>ERZ773133.1638-NODE-1638-length-24318-cov-7.145984_pt1 | contig 24318 bp, 22 predicted proteins | sample MGYA00580861_ERZ773133 | MGnify/ENA primary metagenome ERZ773133 (study PRJEB29015, sample SAMEA2737844) | human gut metagenome | biome: human gut; feature: human-associated habitat; material: faeces | place: China | collected 2012 ...
GGAGTTTATGTACATGGAAATATAAAGGTAAAATTTTTTAATTGGGAAGAAAAATAGAAAAGAAAGTGTATAAAACTCCAGATAGAAAATGCTCTATAAATGAAAATATTCTATCTGGAGTTTTGGTTTAGTGAATCCTTTAAAATGATATGGGGATAAAAGGTGGTGAAGGGAATATAAATGCTAAAAGAATAATTGAATTAGCAGAAGGATCAGCAAAATGTTTTATGATTGATGATGGGGAAAAACAGTATTTTTTTAAAATTTACCAGAATAAATTTCTGTTAGAACATGTAGAGAAAGAAATATTTGTTTGCAATTTTCTTCGAGAAAATGGATTTTGTGTTTCTGAATTTATACCAACGAATAGAGAAAGTAGAATTGATATTGATAATTTCGTTGATTATGTAAAGGTATATAATGATGTTGGGGTCAAAAGCCCCATAGTACTTTGAAAATTTTACACAAACACGCTAGTTCTTGCTCGATGTGATATACTGTATTTATCAATGAAAGCCTGCTAAATATACAGATGTCATTCAGAGCAAACTCTTATCAGCAACTATCTCTTACAGATACTTACAACGGACTTACTTCTCGTGAACAAAAAGCATTGGAACACTCATGGGTGAAAACATTTGCGGAAGATATTTTTCCATCTATTGATGAAGAACCTTTTGCGGTTTTATATTCTTCCAATGCCTCCAGACCCAATACACCGGTTAATGTTTGCATTGGTTCATTGATTATTAAGGAAATTTTTGGTATCTCGGATGATGAAATTGTTGAAAATCTGGTGCTGGATCCCCGATACCAGTATGCGCTTCACACGACGAGTTGTGAAGAACAGCCGCTGAGTGATAAAAGTCTTTCACGTTTCCGTAAACGTTGCTATGATTACGAGTCTGTTTATGGTGTAGATTTACTGCATAACTGCATTACCAGTTTAAGTGATAAGGTTGCAAAAATGATGGATATCAGTCCACGTATCAAACGGATGGATTCTATGATGATTGCTGCAAATATCCGAAAACTCAGCCGTACAGAACTACTCTATACCTGCGTAGCAAGACTGGTCATTTACCTCCATAAAAACTGTTCGAAGGATTTGCCGGAGAAATTGGAACATTATTGTGATCCGAATGATTACAATAAAACCTTTTACTATAATAACGATTCAGATACAGATAACCAGTTAAAAGCAATCCTTGAAGATGCAGATAAATTACTGTCTGTCTGTGGCTCAGATTATGATGAAGTGACTGAATATCAGCTTTTGGTACGTTGTCTTTCCGAACAGACGATTGTAGAAGAAGCTTCCAGACGACTCCGTACAAAAGAAGACGGGGGATTCCATTCTGGTATGCTTCAGAACCCTTCCGATCCAGATGCGACATTTCGAGCAAAAGCAGGAAAGGAACATCAGGGATATGTTACAAGAGTTATATGAAAATATTAAATAGAAAGGATTAATATGGTGAAAGGTAAGAAGCATACGTCAATATTATTAACGTGTGGCCCAAGGCTATGCGAAATGAAAGATTTTTATAAATATTGTAAGATGGGCATATGTGAATATAGAATTCATTTGGGAAAAACCGATCGCGATAATTTGAAGATTGTAGAAAATCTGATGGAAACACAGATGCAGCTAGAGTCTAAAATTGATATTTACATTGATATTCCAACAACGAGACCGAGACTAGGAAAGAATTTGACAGGTGCTAATAATACTGTTGTATGTAAAGGTGAACGTTTTAATATTGTGTTTAGAAATGACGCTAACTGGAAAAACAATTTAAATACGTTTGAAAATAATATATGCATTTTGCATTTTGAAAAGCACAGAAAATTTATAAAAAAGGGAAGTAAAATTCTATTAAAAGATGGTAGTTATACGGGATTAGTAACAAACATAAATGAATTTGGTATTGAGATTATGTGTACAAGTGATGTGAAACTATATGAGTCTGAATCAGTAATGTTTCCGGAAGCACAGTTGGAATTTGATATGTTTGATGATAAAACAATAGAATTTTTGTCAGAGATAAAAAAACGTAATATTAAAGTAAATAAATTTATTATTTCGTTTTGCCATAATAAAGAGACAATCATTAGCTTGAGAAAATCTTTAAGTCGATTTTTAGGATATAACGTATCTATAATGGCAAAAATAGAAGATATGCAAGGAGTTTTAAATGTAAATGAAATAGGGGAAGAAGCAGATGCAATTATGATTGGAAGAGGAGATTTAGGGCCATTAGTGGGGTTCGAAAATTTACCTCGAATACAAGAAAAACTTATAATTCGGGCGAAAAATATAGGTAAAAAGGTGTATGTTGCAACTCAATTTCTGGAAGAGCTTGCACAGAAAAATCATATATGTTCCCCAGAACTAAATGATATTTATTTGGCATTGTGTCAAAATGCAGATGGGATAATGCTTTCTGGAGAAGCTGGAGGAAGTCCAAATTCTTCTATATGCATAAATGTGTTATATGAAATGATTAATTTTTATGAAAGGATGGAGAAAAATATGAAAAAAGCAATCAAACGTACTCAGATTTTAGCAACAATGGGGCCAACATTACAAAGTGTTGAGGATGTGGTTAGAATGATAGGACTTGGAGTTTGTCAATTTCGTATCCATATGGGATTGAGAACTCGTGATTTTTGTGGTTATTATCGAAATGCTATGAGAGCTTCAGAACAATTAAATCAAGAGATAAACATTTTATTAGATTTGCCTTCCACACGTCCTAGAGTTGTTAATATGGAAGAGTATACATTTAAATCTGGTGAGTTTGCATATATAGTTGATGTGGCATCACCTATATATGCTGATGAGAACAATTATAAAAATATTCCGTTACCTAATTTTGTCAGCCTAATTTGTTATATTAATATAGGTGAGCATATTATGTTTCGAGATGGACATGTAGTTTTTGAAGTGAAAAAAAAGTTTAAAAATAAATTGCTGGTTCAATGTATCAAATCAGATTTATGTATTAAAACTGGAGCTTCAAGTTGTTTTTCAGAGAGCGAGGTTATTTTTCAACCAATTGATCAGATTGATATTTCATATTTAAAACAAATGAGAGATGAGGGATTGTGTCCTGATAGGGTAGCTATTTCATTTGCATCTACGGTTGAACAAGTTAATAGAATACGAGATGTAGTGGATGAAATATGGCCTGGTAATAAAATTGAATTAATTTGCAAAATAGAAAGTAAGCTAGGTTTAAAGAACATAGATGCTTTGCTAAATTGTTCGGATGGAATTATGGTTGCACGTGGGGATTTACTTCTTTGTATAAATGCTTTTGAGATGCCACAAATACAGATGAAGCTTGCTGATAAATGTATTAAAGAAGGAAAGGTGTTAATAATAGCAACCGAGTTTTTTGAGAGATATGCGGAGAGCGGAATTGTGAATCGTGCGGAATTATCAGATGTTGCATTGGCAGTAAGACAAGGAGCAGATTCAATTATGTTAGCAAGAGAAACGGGAAATAGTGATTATTGTTATGATTGTGTTGAATTAATTAATGCTATTATAAATAAAGAGATAGAAGGGTGTGAAAAAAATGTGTACGGTAGAAAATAGTATGTTTAATGTTTTATTAGTAGCACCTAATTTTATTGAGAAATGGAATAAGTTAGAGTTAGCATGTAAAGAAAATTTGTCGATTAATGCATTAGCAGCATATCTATTGGGAAGAGGCTATAATGTAGTAACAATAAATGCACAATTTGAAAACTGGGATAATGAACGTGTACTAGAAGAAGTAAAGGACGTAGAATTCGATTTTATTGGAGTATCATGCTCGCCACAAAAATTGTATTTATCGAGTAAGGATTTTATTAAAAAAGCACGCAAAAGATATCCAACCTCTTGTATTACAATTGGAGGTGTTTTTCCAAGCTTGAGCTATGAGGATATTTTAAATGATTTGCCAGAAGTGGATTTTGTTTCGACCGGAGAAGGAGAGCTTGCCGTGGAACTTATTTGTCATTATCTTCAGTGCAAAATAGATAATCTAATGCAAATTCCAGGACTCGCTTATCGTAGTAACGGAAAGATAAATATTAATCCATCAAAGCGAATAGAAAATTTGGATAGTTTGCCTTTCCCAATTAGGGATGTGAGAACATTTAGTAATGTGAAGGGAGTGTATGCTAATGTTATAGCAGGGCGAGGATGTTATGGAAATTGTAGTTTTTGTTCAATACATAGTGCGTATGAGTATCGTCAGCGGATTTGCAGATCTCCTAAAAATGTAGTGGATGAAATTGAAGATTTAATCCAGAAGTACGGTGTAGAATTTATTCAATTTCATGATGATATATTTTATGATTATACACCTAAGAGTCAACAATGGTTGAAGGAATTTATTCAAGAGGTTAAAGAAAGGTCATTAGACTTTCGTTTCAGGATTTATTTAAGACCGAATGATGTGCGAAAAAAGGAATTATTAGAGTTAAAAGAGATAGGATTGGATACAGTATTTATTGGCATAGAATCTGGTGTACAGAGAATACTTAATGAAATGCGAAAAGGCATAACTGTTGCACAGGCAGAAGAGGCAATGAAAATTTTAAGAGAAAGGATCGTATATTAAATGCATATATTAATAGGTACATTGTTGATTTAATAGGTATTGATTTTAATAACTTTATACCGATGTATGCATGTAATGCATTTGTGGATTTAGAATTTAAAGAAAATGCATATTTGGTAGATGGTGTATTGGTAATAAAATTAAAGTTTGATAAATGTGAGAAAATTTTATTGGACATAGATTTTGATTATGGACAATGTGAAAGTGGAAAACCATTAAAAAAGAATGTTAGTAAACCTCGACATATGAATAATATTTTTATGTATAGTCCTACTTTGCTAAAAGAATTTATCGAGGAGTATTGAATGATTAGGAGTGAATGAGGGGGGAAAACAGAAATGTATTTTCAATTATCAAAATGTACCTTCAGCCAGCAGTTCCAGTACAGGGAAAGTATGTTTTTCCAGCTGATTGGAAAATTTATATGGATCTATATTAACCTGTGTATCTGGAAGGCACTGCTGGCTTACCGGGAGGTGGGGCGCAGCTATGAAGAAATGGTAGTGTATGTCCTTGTGGCAGAGATCTTGCTTCTGCTTTGTCACAGTAATGTTGCCGTTGATCTGGCAGAAAAGGTGAAGACCGGAGATATTTCTATTAATCTGATCCGGCCTGTAGGCCTGAAATGGTATTCATTCTGGGAGCAGATGTCTTCCAATCTGTTTAGGCTGTTATTCGTAGGTCTTCCTACAATTGTCATATCAGTCAGTCTGTGGCCTGTCTGCAGTCTGTCAACAGAGAATGTCCTTCTGGCATTAGTCAGTACCGCATTGGCTGTTCTGCTGAATTTCTACTTTCAGTATATAGTTGGTCTTCTGGCTTTCTGGTTCAAAAACGGAACCTATGCCAAAATGCTGATTGGCGGATTAATGTCTATATTTGCGGGTCAGAAGATCCCCTTATGGTTCTATCCTTCTTTTCTGGTTACTATCTGTTCCTTCTTGCCCTTTAAGTATATGGTGTATGAGCCTATTGCAATCCTTCTGGGAGAGTATAGAGGCGGAGAAGCTATCAATGTACTTTTGATGCAGGCAGCCTGGATCCTGGGACTTTGGATCTTGGAACGCTTTGTGTGGCATCGGGTTCAAACCGCCATCGAGATACAGGGAGGTTGATGATATGAACAAGGTTTCTCTATCTATTAAAGAATATCTGGCTTTATACGCGGCCTTTGCCAGAGTTACATTTCTGACTCAGTTAGAGTATCGTGGACAGTATTTTGTCCGGATGCTTTCTAAGATAGTGGCATGGTCCTCTGGCTTTATTACAATTCTGATCATGTTGAATCAGTTCAACGTAATGGGAAACTGGACCAAGTATGAAATTCTGTTTCTGTACGGGATGGATATGCTTTCCTATTCCATTGCAGGTACCTTCTTTATGGGACCCTTCGGAAAACTGCCAAGGCTGATTCAGAGAGGAGAACTGGATCAGGTGTTGCTCCGTCCGGTAAATCCCATGATCTATCTGATCTGTACCAAGGTAAGTGCAGGCTATACAAGCAACTACATAATAGGTGTTCTTATGATCGCTATTTGTATTCAGAAACTTTCTATCTCCTTTCGAATGGGGGAATTCCTGTGGTTTGTGATGGTGATGCTGGGTGCAACACTGATCCATGCAGCGGCATTTATCTTTACTGCAGTACCCGCCTTCTGGATATTAAAAAGTGACGGATTGGCAGATCTGTTCTATCGAAATCTGGAGCGCTTTATTTCATATCCTTTAACCATTTACAGCAGGGGAATCCAGATACTGCTTACCTTTTTACTGCCTTACGCTTTTATCAATTACTATCCCAGCCAGATGTTTTTAGGGAAACAGGAGCTCCTTCCTTCTGTATTCCAATATCTGACGCCTTTTATCGGCGTTGTCCTGTTCTGGGCCTCCTACCAGTTCTGGAAAAAGGGACTGGAGGCTTATCAGGGAACCGGATCATAAGAGAAAAGCGGAAGAAGATAATACAGGCGAAAACAGGAGGAGAAAATCATGGCAATTATAGAAGTAAATCATTTGCAGAAAAATTTTAAGATATATAAGCGTCCCAAGGGAACTTTAAATGCAGTAAAATCTTTGTTTGTACGCAACTACGAGATCAAGGAAGCGGTGCGGGATGTGTCCTTCTCCATTGAACCGGGAGAGATGGTTGGCTATATCGGAGCCAACGGTGCGGGAAAGTCTACTACCATAAAGATGCTTTCAGGAATCCTGGTGCCTACTTCCGGAACGGTTTCGGTAAACGGCATTCTGCCTTATAGGAACCGGAAGGAAAATGCTCAGAATATCGGTATTGTTTTCGGCCAGCGTTCCCAGCTGAACTGGGACCTGCCTATGGAGGATACCTTTCAGTTGTATAAGCAGATGTACCATATTGATGACAAAACATTTCAGAAAAATGTTTCCATGTTTACAGAGCTGCTGGCTATGGAAAGTTTCCTGCGAAAGCCGGTAAGACAGCTGAGTCTGGGGCAGAAGATGAGAGCAGAGCTGGCCATTGCCATGCTGCACAATCCTCAGATCTTATATCTGGACGAGCCTACAATCGGTCTGGATGTACTGGTAAAGGATCACATCCGAACCTTTATCCGGGAGCTGAATAAGGAACAGCACACAACGGTGATCCTGACTACCCATGATATGAAGGATATCGATACCATCTGTGACCGTGTCATTTTCATCGACAAGGGAGCGGTACTGGCAGACTCTTCATTAGAGAAATTCAAGAACAGTCACAGCGAGTCCTATTTCATCAGGATCCTTTATGAGCATCAGAAGCAGCCGGTGAACTATCCGGGTGTGGTCTGTGTGGCAGAAAAGGAGCATGATGTGACCTATCAGGTGGACAAAAGGGCAATGTCAGTGAATGCATTTTTACAGATCCTTCTGGACAGCTTTGAGATCAGGGATATTGAGATCCACCAGGAGGGGATTGAAGAGATCGTGAAGAAGCTTTATATGAAATAATAAAAGTTCTGAATGACGATAACAATCCGGCCGCAAGTCGCAGAGATATTGTCGTTAAAAAAAAGGAGAAAAAGCAGTGCCTTCGGACATCAGACTCTGCTGATATCATATCACAGGATAAACTATATTGAAAATGTAACTGTTAACCCTATATTATTCACGGCTATGCCGTGTGAAGTGGCTGAAAGCCACATGATTACTGTATTTTAATTGAATGTTGCTGTTTCACCTATCAAGTGAATAAAAAAAGAGCATCCATTTGTGGTAAAATTAAGGTGTCGAATCTTAAATAATAACCAAAAGGAGCCCTTTATGAGTATTGTAAACACCTTATCACTAGTACAATGTATTAACAGAACAAGTGATGCCAGGAGAGATTATCTGGATAAAAGTTGAATATCGGAAATTGCAAAGAAGCTTTTTCTGGCGGAATGCAGAAGACTCTCAGTGGCATGAGATAGGGAAACTCCAAGATACATGCTATTTAAGCAGCGAAGGACTGAAAAAAGGGAAGCGGTTTTTGGAGTTTATGTACATGGAAATATAAAGGTAAAATTTTTTAATTGGGAAGAAAAATAGAAAAGAAAGTGTGTAAAGCTCCAGATAGAAAATATTCTATCTGGAGTTTTGGTTTAGTCTTCACAGCTTGGAACGTGTTTATAATCAGCAAAACATATCTCTTTTAGGAAAAATAGTTCACAAAAATTTCACAACTTCCCACCTTGTAATTTCCCTCAAAAACAATTATAATGTTAACGATCAACTAGTTAACCATTAGGTAGTTAATTGGCAGATGAGAAAGAAGGAGGCGCAGGTGTGTTTTGTAATAATGACCAGGACAAAAGCAGGGAACAGACCAGGGAGCAGAGAATCCTGGACTGGTATTTCCGTTTAAATCGTCTGCACCGGAAGGTTGTAGAGCAGGAGTTAAGCACGACCGGGGTTTACCGCAGCCAGCACCGGATTCTCATGTGCCTGGCGAAGAATCCGCATATTTCCCAGACGGAACTGGCGGAGCGGCAGGAGGTTTCCACCTCAGCAATCGCGGTTTCGTTAAAGAAGCTGCAGCAGGGCGGATATATCCAGAAGGAACTGGACCAGAGGGACAACCGCTTCAACCAGATCTGCATTACGGAAAAGGGGCAGAAAGTGGTAGAAGAGAGCCGGAATATCTTCCAGAGAATTGAGGAGGAGATGTTTCGGGGCTTTTCGGACGAGGAATTGAAGGTCTTCGGCAGCACTCTGGAGCAGATCTGCGGCAATCTGGAACAGATTTCCAAAAGTGAGAAACAGGAATCGAAAAAGTAGAAAATGGTGCAACTGTCCAGTTACAAAACGATTCAAACATGACAGAAAGAGAGGACGAATCAGTGAAACGATATGCAGCGTACATTAAGCCGTATTTATCGGCGTTTTTACTTGCACCGCTTCTGATGCTGACAGAGGTGTTCGGTGAGATCTTATTGCCGAAATTCATGTCTATGATCATTAATAACGGTGTGGCAGACCGGGATACCGGTTACATCATCCGCATGGGCATCATCATGGTGCTGACCGCCATTGTGATGGCAGCGGGAGGCATCGGAGGAGCGTATTTCTCCGCGAAGGCGTCCATCTGCTTTACCAGCGACCTGCGTGACGCATTATTTGCGAAAGTGCAGAATTTTTCCTTTAAAAATATTGATCAGTACAGCACAGGATCTTTAGTGACCCGTCTGACGAATGATGTCCAGCAGGTACAGAACGTGACCATGATGGGACTGCGGTTATTGTTTCGTGCTCCGGGTATGTTGATCGGCGCGCTGATCATGGCATTTCTGATGAATGCCAAGCTGGCATTGGTCATTTTGATCGTCATTCCATTTTTGTCCATCGCCATTGTGACCATTATGGTAAAGGCATTTCCACGTTTTACTCTGATGCAGAAGAAGATTGATAAATTAAATTCTGGTATTCAGGAAGCGTTGACCAATGTAAGGGTGATCAAGTCCTTTGTCCGGGAAGATTATGAGGAAGAGAAATTCCAGACCATGAACCAGGACTTAAAGGACAGTAGTTTAAGTGCCATGAAGATCGTCATTGCGACCATGCCGATCATGATGTTTGCCATGAACGTGACGACCCTGGCGGTTGTCTGGTATGGCGGCAATATCATCATTGCAGGAAACATGCAGGTAGGTGACCTGACTGCGTTTACTACCTATATCGTACAGATTCTGATGTCCCTGATGATGCTATCCATGGTGCTTCTCCAGAGTTCTCGTGCTATTGCCTCCGTAAAACGTATCAGTGAGGTGCTGGACACAGAGATCGACTTAACAGATGAGAACGCTTCCAGAAAAGATCTGAAAGTGACGGAAGGAAAAGTGGAATTTAAGGATGTTGCCTTCAGCTACAGTAATGAGGGTGGCGAGAAGATCCTGGAACACATTAATTTCACTGCGGAACCTGGAAAGGTTCTGGGTATCATTGGAACCACTGGAAGCGGCAAGACCTCTCTGGTGCAGCTGATTCCAAGACTTTACGATGTAACCGAGGGACAGGTGCTGGTAGACGGCGTGGATGTAAGAGAATATTCCTTAAAGAATCTGCGTGACGGTGTCGGTATGGTACTTCAGAAAAATGTCTTATTTTCCGGTACCATCGACGAGAACCTGCGCTGGGGCAATGAAGAGGCCAGTGAGGAGGAAGTAAGAAGTGCAGCCGGGGCAGCTCAGGCAGATGGGTTTGTTACATCTTTCACAAAGGGGTATGATTCTGACCTGGGACAGGGAGGATCCAACGTATCAGGCGGTCAGAAACAGAGACTCTGTATTGCCAGAGCATTATTAAAGAAGCCGAAGATCCTGATCCTGGATGACAGCACCAGTGCAGTCGATACTGCAACAGAAGCAAAGATCCGGGAAAGCTTCAGCACCACCTTAAAGGATACCACCAAGATCATCATTGCCCAGCGGATCGGTTCTGTGGAAAGCGCAGACAAGATCATCGTTCTGGACGATGGCAGGATCATCGGCATGGGAACCCATGAAGAACTGATGAAGAACTGTGAGGCTTACCAGGAGATCTATTACTCACAGAGAGACCGTGAGAAGGAGGTAAGCGCATCATGAGCATGACAGCAAATGAAAAAAGACGAATGGAAAGCTTAAAGCACCGTTACGGCAGAGAAGTGGCAGCTCCAAAACGCGGTATGGGGCATGGACCGGGAGGTCCTGGAGGCGGCCGTATGGCAAAAGGAACGCCAAAGAACAGTAAAGCAACCATAAAACGTCTGATGGGTTACTTAAATGAAGATAAATCTAAGATGATGCTGGCGTTTTTCTGTGTGATCGTCAATACCGTAGCCAGTCTGGCGGGTTCCTATATGCTCCGCCCAATCATCAACACTTACATTGCCCCGACTGACGGAAGCCGCGGCGATGTGGCGGGACTGGCAAAAGCTCTGGTAGTGTTGGCTCTGGTCTATGCAGTTGGCGTGGTAGCAAACTATGCTCAGGCAAAGGTTATGCTGACTGTAGCCCAGAATGCCCTGCAGAAGATCCGTGACGATCTGTTTACGAAGATGCAGAATCTTCCGGTCCGTTTTTACGATACCAACAATAACGGTGATTTAATGAGCCGTTTCACCAACGATGTGGATACCATCGGTCAGATGCTTTCCAACACATTAGTACAGTTGTTTTCCGGCGCTTTAAGCATTATTGGAACTCTGTTTTTGATGATCTACACCAATCTTTATCTGACTGTAGTGACGATCATTATGATCCCGTTGATGATGAAGGCGGGCGGTATGGTTGCCAGACGCAGCCAGAAATATTTCTCTGCCCAGCAGACTTCTCTTGGCGCGGTGAATGGCTATATTGAAGAAATGATCAGTGGACAGAAGGTCATCAAGGTATTCTGTCATGAGAATGTGGCAAAGGAAGAATTTGCCTTGTTAAATAAAGACTTAAGAGATAACCAGATCAAAGCCCAGTTCTTTGGAGGTATCATGGGTCCGGTGATGGGAAATTTAAGCCAGGTGAATTATTCCCTGACAGCCTGCATCGGCGGTCTGTTATGTATCTTTAAAAATTTTGATGTCGGTGGTCTGACCGTGTTTTTAAATTTTTCCAGACAGTTCAGCCGTCCGATCAATGAGATCTCCATGCAGGTCAGCAATGTATTCTCAGCACTGGCGGGTGCAGAACGTGTGTTTGCTATCATGGATGAGCAGCCGGAACAGGAAGATGATGCAGATGCCGTGACTCTCCAGCCGATGACCGGCCATGTAGAATTAAAGGATGTCACCTTTGGTTACACGCCGGACAAGGTGATCTTAAAGAATATCAGTTTGTATGCAAAGCCTGGACAGAAGATCGCTTTTGTTGGTTCTACCGGTGCAGGAAAGACCACGATCACCAACCTTCTGAATCGTTTCTATGATATCCAGTCTGGTTCGATCACGATTGATGGAGTGGATATCCGGCATCTCAAGCGGGATGAGTTAAGAAGAAATATCGCGATGGTGCTGCAGGATACGCATCTGTTTACAGGAACCGTCCGGGAAAATATCCGTTACGGAAGACTGGATGCGACAGATGAAGAGGTGATCCAGGCTGCAAAGACGGCTTCTGCCCATTCCTTTATCATGCGTCTGCCTCATGGCTATGACACGATGCTTGAGGGCGACGGCGCAAATTTAAGCCAGGGCCAGAGACAGCTCTTAAACATTGCCCGCGCAGCGATTTCCAAAGCGCCGATCCTGATCTTAGATGAGGCGACCAGTTCTGTTGATACGAGAACCGAGAAGCACATCGAAAAGGGCATGGACCGTCTGATGGCAGACCGCACGACTTTCGTGATCGCCCACCGGCTTTCTACTGTCCGCAATGCCAATGCGATCATGGTTCTGGAACAGGGGCAGATCATCGAACGAGGTGATCATGAGGATCTGCTTGCCATGAGGGGACGGTATTATGAGCTGTATACGGGACTGAAGGAATTAGATTAGGGATTGAAAACAGTTAGTAATAAAAAGCATATTTTTGTAGATAAAAAGCACTTTCTTCGGAAAGTGCTTTTTTCTATAATAGGATTAATGGGAAAGGTGTTGCTTCCGATACTGGAGCGGAGTGATACGTTCCTTTTCCCGAAAGATCTTTAAGAAGTTATTCACATTGATATAGCCTACGGATTCTCCAATCTGTGCGATGCTGAGATCCGTGGTGAGCAGAAGCTTTTTGGCCTCTGTGATCCGGAACAGGAGCAGGTATTCCTTGAAGGTAATTCCAACGATTTCCTTAAAGGCCAGAGACAGCGTGTGACGGTTGAGGAAACACTGGTCAGCAATCTCCTGAAGAGTCAGCTTCCGGTTGAAATGCCTGCTGACATAGATCTGGGCATTCAAAACTGCAGCAGACAGAGAGCTGGAGTCTTCCATGGGGAAGACATTTGGATAGAGCCGGTACAGGCTGATCAGGATCGAAAGGAGCAGGGCAATACTCTGGAGAGTATAAAAATCAGGTTGTTTTTCATACTCATCAGCGCTCTTTTGAAAAAATGGAAGAAAATACGCTAACTGCTCCTCGTTTAGTTGGACTACATGAGAAAAATATTCCGGCCGCTGCATAAAGATAGAAGCCAGACGAGGCTCATTTAAATGGGAGAGGAGCAGATCACTGGAGACAGAAAGGACGTAGCGGCAGTAAGGCTCCTTTACGATGCAGAACTGGTGCTGTTCCAGGCGGCTGATAAAAAGCAGACTTCCGCGTTGGAGCGGATACGTTCTATCATGGATCTGAACCTGTGCAGAACCATCTGTGACCAGGATCATCTCATATTCAAAATGAGCGGACGGATTTAAGATGTGGCTGGCGATGGTATCAGAATAAAAACAACTGATCTCAGGAATGTGTGTGCAATCCATACAGGTACCTGCTTTCTAAAGGATAAAAATCAAAAAGTTGATTTTTGCTTGTGATTGTGAAGAAATTGAATCATTACGATCTTAGTATAAAGCAAGAAGAAGAAAAATTCAAAGATTAAATGGAGGAATGTGAAGATGCAGCATGAACGTTTTCATTACCGGACACTGGATGAATTAAAAGAAAAGGCAAAGGAGCTTGAAATCCAGCTTCCTCTGGCAAAGGACACGAAGATCCTGATGACACCGTATACCTTTGGACATGTGACACTTCCGAACCGGGTCGGCATTGCGCCGATGGAGGGTGCAGATGGACTTCCGGACGGTTCGCCTTCGGAGCTTACGGTCAACCGTTATGTGAGAGAAGCAGAGGGTGGAAGTGGCATGATCTGGTTTGAAGCGATTTCTATCGTACCAGAGGGAAGATCAAGTCTCCATCAGCTGATGCTGACCAGAGATAATCTGGACGCATATAAGAAAATGACGGAAGCAGTGAAGGAGGCGGGACGAAGAGCCAATGGCTTTGCTCCGTATCTGGTGATGCAGGCCAATCACAGCGGCCGCTATTCCAATCCACAGGGAAAACCGGCTCCGATGATCGCATACCGTCATCCGGAATATGAAAAATTAAGAAAGGCAGATGACAGCTGCATCGTGTCGGATGATTATCTGAAATCTCTGGAGGAGAAATTCGGGGAAGCGGCATGGCTCGCGAGAGAGGCTGGCTTTGATGCGGTGGATATCAAATCCTGCCATGGTTATCTGCTGGCAGAGTTATCCTCTGCCTATATCCGCCCTGGCATGTATGGCGGAAGCTTTGAAAACAGAACCAGACTGCTGCGCAACGGGATCCAGGCGGCAAAGGCTTATGAGACAGATCAGTTTCTGGTGACTGCCCGGATCGGCATTTACGATGGCTTTGCATATCCGTATGGCTTTGGTGTCAAGGAAGGAGAGGGGATCATTCCAAACTTAGAAGAACCGATCCGGCTGATCCGTGAGCTTCACGAGGACTACCAGATGCCGATGGTGAATCTGACCATGGGCAATCCTTACGTGAGCATCCATGTGACCCGTCCATATGATATGGGCAAATATATCCCGGATGAGCATCCGCTTTATGGGATCGCCAGAATGATCCATGGGATTGGAGAAGTGAAAGAAGCAGTGCCGCAGATGGCAATCTCTGCATCTGCTCCTACCTATCTAAGACAGTATTCCGATCTGTATGCGGCAGGAGCAATCGAAGAGGGACTTTGTGACCAGATGCTGTTTGGGCGTTTGTCCTTTGCGGATCCGGATTTTCCAAATCAGATCCGGGATACCGGACGGATCGATCCGAAAAAGGTGTGTGTGACATGCGGAAAGTGCGGGGATCTGATCCGTGCAGGGAAACCGACCGGATGTGTGGTGAGAAATCCAGAAAATTATCTGAAATATTATCGGGAATATCAGGAGGAGAATCGATGAAACGGACAGCAATCGTCACAGGAGGAAGCCGCGGGATCGGGCTTGCGATCGCAAAACAGCTGGGGCTTGACGGGTATCAGGTGGTGGTATTTGCCACGAAGCCCTTAGAGGACTGCATGGAGCATCTAAAAGAGTTAGAGGAAGCAGGGATCACCTGGCATTATGTTTCTGGAACGATCGATAACCGGGAGGACCGGAAACGGCTGGTGGAGGAGACCCTTGAGACATTTGGGCGGATCGATGTGCTGGTCAATAACGCTGGTGTGGCACCACTTGTAAGGGCAGATCTTCTTGAGATGACGGAAGAAAGCTATGACCGTGTGATGGGGATCAATGCCAAGGGAACCATGTTTTTGACACAGCTGGTGGCCAATCAGATGTTAAAACAGGAGGTGATCGGAAGAAAGCGTGGAACCATTGTGAATGTAGGCTCCTGCTCTGCTGAGGTTTCTTCCATCAGCCGCGGTGAGTATTGCATTTCCAAGAGTGCCATCGCCATGATCACGAAGCTATTTGCCGACCGGCTGGCAGGAGAAGGAATCCTGGTCCATGAGGTACGCCCAGGCGTCATCATGACGGACATGACCAGCACAGTGAAGGAAAAATATGACCGACTTATCGCAGAAGGAACCTTTCCGATCCCAAGATGGGGGACACCGGAGGATGTTGCTGGTGCGGTAAGTGCCCTTTGCTCCAATCAATTCTTGTATACAACGGGCAATTATATCGATATTGATGGTGGTTTTCATATAAAAAGACTGTAGGAGAGCATGAGAATGGATGTAAGAGAGATTCACACCGTAGTGGTTGGTTCAGGTGCAGCAGGACTGAATGCCGTGGACAGGCTTTTTCAGTATGGAGTCCGGGATCTGGCGCTCGTGACAGAGAACATGAATTGGGGAACCTCGCGTAATACAGGCTCCGATAAGCAGACGTACTATAAGCTGTCTCTGGCAGGGGATGCACCTGACAGTGTGCGGAAGCTGGCGCAGGTGTTGTATGATGGTGGCTGCGTGGACGGTGAACATGCCTTGTGTGAAGCGGCGTTGTCCTGTCAGGGATTTTTTAAGCTGGTAGAGCTCGGGGTGCCATTTCCGCATAATGTCTACGGGGAATATGTGGGATATAAGACGGATCACGATCCGAATGACCGGGGAACCAGTGTGGGACCGTATACATCGCGGTATATGACAGAGAAGCTGGAGCAGGCAGTCCGTGAAAAGAAGATCGAGATCCTGGATCATCATCGGGTGATCCGCATCTTAAGTGATGGAGAAAAATTGTTTGGGATCCTGTGCATGAACACAAAAAATGGAGCACATCTGCTGATCCGCTGCACGAATCTGGTCTATGCCACAGGCGGGCCGGCCGGGATTTATGGACAGAGTGTGTATCCGGTCAGCCAGCATGGTGCGAGTGGTCTGGCATTTGAGGCTGGTGTGAAAGGAAAAAACCTGACGGAGTGGCAGTATGGACTGGCCTCCTTACATCCAAGATGGAATGTCAGTGGAAGCTATATGCAGGTGCTTCCACGGTTTGTCTCTACTGATCAGAGTGGAGATGATCCGCAGGAGTTTTTATTAGACTATTACCCGGACACCAAAGCGGCGATGAATATGATCTTTTTAAAGGGATATCAGTGGCCATTTGATGCCAGAAAGGTCGCAGATGGTTCATCCATGATCGATCTGTTGGTTTACCGGGAGATCTTCGTAAAAGGAAGACGCGTATGGCTGGATTACCGGGATAATTGCGGCGGAAAAGAAGTGGATTTCCAGGGACTTTCTGAGGAGTGCCGCACGTATCTTGAACGGGCAGGGGCCTGTCAGGAAACACCGATCGAGCGCTTATGGCAGTTAAATCCGCTGGCAGTTGATTTTTATAAGGAGCATGGCGTGGATCTGGCACACGAGATGCTGGAGGTGGCGGTCTGTGCGCAGCATAACAACGGCGGACTGGCTGTGGATGGCTGGTGGCAGACGAATATCAGGGGAATTTTTGCAGTTGGAGAGGCAGCAGCGACGCATGGCATCTACCGACCGGGTGGAAGCGCCTTAAATTCCGGTCAGGTCGGCTCTACAAGAGCAGCCCAGTATATTGCAGCGCATAAAGAGGAAAAACGAAGCTGGAGCCAGGAAGAAATGGAACGGTTGCTCAGACTTGCGGACGAACGGATCTGTCTTGGACAATGGGCCGCCCAAAAGAATTCAGGATATTGGAAAGAACAGGAAAAAAAGGCTGCGATGCAGATGAGCCAGGCGGCAGCGATGCTGCGAGATCCGGAAGCGATCGAAGAGATGCTGGAAGAGATCTGTGCAGAGCGGGAACAGTGGCAGGACAGAAAGGCTGCGCAAACGGTCACTGTGCCAGCTGGACGGACAGAAGAAGCAGCATGGTATCGGTATTATGATCAGCGGCTGTGTCAGCAGATGTATCTCTCCGCAATGAAAGAATACCGTCTGTCTGGTGGAAAAAGCCGGGGTTCTGCCATTTATCAGGATGAGAACGGTGCGGTCACCATACCGGACCTGGTACGTTTTTCCCTGGATGGAGAGGATGGGCTGGCGCATCAGGAACAGATCCAGGAGATCTGGTTATGCCCATCGGGAACATGTGAAGCCAAGATGCGTCTGCGCCACCCGTTAGGAGAGATACCGGCGCCAGGTGCATTTGAGACGGAGTGGAGTGCTTATCGAAATAAAAGTATCTATGAAGGATGATGATAAATATGGAAGAAAAAACATGTGTGAAGGTTGTATTGATCGGCGTAGGCGGCTATGGCAAGTTCTATCTGCGTGAAATGGAGAAAAGGACCCAGGATCCGTCAGTGATCTTGGAGGGAGTCTGCGATGTGATGCCGGATGTGGAAAAGCAGAATCCATTTCTTCTGGAACATGGGATTCCGGTTTACCGGGAGATTGAACAGTTCTATGAAGAGCATGATGCGGATCTGGCGGTGATCTCAACTCCGATCCCTCTGCATTTTGAGCAGGTTGTGAAGTGCTTAAAACACGGCTCAGATGTGCTGATTGAAAAACCCCTGTGCAGCAGTGTTGAGGAAGCACTGGAGATGGCGCAGATCGAGAAGGAAACTGGTCATTTTGTGGCGGTTGGCTATCAGATGAACTATTCACCGGTCACAAGAGAGTTAAAAAACAGGATCTTAAACGGTGAATTCGGCAACCCGGTCGTGTTGAAAACGATCCATGGTTTTAAACGCGGAAAGGCATATTATCATAGAAATAACTGGGCCGGAAAACGCACACTCCACGGTCATCTTGTTAATGACAGTCCGGTGAATAATTCCAATGCCCACCAGTTCCAGAATATGCTCTTTTTGCTGGGAGATCAGATGGATCATTCAGCAGCAGTGACCGAGGTAAAAGCAGAATTGTACCGGACAGATCTGGAGGTGGAAAATTTTGATACTGCAGCACTCTGTGTGAGGACGGCATCCGGTGTCCCGGTCTGGTATTACACGACGCATAACTGTCTCCATGAAGAATTGGGACCGGTTTCGGAGTTTCATTTTGAAAAGGCAGTGATCCGGTTGAATCCCGAACGGATCGATCATGAACACGGAAATTATCAGATCTGCTGGAAGGATGGACGGATCGAAGAGGCCGGTGCGATGCCTGAATCAGGCGAGAGCTTTAAATTAGATGAAGCGATCACCTGTGCAAAAAAGAATCAGAATGGAGAAAAGCATCATCCTGTCTGCACGATCCAGGCAGCACTTTCACATCTGGAGACAGTAAGACGCTTATCCGAACTGGAAATTTGTGACATCGACCGGGATATGGTAGAAGAGGAGCATATCAATGGTGTAATCTATTATCATGTCAAAAATATAGAAAAAGTGTTTTCTGATTGTTTTGACCAGGAAAAATATCCATCTCAGGTCATGTCCGGATGGAAATAAATAATGAAAATTCCTAATAATAACATATAAAAATCTTATAAATAAAGCGTATAATAAACAAAAATTTCACAAACTTTTTACAAGATAGAAAACGTAAAACCGTGAGAAACAGGATGAAAAGCACTAGACAGGGGGGACTTTTTCCCTTTGTCTGGTGCTTTTTTAACAATAAATCAGCAACTGTGCGGGATTTAATAATTGAGAAGATTTCTAAATTATGCTATACTTGGCAGGATGGCAAAGTGTGTAATTTGCCAAAAAAGATAGAAAAATGTATAGAAAGAGGGTTGGCTAAATGGGATTAGCTACATTTAAAGGCGGCATTCACCCATATGAGGGAAAAGAATTGTCCGAGAACCAGCCGATTGAAGTTCTGGTGCCAAAGGGAGAGATGGTTTATCCGTTATCCCAGCATATCGGAGCTCCTGCCACTGCACTGGTAAAAAAGGGTGACCAGGTGCTGGTAGGCCAGAGAATCGGAGAGCCAGGTGGTTTTGTTTCTGCCCCAGTGATCAGTGCCGTATCCGGTACTGTAAAAGCAGTGGAGAAACGCCGTGTGGTCAACGGAACCATGGCAGACTGTATCGTAATTGAAAACGACGGTTCTTACACAAAGGTGGAAGGTCTTGGGGAAGACCGTGACGCCACAAAGCTGTCTAAAAAAGAGATCATCGACATTGTAAAAGATGCCGGTATCGTAGGTCTCGGTGGTGCAGGATTCCCGACACACGTAAAATTATCTCCAAAGGAGCCGGAGAAGATCGAGTACGTGATCGTGAATGGAGCAGAATGTGAGCCATATCTGACTTCTGATTATCGTGTGATGATGGAAGAGCCGGAGAAGGTTGTTGCAGGCTTAAAAGTTATGCTTCAGTTATTTGACAATGCAAAAGGTGTGATCGCCATTGAGAATAACAAGCCAGAAGCAATTAAGAAGATGAAGGAACTGGTGAAGGACGAGCCTCGCATCGAAGTGTGTGAGCTTCTGACCAAGTACCCACAGGGTGGTGAGCGTACCCTGATCTATGCGGTAACCGGACGGAAGGTGAATTCCTCCATGCTTCCGGCAGACGCTGGCTGTATCGTAGACAACGTAGATACCGTATGCGCGATTTACATGGCAGTATGCAAGACTACGCCTCTGATGCGGCGTATTGTGACTGTAACTGGTGATGCAATCGCTAATCCGAAGAATTTCAGCGTTCTGTTAGGAACGAACTATCAGGAAGTGATCGAGGCAGCAGGCGGCTTTAAGCAGGATCCAGAGAAAGTGATCTCCGGAGGCCCGATGATGGGTATGGCGATGTTCACATTAGATGTTCCGGTTGCTAAGACTTCTTCCGCAATTACCTGCCTGACCAAAGACCAGGTAGCTGAGATGGAGCCGACAGCCTGCATCCGCTGCGGACGCTGTGTTTCCGTGTGTCCGGAAAACTTAGTTCCGCAGAAGATGATGAAGGCTGCCATGAAGCATGATCTGGAGCAGTTTAAGAAGTTAAATGGTATGGAATGTGTGGAATGTGGCTGCTGTTCCTGGATCTGTCCGGCGAGAAAGCAGTTAACCCAGGCATTTAAGGAAATGCGCGTGGCTGTTCGCAACAGCGCGAGAAAATAGGGAGGGATGAATCATGAATCATTTATTAAACGTATCATCATCACCCCATGCAAGAAGCAGTGTGCTGACAAGGAACTTGATGTGGGATGTCGTGATCGCCATGATTCCTGCAAGTGTATTTGGTGTATATCAATTTGGATGGAAGGCTCTGCTGGTCCTGATCGCTACCGTAGCCAGCTGTGTGCTCAGTGAGTATGTGTTTGAACGTGTGACCGGAAGACCGATCACGATCAGTGATGGAAGTGCAGTAGTAACCGGTATGATCCTGGGCTTAAATATGCCTCCGGAGATCCCGGTATGGATCCCGGTATTGGGCGGTGTGTTTGCAATCGTCATCGTGAAACAGTTATACGGTGGTCTTGGACAGAACTTTATGAACCCAGCCCTGGCTGCCAGATGCTTCCTTCTGATCTCTTTTGCGAACCAGATGTCTTCCTTTACCTTAGATGGCGTATCAACGGCAACTCCGTTAAGCTTCTTGAAAAAGGGAGAGAGTGTGGATGTGGCAGCGATGTTCATCGGTAAGATTCCGGGAACGATCGGTGAGGTATCAGTAGTTGCCCTGTTGATCGGTGCAGCTTACCTGCTAGCGAAAAAGGTCATCACCATCCGTATTCCTGCAGCTTACCTGCTCTCTTTTGCTGTATTTGTATTTATCTTCGGACAGCACAACCTTACATATGTACTGGCTCATTTATGCGGCGGTGGTCTGATCTTTGGTGCGTTCTTTATGGCAACGGATTATGTGACCAGCCCAATTACTCCACGGGGCCAGATCTTATTCGGAATCCTGTTAGGTGTTCTGACTGGTCTGTTCCGTATCTTCGGCGGTTCCGCAGAGGGTGTATCCTACGCGATCATCATCAGCAACCTGTTAGTTCCGTTGATTGAGAAGGTCACTCTTCCGGTGGCATTTGGAAAGGAGGCCAAGAAATCATGAGTAAAGGTGGATTTATGAAAGACGCTCTGATCCTGTTTGCCATCACTTTAGTAGCTGGCGCATGTCTGGGTGGTGTTTATGAGATCACCAAGGATCCGATCGCAGCAGCCAATCAGGCGGCGAAGGAGCGTGCGTTCCGTGAAGTTTTAGCAGATGCAGACAGCTTTGCGATGGATGACTATAGCGCAGCACTGGATAAGGTAAATACAGAGGTCAAAGAACTTGATTTTGGCAATGTATCCGTAGACGAGTGCGCAACCGGTATGGACGCTTCCGGCGCAGCCATCGGCTATGTAGTGACCGCAACTTCCAAAGACGGTTACGGCGGCGATGTGACTGTATCCGTTGGTATCACCACCGACGGCGAGGTAAAGGGAATCGAGTTCCTGACCTTAAATGAGACGGCTGGTCTTGGTATGAACGCTTCTAAACCGGAGTGGAAAGGCCAGTTTGCAGACAAAAAAGTAGAGCAGTTTTCTGTTACAAAATCCGGTTCCACTTCTGATGAAGAAATCGATGCCATCAGTGGTGCGACCATTACGTCCAACGCAGTGACAAATGCAGTGAATACTGCACTGTATTTTGTCAACGACTGCGTGGCACAGTAGGAGGTGGGAAGCATGAACAAATATATCGAACGTTTATATAACGGTATCATCAAAGAAAACCCAACCTTCGTCCTGATGTTAGGTATGTGTCCGACTCTGGCAACCACAACCACAGCCATCAACGGTCTTGGTATGGGGCTGACGACAACAGCAGTTCTGATTTTCTCCAACCTGTTGATCTCAGCATTGCGGAAGATCATTCCGGATCGCGTGCGTATCCCGGCATACATCGTAATTGTAGCTTCTCTGGTAACGATCGTACAGTTATTATTGCAGGCATATATCCCAAGCCTGAACGAGTCTCTGGGTATCTTTATCCCTCTGATCGTTGTAAACTGTATCATTCTGGGCCGTGCCGAGGCTTATGCAGCGAAGAACGGTCCGATCGAGTCCGCATTTGACGGTCTTGGCATGGGACTTGGCTTTACCGTTGGCCTTACCTGCATCGCGATTTGCCGTGAGATCTTAGGTTCCGGCTCTGTATTTGGATTCCAGTTTATCCCAGAGGCTTATAACATCCGTATCTTTGGTCTGGCTCCAGGTGCATTCTTCGTACTTGCAGTTCTGACTGCACTGCAGAATAAGTTTAAGATGCCAAGTGCTACCAACGGAAGTGTTCCACATTCTGCACTTGCCTGCGGCGGCGATTGTATGCACTGCAGCGGCGCTTCCTGTTCCTCTAACCATGCGACTTTAGAAAATATCCGTGTAGAGGCAGAAAAAGAGGCAGCAGCAAAAAAAGCAGCAGCACTTGCGGCAAAGCAGAAAGCAATGGCCGAGAAACAGGCGGCTGAAAAACAGGATAAGAAAGAAGATTAAGGAGGAGCAGAATAATGAAAGAACTGATTTTAGTTGTTGTTGGCGCTGCTCTGGTAAATAACATTATCCTGAGCCAGTTCCAGGGACTTTGTCCATTCCTTGGTGTTTCCAAGAAAACCGATACTGCGGCAGGTATGGGTATGGCAGTTATCTTCGTTATCACCCTGTCTTCTGCAGTGACCAGCCTGATCTATAGCTTTGTGCTGGTTCCGTTAAATGTAACATATCTGCAGACCATCGCATTTATTCTGGTCATTGCCGCTTTGGTACAGTTTGTTGAGATGTTCCTGAAGAAGAGCATGCCATCCCTGTACCAGGCGTTGGGCGTATTCCTTCCTCTGATCACGACCAACTGTGCAGTATTAGGTTCCGCCCTGACCAACGTACAGAAAGAATACAACTTCATTTTCAGCGTATTTAACGGTCTGGGAACTGCAGTTGGATTTACCATTGCCATCGTACTGTTAGCAAGCATCCGCGAGAGTATCGAGGACAATGACATTCCATATAACTTCAAGGGATCTCCGATCGTACTTGTGACTGCCGGACTGATGGCGATCGCATTTATGGGATTTTCCGGTCTTATATAGGAAGGAGCGTATAGAATATGACGGGTTTGCTTTGTGCGGCTGGCATTATCGGTGCCATCGGTATCATTATCGGTGTGCTCCTTGGAATTGCCAGTGAAAAGTTTAAAGTAGAGGTAGATGAAAAGGAAGTTTTAGTACGTGCAGAACTTCCTGGCAATAACTGCGGTGGCTGCGGTTTCCCGGGCTGCGACGGTCTGGCGGCTGCCATTGCTGCAGGCACAGCTCCGGTTAATGGCTGTCCGGTCGGTGGAGCTGCAGTTGCAGACAAGATTGCAGCGATCATGGGTGTTTCAAGCGGAGCAAGTGTCAAGAAGGTTGCCTTTGTCAAATGTAAAGGCACCTGCGATAAGAGCCGCGTGAAATATAACTATTATGGAATCGATGACTGCCAGAAGGCTTCGGTTATCCCTGGTTCCGGTGATAAGGCATGTGCTTACGGATGTATGGGCTATGGCTCCTGCGTAAAAGCATGTCAGTTTGATGCAATCCATGTGGTAGACGGCGTGGCTGTGGTTGATAAGGAGAAATGTGTAGCCTGTGGCAAATGTGTGGCTGCCTGTCCAAAACACCTGATCGAGCTGGTGCCTTATACGGCAGAGCATCTGGTTCAGTGTTCTTCCCATGACAAGGGACCGGCTGTGAAGAAGGTCTGCGAGGCTGGATGTATCGGATGTACCCTGTGCACCAAGCAGTGTGAATCTGATGCCATCCATATGGAAAACAATGTAGCAGTGATCGATTACAGCAAGTGTACGAATTGCGGTAAATGTGCTGCAAAGTGTCCTGCAAAGGTGATCATCTGATGTAACTATTCAGTACCTTCATAGTTACAAGGGCGTGTGAAAAAATGATTTCTCATT
>ERZ773133.1640-NODE-1640-length-24301-cov-4.288295_pt1 | contig 24301 bp, 24 predicted proteins | sample MGYA00580861_ERZ773133 | MGnify/ENA primary metagenome ERZ773133 (study PRJEB29015, sample SAMEA2737844) | human gut metagenome | biome: human gut; feature: human-associated habitat; material: faeces | place: China | collected 2012 ...
CTTTGCCATAAAAATATGCACCTCCAAAAGTGTCTAACTTTTGGGGTGCATATCAATATCGAGAACGACGAATATATCATAACTTGGTGTATCGGACACCTTGCAGGCTTGGCGGACGCGTCCGTTTATGATGAAAAATATGCAAAGTGGAGCTATGAGGATTTGCCGATTATGCCACAAAATTGGCAGCTTGCCTTAAACAGCGGCAAGGAGGAACAATTTAAAATCGTCAAGAGCCTTATGCTCCGTGATGATGTGACGGAGCTTATCAATGCCTGTGACGCAGGACGCGAGGGCGAGCTGATTTTCAGATTTGTTTATGCGCTGGCAGGCTGCCATAAGTCGTTTAAAAGACTTTGGATTTCATCACTTGAAAACTCCGCAATCCGTGAGGGTTTTCAAAATCTCCGTGACGGTCACGAATACGATAATCTTTACCGAAGCGCCGTATGCCGCGCAAAAGCAGACTGGCTTGTGGGAATAAACGCAACGCGCTTGTATTCTACCCTTTATCATAAAAAGCTGAATATCGGACGCGTTCAGACACCTACCCTTGCGCTCCTTGTATCAAGGGACAGTAAAATTACTTCTTTCAAAAAAGAAAAATATTACACTGTCGAAATTGGGGACACTAAAACCAAGGCAATAAGCAAACGCTTTTCAGATAAAGACGAAGCGGAAAATATAAAGACGGCTTGTGATAATTCACAGGCCGTTTGTGTTTCTGTCGTGAAAGAGAAAAAAACGGAACGCGCTCCAAAGCTCTTTGACCTTACAACATTACAGCGTGAAGCAAACAGGCTGTTCGGATATACGGCAAAACAGACGCTTGACTATGCTCAATCACTTTACGAAAATAAGCTGATTACATATCCGAGAACGGACAGCCGATATTTAACGGAGGATATGGCAGACACTGTAAACGCCGTTATTCATTTATCGGCAAAGCACCCGCCGTTTAGCAACTGCAAGGACTTTCTACCCGATACATTTTATCTGTTCAATAACGAAAAAGTCACCGACCACCACGCTATTATTCCAACTGTTCAGATTGAAAGAATACGCCTTGACGAGCTTCCGGGCGGCGAGCGCAGTATTTTACAGCTTATTATCTGCAAGCTCCTATGTGCTGTAAATGAGCCGTATGCTTACGAAACTGTCACGGCTGTATTTGAGTGTGGGGACGCTAAATTTACAACTAAGGGCAGAACGGTTATATCGGAGGGCTGGAAAGACATTGACTGTCTTTTCCGTTCATACATAGGCGGCGACAATTCAGAGCGTGAGGATGACACCTCTATTGATATTACCGAGGGTCAGACAATAAATGTTACGGCCTCAATTAATGAGGGTTACACATCACCGCCGAAAGCTTACACCGAAGATACATTACTTTCAGCAATGGAAACAGCCGGCGCAAAGGAAACAACGGAGTGCAGTTTGTCCCGACGTGGATTGGGAACTCCGGCAACAAGAGCCGGAATAATAGAAAAGCTTGTACAGACAGGATTTGTCTGCCGCAAGGGTAAAAGCCTTATCCCCACCCGTGACGGTATCAGTCTTGCGAGCATACTTCCCGAAACTCTGTCCTCCCCGTTACTAACGGCGGAGTGGGAAAATCGTCTTGCCGAGATTGCAAAGGGCAATTATTCCGACACTGAATTTATGACAGGTATTGAAAATCTTGTAACGGAGCTGATACAGACCTATTCCTTTATTTCAGAGGATAAAAAGGATATTTTTAATGCCCCGCGCGAAGTTATCGGCACTTGTCCACGCTGCGGCGCTGATGTTTACGAAAGCAAAAATAACTTCTGTTGCTCAAATAAAGATTGCGGATTTGTTATGTGGAAGAACGACAGATTTTTCACAGGCAAGAAAAAGGAGCTTACAAAGAAAATTGCATCCGATTTGCTCAATAAGGGCAAATCAAAGGTCAAGGGCCTGTATTCCGAAAAGACGGGAAATACTTATGACGCGACTATTATTCTTGCGGACACAGGCGGAAAATACGTCAATTACAGGCTGGAATTTGACAAACCGAAACGCAGATGAAGCACATTGACATTGTAAAAGGAATTATGCGGATTGATACAAGAACGGAAAATTTCAATATGCAGGATATAGAAAACCGACGGTTTATGTACAGTCCGCAGACAGGTACATTACTTTTAGGCGTACAGTTTGACGGCGGCAAAATACTTTTCAGCCATGCCGAGGAACATCACCGTATAGGCATACGGGAGGATTTTGATAGATTTGTGCGCGGCTGGGTTGGAACAGGCAAAAGCTATAAGCAGGGCGTAATTCACTTTGCGCCCAATATTCCTACTAATGTGCCGGAGTTTTTTAATAAAGGCTATGACACACTTTTAATGTTTGCAAATAATAACGCAAATTCAAAAACGGTTGTTCGCGGTTTTGGAAGAACGTGGGAGCAGCCGTTAGAAAATATTATAACCAAAAAGGAGGTTGATTTAATGGCAGACAAACAAAATACAAACATTGACGCGGACGCAATCACTACGCGTCAGACTGCGGTTGTTACAGCGGAGCCGCCGAAAGGCGCCGCCGTTAAGCCAATAGAATTAACAGCGGCAACACAAAAAGAGAAGCTGCAGGAAATCACTGAAAAACTGGAACAAGGCGTAAAAGACCTTTTCGCCAGCGACAAGTTTAAGGAATACTTATCCGTAATGTCAAAATTTCATCATTACAGCTTCAGAAACACGCTCTTGATTTTATTTCAAAAGCCGGACGCTTCTATGATTGCCGGATATGGTGCTTGGCAGAAGAATTTTAAGCGGCAGGTCAAGAAAGGTGAAAAAGGCATAAAGATTATTGCCCCCTCTCCGTATAAGGTACAGCAGGAAACGCAGATGTTAGACAAAAAGACAAAACAGCCTGTTTTCGGTGCGGACGGGAAACCGATTATGCAGAAAATAGATGTTACAATTCCCGCATATAAGGTTACAACGGTATTTGACATTTCACAGACAGACGGCGAACCTTTACCTCAGCTTGGAGTTGACAAACTGCAAGGCAGTGTTGATAATTACAAGAATTTTTATTCCGCGCTTGAAAAGGTTTCACCCGTACCGATTGGATTTGAAAATATCGAAAGCGGCGCAAACGGATATTTCCACCACGAGGAAAAGCGTATTGCCGTACAGGAAAATATGAGCGAGCTGCAAACCTTAAAAACGCTGATACACGAAATCGCTCACGCAAAGCTGCACGATATTTCCCCGGAAGAAATCAAGGAATTACCGCCGGAGGAACGCAAGGACAGACACACAAAGGAAGTTGAAGCCGAAAGTATCGCATATACGGTATGTATGCACTATGGACTTGACACATCGGATTATACATTTGGATATGTGGCAGGCTGGAGCAGCACAAAGGAATTGCCGGAACTGCAAGCCTCGCTGACTACTATTCAGAAAACAGCAAATGAAATCATATCAAGCATTGATGAACATTTTGCGGAGCTTGCAAAGGACAAGGAATTATCAAGCGAAAAGACTGCTGCAGAAAAAGAGTCTGCACCCGAAAATGAAACGGTTGAGAACGGTTTTACGGAGCTGTCGGATAAGGACGCCGCAGAGGGCGCGGCAATCTTTGAACAGAAAGGCAAATCCGCTGATACTCCTACTGTTGATGAATTGGAGCAGAAAGCGAAATCCGGCGAGCCTGTTTCGCTTATGGATTTAGCGGTAGCAGCTAAAAAGGAAAAATCACCAGAGAAAAAGCCGTCAATCCGTAAGGCGCTAAAGGACGCAAAGCAGCAGACAGAGAAACAGCCGAAAAAGTCTGCTCCCTCAAAGAAAAAGGAGGATTTGAGCCTATGAACAAATTTGAGAATGTTGACATAGTTGACAGTCTGCGCCGTATTATGAACACAAACACAGAACATTATAAAAGTGATTTTATTTATGACGTTAATCATCTGAAAAATATGGCACAAAGCAAAAATGCAGAGGATAAGCATTTACTGTTTATGTCGCGTCCGTCGGGTACATATTGTTTCCGTGAAAAGGGTGTGTTTATGAAAGACACGTCACAATATAACACTTGGAAATTCTATGGTGAACAGACAAAGGACAAAATTCTTGCCTATGCCGTTCAGGTGACAGGTATTGAGGACGGTAAGATAAAGGGAAATCTTTATGAGCTGGATTACCAGCAGCATTTTAAGCACGTCATACAAACAGCGGTACAGTCGGATATTCAGACACTTCATTACAAATACGGCGATGTTGATATGCCTGCGGGTAAATGGTTTCCAAAAGAACCGCACCCAAAATACGGTGATTTTTTAAACTGCGAGGTAAAGCCGAATAACCCAGAAGAACTAAAATCTGTTCTGGAGGGCGAACACCGCAATTATGAAAAGCTGCCGAGCGGAAATATCGACAATCATATTGCAGAGCTGAACGCCACAGCAATTAAAGAACGCGTTTCAAAAATGAGTGCCGAAGAAAAGCAGTCGCATATAGACAGCGTGGAAATGTCGCTTGATTTTGGAATGACCGACAACCTTACACAGTCCGATATGGATTTATACAACGCCATAACTCAGGAGCGTTCAGAGAAAAAGCCGTCAATCCGTAAACAACTTGCGGAAAACAAAGGAAAATCCGGGTTGAAAAAATCTATAACACCGAAAAAGGAGGATATTTCACTATGACATTTACATCTGATGAAATGAATTTAATTTGTATCTATAATACATCTGATAAGGCGGAGCTTGAAAAACAGCTCCGTTTGTCTGTTCCGTATATTGAAAATGCGGAGCTAAGGGAAATCACCGAAACGGTCATAAATAAGCTGGAGCGTATGACGGCGGAGGAATTTGAACAGACGGAATTTATACCCACCGTAACAGCAGATGATATGGAGGACTGACATATGGATAAAAACAATTCAGATTACATATTTAAGGCATTTATTATAAATTCCTTTGAATATGACAACGGCAATAAGGAAACAAGCGGAGCATGGCTCTATTTCCCGACTACTAAAGAAAATGTCTCTGCATTGTTTAAGGAAATCGGACTTCCGAACAATGCAGACAATAATAAATATTTCATTGACAGCTATCATTCCGGCAACAATGATATTGCAAAATTTCTGTCTATGTATACAAACATTGACGAACTGAATTACCTTGCTTCCCGTATATCTGAGCTGGACGATATTGAAATGTCAGTTTTTCAGACGGCAATTCAGACCGAGAAAATCAGCACTATTGCGAACGCAATCAATGTTACTTACAACACAGAATATTATAATGTGGTTCCCGATATGTACAGTTTGTCAGACGTGGGCGAATATGCTGCGGAAACAGAGGGCTATGACATAAGTAAAATAGGTGAACTTTCAGATTATATTGACTACGAAGCATACGGCAGAGATTACGCAAGACGTAATTGTGGAGAATTTTTAGGTGAGGTCTATTTGGAAACAGGCTGCACAGAATGGAAAGATATATACAGCGGAGAGCTTGAGGACATAGCGCCCGAATACATTGTTACCGAATACGGTGAGAATGTACAGTATGATTATAACTTTGAAATGCAATTTGAAGCGTCAAAGGATTTAGCGGCTGATATAGACAGTTATATCCGCAGTATTGACAGCTGTTATGCCGAAAAATATCCCGATGAATTTGAACAGATGAAATACTTTTCCGATTGTCTGTTAGAGCGGAGAACGCTGTCTGTAAAGAATATGCTTACCGCAGCAGATATACAGGAGGGCAGCTCCCTTGTCGATAAGATACGTGCATTTGAGCAGCAATATCCTTGTGATAAATATATGCTCTATCAGGTAAAAGACGGTGAGCAGACGCGAGATTACCGATATGCGCCGTACAGCTTGCTTCAAAAATTGGGATTAAACGTAGACAAAAGCAATTATGAGCTTACATATACTTGCGGATTGTCGGACGATACCACTCTTGAAAGTCTGTTTACGAAATTTAACACAGACCGTCCTCAGGACTTTAAGGGACGCAGTATGTCCGTTTCGGATATTGTGGTATTGCACAGGAACGGCAAAGATAAAGCCTATTATTGTGACAGCGCGGGATTTGTTGAAGTGCCGGAATTTTTTAAGGAAAATCACCTTGAAACAGCCGAGAAGTCCACCGAGCAGAATTATAATCAAATAGACGAGCAGATAAATAACGAACCGCCTGAAAAGGACACTATAACGGTGCTTGTGGTGGAGCCCATGCAGGAGCCGTACACAAAGGAAATTCCGAAAGGACTTGAAGCATTGCAAAAGGAAGTCGGCGGATTGATTGATATTACATATCCGTTTGCGGAGCCGGCAACGCTTATATGTAATGACGAGGGTAAAATAAACCGTATGGAATTAAACCGCGCACGCAGAGGGCGAAATCTATGATATAGTGGCAGGGCCTTTTGTAATAGCCGGTATCAGCGGTGAGAGTATTACAGGTCTTGATGATGAACAGATAAAACGGTTTTTAAAGCATTTTCAGCAGCCGGAGGTGTTTGTCAAAATAAATGATAAAATCGCCGCAATACCCACAAAACCCTCAATTAAAGCAAAGCTGAACAGACTGCAAAAGGAGAAAGACGGCAGAGATAAGACACAGCCACAAAAACCGTCGCTGAAGCAGGAGCTATGAGTAATATTATACGAATGACGCCCGACCAGCTCCGCAGAATTAAGGCGCTTATTAAAAATCAGTGCTGTAATTATGATGACGGCGATTGTCTGCTGCTTGACTGTCCCTGTCCGCAGATGATTACATATTCACTGATATGTAAATGGTGTAAAACTGCCGTACTTCCGAACAACAAGGAATTATATATTCAGTTGATAAAATCCGTAAATACAAAAAAATGTGATGTATGCGGCAAACTGTTTACCCCAAAATCGAACAGAGCGAAATACTGTGATAAGTGCCGCCGCATTGTGTGGAATAAGCAAAAAGCCGACTATATCAGAAAAAGGCGGCATATGTGTAGAAAGTTAGAACCTTAAAAAACGCATAAAATCAAGCGTTTTTTCCCTTGAAAACAGCATAGTAATATATTTTCATTACTACCCTCAAAAATCAATGTCTAAATTTCTACAATTTAATGCAGAAACAGAGAGTGCAGTTATAGCAAAAGCTATGATTGTACTCTCTGTTTTTTTTTGCTTAAAATTGTATTTTACTGTCAATCATTGATATTGCCATCAGTTGAAATGACTTTCACCTGCCACGGAATAAATTTACCGCTGTTTTGCAGCGCTGTTTTTACAGCGTGCTCAATACCGCCACAGCACGGAACCTCCATTCGCACAACCGTCACACTCTTTATATCATTTAAGCGTATAATTTCTGTCAGCTTTTCCGAATAATCCGCGTTGTCGAGCTTCGGACAACCAATCAGTGTAATATGGTTTTTTATAAACTTCTCGTGAAAATTTCCATAGGCATATGCCGTACAATCGGCAGCTATAAGCAGATTTGCACCGTCAAAATATGGCGCGTTTATCGGTGCGAGCTTGATTTGCACCGGCCACTGTGATAATCTGCTGCTGATTTCGGGTATCTTTGTGTCAACAACACTATTACGCTGTATTTTCTTTACATTTGAACCAGAACAGCCGCATGGCAAATTTGCTTTCTTCTGCTGATTAGCTTTTACCGCTGCTTCATCATATGCAGCAGCCTCACGCTCCACAAAAGTTATCGCGCCTGTCGGACAGGTCGGCAGACAATCACCCAGACCATCACAATAATCATCACGAAGCAGCTTCGCCTTGCCGTCAACCATTCCGATTGCGCCCTCATGGCAGGCAGCCGCGCAAGCTCCGCAGCCATTGCACTTTTCTTCATCTATTTGAATAATTCTTCTAATCATTATATTGTCCTCCTGAATTTTTGTATAATCTTGATTTTGCATGATAAGTATAATATAATAAAAGAAACAAGTCTGTTGTATTTACAACAAAAGGAGTTTCGTGTGAAAATTCACACGAATAGATTTAATTGCCCGTGCGATTTTTTCGCTTTCAGGCGAAAACGCACATGGGCATAAATCACCATTTAACGCCTTATCCGCCTGTAATAAAGGTGTTAAAATTTCATTACTATTTGCAGGCGGAAAGGCTATGGTGATTTTTATGAAAAAATATCTGGATATATTGAAATTGTCAAAGCTGTTTGCCGGAATAAATGAGAATGAAATTGAAGATGTGCTTTTCTGCCTGTCTGCGAAAAAAAGGAACTACCGCAAGGGTGAATATGTCTTTCGCGCCGGAGAACATATTTCATCGGTGGCGCTGCTTTTAGAGGGCAGCGTGCATATTCAGCGCGAGGATTATTGGGGAAATCTTAGTATATTAAATAAGGTTTTTAAAGGAGAGGTTTTTGGTGAAGCATATGCTATATCCGGAAGCTGTGCAATTCTGAATAACGTAGTTGCAGTAGAAAACAGCGTCATATTATTCTTAGACTTTAATCGCATTTTTACTGTAAGCCCGTCTGAGTGCAAATTTTATCCGGTGCTTATACAAAACTTCTTTGCCCTGCTTGCGGAAAAGAACAGAATACTTGCGCAGAAGTTAGGGCATATGTCGCAGCGTACCACTCGTGAAAAACTGCTGTCATATTTATCGGAGCAGTCAATAAAATCAGGAAGCCCCTCTTTTGATATTCCGTTTAACCGTCAGCAGCTTGCAGATTTTCTTTCTGTTGACCGCAGCGCTATGTCAAACGAGCTTTGCAAAATGAGAGATGACGGCTTGCTCTGTTTTGACAGAAATCATTTTATTTTAACATAATATAAGTGCGGTCAACTCAAATATAGTGACCGCACTTATTATCATTTCTGCAAATATATACTGTAAGCATCATTGAGTAATTTTCTTGCCCTGTTGAAGTATGCGCTGTCAACGGCGGGAATATCCGTCCAGTAACAAAAGTCAATATCGGCGTACTCGTCAGGATTGAAATTAGCGTCCTTTGATTTGTAAATCTGTATGTATGCCTCTTTCCGAGCTTCCTCATAATCCTTTCCGTTCTCAACATCTGTAATAAGGTCGGCAAGCAATACCTTTAATTCTTCCTCCGCTTGCGCATATGCCTCAGGTCGCAACTGAACATCTATCATACTACGGATTGCGTTCTGCGCAATAGGTGATAATATTCCGTACCCGTTGCCGTCTGTCTGACCTGAGATTACGTCTTTTCGTATTCTTGTATTCGCATACCCAGCCGCCAATGTGTAACCGAGATTTCCGGCTTGCACCTCGTCAAGAATATCACTTATAATATTTTCAGTAATTTGTACTTGCTGCTCCTTTGCATTAAGCGGTGTGCTTTCGCGTGGAATCGGTGCGGCGGACACCGGAACGGTGATTGACGCTGACAGTGCAGCAGCTAAAATAAGTGTGATAAGTTTTGATTTTTTCATTTTCGTTTCCTCCGTTCAAATTATTTTCTATAATAATTTTATCACGGATTATGTCCTGCGCCCAGCTCTAATTTATTGCATAATCGTAGAAAATGTCAGTGTCAGCTTGTGTATTGCGCCTAAAGAACTTTATCGGTTTACTTTCTCTATATGTTACGAAATCTGTCTCATATAAATTCATTGTGTTTCCTCCATAAATATTTTGTGTATCTCATCTATATTATTCACAATATAATCCGCTGTTTCCGCTTCACCGCGTGGCACTGCCATACCGCCAAAACCTTGTTTAATCCATACCGTACACATACCCACTGCTTTAGCAGGAACAATATCATTATCTATTCTGTCCCCAATCATAACAGCATTTTCAGCGGTACATTCTGCGCGTTCAAGAGCAAAATAAAACATCTGCAAATTAGGCTTTGCGATACCTTCATCTGCCGAAGATATAACCAAGCTAATATATTTTGCAATCCCCATTTTCTCCAATCGCTCTTGTGTTCCTAACTGCTGATTGGCGATAATTCCGATTTTATATTTTGCAGACAAATGTTTTAAACATTTTTTAACCTCGGGATAAAGAAATTCATCTTCACTGTGCCACTGAGCACGCTCTAATTCATAATATTGTACTGTTTCAACATAACCGTTCATTCCTTGCCTTGCAAAATCAAGCATCTTGTTATAGAACTGCTCATATGTAATATTGCAGCCCAAAATCGTATCATTTATTCTGTGTTCATACGCTTTACTTTCATCAACAAGTGTAGAGCCTATGTCAAAGAATATCCATTGAATATTTTTTTCATCATTTTACAATCAAATCATTACTATTTATAAGTCAATTAAAAAACAATTTCTATTGCTACGCATTTTCAAACTTCTCTATTTCATCTTTTTCTATTTTAGCTAATATTTCAGATAAATACACCGAAACCTGTCCATAATCTTCAATAATTCTTTTAAGAATAAATACTGGGTGTGATTTCAGATTTATATCAAAATCACTCATTACACCTACATTTGGTGAATTTCTATGTGTCATTTTATTTCTACATTCATTTACAAAGGCATGATTACCTTCCCACTCGTTTTCACTCTCAGTATTATCTTCTTGTTCAATATAATCATATATGTCCTTAGCTTTATATTTGAATTTATCGTTCATCTTATTGTTTGGATTAAACATTTTACTATAATATACCTTTGTAGTCTCAATTTCAACATCATAAAACAATCTATATAATTGCGCTAATATATCCCATAAAATTGATGTCCTATACAGTGCATTTTCAATGAAATAATATGTATCCATTTCTTCGATAGTATTTTCTTTAAATATACTAAAATTTCTCATTATTTCATCAGAATATGAAAGTTCAATAGCTTTAAAAAAAGAAAGTTTTATTTTGTAATCCAAATCCCTAAGTGTATCATACAATGTTTTATATTGCATAAGTTTACTAAATGGAGCCGGCTCTGACATATTTGTTCCTGAAACAACACCAAAAATATATTTTTCCTCTCCGCACATTAGTTTGAATCGATTTTTGCTATACCGGACTTTATTGACAATATTTAGAAGATATTCTATTTCTTCTTGCTTCGACATACTTACCTCCATTTCATCTATTTGCTTATATTACTTCATATTTGCTCTCACACTATTTTAATTATAGCACCTATTATCATAAAATTCAATTCGCATACTATTCAAACTTCGCAGCATAAATACAGCAACCTAAACAACTCAATACTATCTATTCTATTTTAGTTTCCTTATCACGTCCGATATACTGTGTCTTTCCTACAATCATATCGACATTCTTCTTTATAATATCTATTTCCGAAAGAGTCTTTTTCTCTTTCTTATATTTTTCATACAAGCTCCGCTTTTTGTCGGACAACTCCGTAAAATCGGTATTCACCTTTTCCAGTGATGGCAGCTTGCCGCCGTTCTGAACGTCGGATAAATATTTGCGTGAAGCATTGTATAATGTCAGCTCGCGCCGGTGCTGCTTTTCAAATTCCGGTTTGTTCTTTGCTTTTTTATATTCCGCATACACGGGACGCAGCGTTTGATATGTGCGGAGGTGCTTTCGCAGAATACTCACATCGCTTAATTGTTTTTCAGCCGTTTTCAACTTGGCGGCGGTATCGTCAAAGCTGTTCTGTATTTCTGCAATATTGTTTTCCAATTCATCATAGGTAGTAATACCGTGTTCGGTCAGGAAGTTTATTGTCTTTGAAGCCTGTTTAAGATTATTGATTTTCGCCCAGTGTTCATAGCCCTTGCTCTCCTGCGCCTTAATGCTGTTCTGAATATCAATAAGCAGACTAATACCTTTACGCCCGATTTTCGGTTTGCTCCGCTGTTCAGCAATGCGCCTTTTTATTGCCTCAACAGTGTAATTTTCACCCAACGTTTTGGAACGCATAAACTTTTCCCTCTCACTGTTGCAGAATGAAATATTTTTATTCTGCCGCTTGACTGTATATCCGGCAATCTCCATATGAAGAATAAAATCATCAAAATCACGGGAACGCCTGATTGCTTTATCCAGCGTTTGCCGTAGCTGTGATTTCCAGCTTCCTCCCCCTTTGTCTGCGGCATATTCAATATAGCTTTTGCCCTTATTCCTGTTCGGCTCTATAACCGACAATCCGTACTCTATGCATATCCTGTCACTTGTCCGTCTGATGAAATGATATGTACGTTTATTGGAATGATACTTTTTGTAATCCACAAAATTGACTGCATTAAAAATCAGGTGATTATGAACGTGTCCCTTGTCTGTATGCGTGCTTAGAACAAACTCATACTTGCCGCCTAAAATTTCTTCCGCCAATTTCATTCCAATTTCGTGCGCCTGTTCCGGCGTCGCTTCACCCGGTTTAAAGGACTGTATCAGGTGTCGCGCTAAATGCGTTCCTCTTTCGTTCGATTGTTCACGCGTCCACTCAAACTCAATATCGGCAGTTTCGGGAGAACAGGCAAATGATGATACAAGCAGCGTTTCGTCCGTCTTTTCGGAATTAAGAATGTAGTCAAGCGCTTTTCTTAGTGTAGACTTAATAGGATGCGTCTTTGTAATTGCCATATCTCATCAAGCCTTTCCTTTACTTCTTCAATATCCTCCTTGTAAACATTTTCCGTAAAATTTGCGCGCTTTGTAATCTGATGAACATTCCTGCCGATAGCTTGCAGCTCCTTTGTAAATTCCTTGATGTTGGACGTGTCGGTATAAATTATATATCCGTCAATCGCCATTTTCCGCAGATACGCCCCGATTTGCTTTGTGGGTAGCTGCGCCATTTTCTTTCTGATTAGCTCCCGTTCTTCTTCCGTAACATCAAATTTCATCTGAATATTTCTTTTTCTGTTTGTCATTTTTAACCTCCGTTTTTTTATTATAAGGGTTTGGGATTATCCCAAAAATATTTTTGCATTTATGTAGAGCATACAACAGGCAAAAATCGCAAAGTGTGTACACATTTGCTGTGCTTGTTATTCTACTGAAAATCCCCTAAATGCCTACATACAGCTTACTCGTTCTGAAATATTCAGAATACAAAAAAGCCGTTGCATTTTTAGAGTGCAACAGCTTTAACATACAAATAAAAATGAATAAGATTATTCAGTTATTTAACAACTATACAAACATATTATAGCACATACTGCACAAAAAATCAATATTAGCTCGGCTGATTTCACGAAAATCAAGTATACGCATTGACTTCATAATCATACAGGCGATATAATAATTATAACTCAACTATTGCGTTAGTACGACTATACGATAGCGTTGTACACATAATTTTAAAACTGTGATATAATTAAAAATAATTGACCTAAGACGAGGTGATACTGATGAAAATTCATATAGGATCAAACATCAAAGAATTGCGTAAGCGAAACAATATTACACAAGAAAAACTTGCGGAATATCTGGATATTACATATCAAACCGTTTCAAAGTGGGAAAATGGAACATCATTGCCGAGCATTTCCCTGTTGCCTGCTATTGCAAATATTTTTAATGTAAGTATAGATGAATTATATGATATTGATAAGCATACCAATGATGAAAAAGTTTCTGCATATGAAGCGGAATACACAGCTTTATGCAGCAAGGGCGACAACAAAGGACGTGTTGAGCTTATGCGCCGCGCGCTTGAGGAATATCCGAGAAATTATAAATTTATAAATTACCTTGCGCGTTCCTTATATCGCTGCGGCAATATTGACTTGTATGCAACAGAAATCATTATGCTGTGTGACAGAATTTTAGAGGACTGCAAAACCGACAATATTCGTTTTTCTGCATTGCAGACAATAGCGCGTACATATAACGACATCGGGCAACATAAAACAGCTTTACAATATGCTTATGAAATGCCGTCAATGGCCTCGTCAAGAGAATTTTTTCTCGGTGAAATTTTGACAGGTGAAGAACGAATTGAACAATTACAGAAAAATATATTTTTCTTATCATACAATGCAGGAAAAGCGATAACATATCTGGCAAGTGACAGCCGAGGTATGGGCAAGCAGTTATCACACGAAGATAAAATACGAATGTATACGGCAGCAAATACAATATACGAAACTATCGCAGATGACGGTAATTATCTTATGTTGAACGGAAAATTTTATTGGCATTATCGTTGGATTGCAAAGCATTACTGTCTTATGGGTGATACGGACAAAGCAATGAAAAATCTTCTTATTGCGGAAAGGACCGCCGTTGGAATGGATAGGTTCATCAAAGAAAATAAGGAAAGAAATTATACGTCCTTGTTTTTGAATAAAGTCACGTCAAATCCACAAGATGCCTTAAAGCATTGGCGGAGCACGAATTGCAATAAGATGTACGCTCAGCTCCAAGATGGATGTTTTGATACAATGCGTGATATGCCGGAATTTAAAGAATTGGAACTGCGTTTGAAAGAGCAAAAGAAGGGGGAGACCATGCCGTCATTAAAAAGTATTGACAACGGAAAAACATTTGACTGGGGTAAGACTTCAAGCGACTATGCAAGATATAGAGACATTTATCCTGATGAATTTTACAAGAGAATAATGGATTTAGGCTTATGTACTAAAGGTCAGAAAGTTCTCGATTTAGGTACGGGAACAGGTGTTCTGCCGAGAAATATGTATAAATACGGCGCAGAATTTACAGGTGCAGATATATCTGAAAATCAGATTGCATATGCACGTCAGTTATCGGCAGATAACGGCATGGATATAAAATATGTGGTTGCTTCCGCAGAAACTATTGATTTTTCAGATAATACCTTTGATGTTGTAACAGCCTGTCAGTGCTTTATGTATTTTAACAAAGAAATTGCACTGCCGAAAATTTACAATGTATTGAAACCGAACGGACATTTTTGTATTCTGTTTATGGCATATCTTCCCTTTGAAAGTGAAATTGCTGCAAAAAGTGAGGAACTTATATTAAAATACAATCCCGATTGGAACGGTGTTCATTATAACCCCAATAAGAAAATAAATAGCAAAACACCTGATTGGTGTAAGGGTATGTTTGTTGTTGAAAATCACTTTGGATATGAGGTTGATGTGAAATTCACTCGTGAAAGCTGGAACGGCAGAATGAAAGCCTGCCGCGGCATAGGCGCTTCCTCGCTAAATCCAGAAAAAATTGCAGCGTGGGAAAATGAGCATATGGCATATCTTGAAACAACGCCCGATAACTTTGATATTCCCCATTGGGTTACAATGCTGAATTTGAGGAAAATATGAGAAAGGAAGTCCGGTAAATATGACTTTCCGAAGATTTAAACAAGCAGATATTTCAGGAATTTGTGAATTGATAAATTACGAGCTGGGATATTGTGTCACGGAGAATGATTTAGCTATAAGAATAAATCAAATGCAGAAAGATAAAAATTACTGTATTTTCGTGGCAGAAAACGATAATAAGGTTATTGCATTTATAGGACTACATATAGGTCTTGCCTTTGAATTTTCAGGTAAAGTAATGCGGATTATTGCATTAGCTGTAAAAAAAGATTACCAAAGGCAAGGCATTGGCAAAAAATTATTACAAACAGCAGAGAATTATGGTACTGAAAATCAAACTGCAATTATTGCCGTAAACAGCGGATTACAAAGAACATCTGCGCACCGATTTTATGAGAAACAAGGATTTTATAAAAAAGGATATAGCTTTGCAAGAATATTGACAAATAAATAGAAACTACAGTCATTGTCAGATAAAACATTGTATCTTCATTTAATCAAGAAGCCAAGGAAATTATCGTTTACTTCAACCGATAGTTGAAGTTTCAACAACTAATTTAATATGATTTGTCGCCAATGTATCATTTATAATATAATCATAACAGACATGTTAAATCAAATTAAGGAGCACTTATTATGAGTATCGGTAAAAAAATAAAAAATCTTCGGAAAGCACAAAACCTATCACAAGAAAAGTTTGCGGAACATTTTAATGTTACTCCGCAGGCGGTAAGTAAATGGGAGAATGGAACGGCTTATCCCGATATTACAATAATACCGTCATTGGCAGTATTTTTTAATATTTCTATTGATGAACTTTTTGATTTTGACAAAACCAAAATTGAAAGTGAGATTATGGCGGTTATTGATGAAGCGTATAAATACAGATACGACAATCCGAATAAATCGGCAGCTATATTAAAAGCGGGACTTGAGAAATATCCAAATAACGAGGTCCTTTTAAACAATTTGCTGTATGTGTCGGATAATTTGGACGAAATAATTGATACTGCACAAACACTGTTAAATAATACATCTGATGATGAAATCAAATATGATGTTTTGCGTATTTTAGCCCAAACTTATTTAAAAACCGGAAATAAGGAAATGTGCAAAAGCTATATTTCAAAAATTCCCGAATTATACTTTACTAAGCTGGAGTTGTCGGCAAAATATTTACACGATATCGAAGCCGCTAAAAAGCAGTTTGTTATTTCTGTTACTCAAGCACTTGATATGCTGTCGTGTTTGGGTGACGATTATTCATCGCTAAAGAAGAACATACACGACTTGGTACAGCAATCGGGAATGTTGAATTATTAAAATTTATTTTTAACAAAAATTTGCTTAACAAATTCCGACATAATGACACTATATATATGTAAAACGTTTTACAATACGGAGGATTTAAGAATGAACAGGGAAACAGCTTTAAAAAAGCTATGTGAAAGCCTAAAAGCTATTTACGGATTTGCCTATGCCCTCACTGACAGTGCAGAGGACGCAGAAGATTTAGCCGGTGATATTATTGCGGAAGTTATAGAGCGTGCCGCGAGCATACGGAATGATAATTCTTTCTATGGGTTTATGTGGGCAGTTGCTAAAAATCTAAGTTCAAAGTATCTTAGAAATAAAAGCAAGTCGCACTACCATATGTTGGACGATAGAATTATTCCTGTCATTGAAAATAATCCCGAACATGAGATTATTGCAAATGAGGAACTTATGCTACTGCGCCGTGAACTATCATTATTAGCAAAAAGACACAGAACTGTTACAGTGAAGTATTACATTGAGGGCAAGTCGTGTATTGATATTGCTGCCGAAACGGGTTTTTCTCATTCGCTTGTTCGTAATATACTTTATGAAACTCGTAAAATTTTGAAAGAAGGTGTCACTATGGAAAGAACATACGGTGAAAAGAGCTATTCTCCTCATGAGTTTAACCTGCTCGGCTATTTTGCATATTCAGACTATGATTGGAATAAGCCGTTTCGTGAAAGAAAATTGCCCGGAAATATATTATTGTCAGCATACAAACAGCCTATGACAATATCTGAATTAAGCATGGAATTGGGTGTGTCAACTCCGTATTTGGAGGACGAAATCAGTATGCTTGTCAAGCATGAACTGCTTGCGGAAAACAAAGGAAAATACATTACATCAGTGCCCATTTTCGGAGATGATTATTTTGAGCGATTGGAAAAAGCAGCATTACCGATTGTTAAAAAAGCTGCCAATGAAATATATTCATTGATTGAAAATATTTCATTACCGGTTGAAGCTGAAAACCCGAAATGGCTTGCATTTTTCCTTGCCATGCGATTTGGTATTTTGGAACAGACCGCAAAAGGCTGGAAATATATCGGCGGAGCGCCGATATTGCCTAACGGTAGTCAGGGAACTCTGGCAGGACTGTCGTCAAAGCCGAAGGAATATATGATTGCTTGTGTAAATGCTTTTAATTACAATGCCGAACTCACGGCGTATATCACTAATTACTGTTATGACAATAAAGATGTGCGGCGTATCAACACCTTTTCCGAGGCAAAGCTGAAAGCGCTGCATGATATTATGCTCGGAAATGAAGTAAACCTCGAAAGTAAATCTGTTCTTGCTTTGATTGAAACAGGTTTCGTCGGCGTAAAAGATGGTAAGCCGTCGGTATTGTTTCCTGTTCTCAGTGAAAACGAGCTTAACGAAATTGAAAAAGTATTAAAACCCGCTTCAGATTGTGCGGCAGCTATGTTTAACGATTTGGCAGTCTGCGCAGAACAGCTTGCGAATGATTATGTTTCAAAGAATATGAGAGATAATGCCGGCAAAGCGGCTTATACACAATTTATGCTGTGCGGCTTGGGTATGGTGTATGAGCAGTTGAAGGATAAATTTGTGTTGCCTCCGAACAGCAGTATCGTCGGCGTGGTGAAATGATTTGCTGATAGTTGGCAACTGTGGGTTGAATTATTGAAATTCAACTGACGGTTGATATTTGACTATACATATTTGGTATGTTATTTATTATTTAAACCCGTTATAATATTATCATAGCAGCGCGGCTAAATAAATTACAAGGAGTAATAGTTATGAACATTGGATTAAAAATTAAGGAGCTGCGAAAAGAGCGCGGTATAACGCAGGAGCGTCTTGCTGAATACCTGAACATTTCTCCGCAAGCTGTGAGTAAGTGGGAAAATGGTACTGCACTTCCGGATATTACGCTTATACCGACGTTAGTATCCGTTTTTGAAATAAGTGCTGACATTTTGTTTGGAATAGAAATTTCGGACACTACCAAGAGAGAAGAAGCATATGCTGAAGAATACCGTATACTGTGCAGAAACGGTGATGTTTGGGGCAGATGTAATTTAATGCGCAAAGCTCTTGCAGAGTTTCCGAGAAATTATGGTTTTATGGACAGACTTGCAAGAAGTTTGTTTTATTGTATTAAAAATGATGATGATTTTAATGAATTAGTATCATTGTGCAATAGGATTATAAAAGCCTGTCACGACAATGAAACTGTTTGCAGCGCTACGGAAACACTCGCTCGTGCTTATGCAAAACATGGCGACAAGGAGAATGCGATTAAATATGCAAGCTCGCTTCCATATGTAGAATATGCGCGGGAATACGCACTTGAATGGGCTCTTGACGGTGAAGAACAATACAAATTTATACAAGGCAACGCATTTTGGCAAATGCTCGATATGACTGCAAGATTTATGGGACGTACAGGACCTAATGATGGCGGATTATTTACCAATATGGGAAAAGACCTTACACCAGAAAAGGAAATAGAAATTTATCAAGCAGTAATTGATATTTTTAAGATTATATTCCCGGATGAAAATTATCTTCTTATAAATGGTCGTATTGCTGACTGCCATCGTTATATTGCGCGAGTTTATGCTGAAATGCAGGATAAAGAAAAGACAATGGAACATTTATATCTTGCCGAAAAGCATGGCGATAGGTTTGATGAGGAATGTGATAAGAATTTGCCTTATACTTCAATTTTCTTTGACCGTCTCACATTCAGCAATAAAGGCAGAGTGCGCCACATCGACAGCACTGAATCCGCAAGAACGCTCAGAAAGCTGCGTAAGTGGGATTGTTTTGATTTCATACGTGATACGCCTGAATTTAAGGAATACGAGAAACGCATAGAGTTAAAGGCGAGCGGCAATTAAACTAATCGGAAAGGTCGGGTTAATGTGAACAAGATACTATTCATAGACAACAACAGAATATTATCCGACAAGCTATCGCCCTACCTTTCCGCAGAAAGCATAGTCATAGAGCAATCTGAAAACGCTGATGATTATATGAGCCGTATTATTGGCGGCTCATATAGTCTTATCGCAATAAATATTCAGGCATATACTGATTGGATTACTCTTACGGTAAATATCCGAAACAAAAGCAAAGTGCCTGTTTTAATTTTGTCTGATACTCCTAACAGTGCAGATGAAATAACTGCTTTTCATATCGGCGCAGACGATTATGTTATTAAAACCCGTGAGATATTACCATTCGCAGCACGGCTTCATGCGTTAGTCAGACGCTATACATCATATTCAGAGCAGAAAAAGCCGTCACGGGATATACTCACATTTACAGGTCTGACTATTGACACAATGCAGCGAGTGGCATATAAAAACAATTCCGCTTTACAGCTTACAAAAACGGAATTTGACCTATTGTATCTGCTTGCCGTAAATAGAGGTCAAACACTATCAAGAGATGTAATATTCTCAAAGCTATGGAATGGCGAATATATACCTGATGATAGGAGCATTAACTCCCATATACAGCGTTTGCGAAAGAAAATAGAGGACGACCCTGATAATCCAAAATACATATTAACTGTTCGCAAAATTGGATATAAATTTAATCGAGAACTGGCATCATAAAGTGATTTTATACTTTTTATGATGTCAGTTTTTTTGTTGCGAAAAAAAGAAATGCGTTGACACATAACACATTTGCCGCATAAAAACCGCTGTAAAAATGCAATACGGCAATAATTGAGGGTTATAATATATTTAATCAATCGAAAGGAGGTACAAGCTGTGAATGAAGAAGAAATATTCAGCATGATTGTTGATGAATTAACGGAACACGCTCTGCAGGAGCAACGAAAGCAACTTGCCGAACAAGGCAGGGATTACAACGCTGAATTAACACCTTTAAGCAAGGAAGTGGACGCAATTTTAGCAAAGCTGCCGGAGGACGAAGCGGATATAATCAACCGATATATCGCAAAAAGCTCCGCTGTGGCAGACAAAGACTGCGCTTTTCTTTATGTGCAGGGTGCAAAAGATTGTGTAAGGCTGCTAAAGGTACTGGGCGTCCTTTAAATGGATTTAATGCGCGGCAATCACCGCGCACATTTTCCTATTGACTGTCGATAGCCGCTCTTACAGCAGCAGAAATGATTTTGAAGCTGCGCTCATCGCAAAGGTCTATCATATGGACAAGCTGCTTTTTCTCCTGTGAAGTATCGTTGCTTTCGGGATAAAATATAGTATTTGCGTCAATCCCTAATGCACGGATAATTGTACAAAGAGCGTTGAAACTCGGTTTTTTGCCCTCGTTTTCAATGGAAGCTATGTACCGTACTGACATTCCTACCCGCTCGGAAAATTCATCGCGTGTCAGCTTTGCATTTAAACGGGCTTCTTTTATTATATGTCCTAATGTATCATATTTATTTGCCACTATCAGTTCACCTCAATACAATTTTACCTTGTTAATGTCAGAAAATAAATGATACATTAGTGTTTTTGAAGATGAAGTAATATATCATATGAAACTTAATACAGCAGCTCACCAATAAAAAAAAACTCAAAGTTTGGTGAGCTTTTAGCAATGTGTTCATACTCCCGGACTTTGAAGTTTCGGGAGCTTTTTATGTGTCGGAAAATCTTATGTATTCCCCTGTTGGGAGGTAATTGGTCAAAAAAATCTATAATCTCAAAAAGATAAACCACACACAAAAATATGAACTGTCAGTGTCAATGCACCTGATGTTATCAAGCATAGTCCATGCGAGGTATAGCCTCGTATTCAGGGACTATGCTTTTTTAATGCCTGTTCCACAGAGCCGTTCTCCCCCGTTCAATCTTTCTGATTTTACAAAAAATTATGAAAGGTTGAACAGAAATGAAAAAATTAAATTTAAGGAAATTATATCCCCTATATTATACGGAGGATTGCTGCATAGAGGTATCGGACGAAGTAGCGGAGCAGATTGAGAAATCCGACCGCACCGAACACGCATACAGAGAGAGAACCAGAGTACATAAAGCCTACTATTCACTTGACGCAGGCGACGGCATAGAAAAAGATATTCTGTTTGTACAGATGTCGCCGCAGGAATTATATACAGCAATAAATGAGCTGCCGGAAAAGCAGGCAAAACGTATATACGCGCGCTTTTTTCAGAGTATGAGCATAAGCGATATTGCAAGAATTGAGGGTGTGGCGGTTTCATCTGTTAAGGAGTCCATCGACCGTGGATTAAAGAAAATTTCAAAAATTCTAAAAAATATTTAAAAACTGCCCTTAAAATCATCTGTTTTTTCTGCTGATTATTGAAAGGATATTATTTCCCTTTCACACGGCGAACCTTGATTTTATTATCCTGAATGGGATAGCACTCATAAATCAAGGTTAGCTGTGCAGCAGTTTTAACATAAACGACTATACACTGCAGCTTGACAACTTAATATGCCTTTCGTCAAATACGTTCTTTCCGTGCAGGAGCTGCCTTTGAGGTGCGCCATGACGCTATGGGAATTTGAAAAGCAAATACCTTTATCCTTGTTTATTTATCCGTATCGGGACTTTTCAATTCTCACAGCCGAGCGATAAAACCGTCAATAAAATATCGGATTGCCACCGATACGGCCACGATTGCCGGGAAGTATAATGATACTCCCGTCTTGAACGCGTCACTGCATTGGGCGGCTGCATGAGAACCATGCAGGGGGTGCAACTCCCGTGATACCGTACAGCTTACGGTAGTTTGACGATTGCCCTTATGGGGTGTCGGGGACAAATAAGCATATTGTACGAGCATATTTTCATAAAGTTTAATACAGAGAGGACTGATTTTATGGGAAAAGCAAATACAATTATAGAATGTAAGAACCATTTTAAAGACAACGGCAATGAGCCATCAAAAGATAAATTTGTTTCCAAATGGGTTGAGATGATAAACAGGCTTGAAAAAAATATTTCAATCGGGCTGACAAATCAATAAACGCGCGCTATAATATAGATAACGGTTTATTGATTTGTTTTTATCAAATAAAATTCAATAGGAGATGAAAACATATGAAAGTAGCTTTATATTGCCGCTTATCAGAAGAAGATAGAAACAAACAATTTGAAACTGACGACAGCGAAAGTATTCAAAATCAAAAATCAATGCTGACACAATATGCCGACACTCACGGCTGGGAAATTTACGATATATACAGCGATGATGATTACGCAGGCGCCGACAGACGGCGCCCGGAATTTAACCGCTTGTTAAATGATGCCGAAGCGCACAAATTTGATATTGTATTATGCAAAACCCAGTCGAGATTTACAAGAGAATTAGAGCTTGTCGAAAAATATATTCATGGTCTGTTCCCCATGTGGGGTATACGCTTTGTCAGTATCGTTGACAACGCGGACACCGCTGTTAAGGGAAATAAAAAGTCGCGGCAGATAAACGGACTTGTCAACGAGTGGTACTTGGAGGATATGTCCGAAAATATCAAGAGCGTACTTACCAATCGGCGCATGAACGGTTTGCATATCGGAGCGTTTGCATTGTACGGATATAAAAAGGATCCAGACCAAAAGGGACATCTTATTATTGATGAAGAAGCCGCCGCTGTTGTACGGGAGGTTTTTACACTGTTCTCACAGGGCTATGGCAAAACCGCAATAGCCCGAATGTTGAATGACAGGGGTATTCCAAATCCTACGGAGTATAAACGCCTGCACGGATTACGTTATCAGCAGCCCAAACGCAAAAACAGCACCCTTTGGAAATACTTTGCGATTTCCGATATGCTTACAAACGAGATTTACATAGGCAATATGGTTCAGGGCAAATACGGCAGTATTTCTTATAAAACAAAGATAAACAAGCCGCGTCCGAAAGAGGAATGGTACATTGTCAGAGGAACGCACGAGCCTATAATAGACCGGGAGCTTTGGGACAGAGTACAAGCCATGATTGCGCAGAAAGCAAAGCCGTTTTCCACCGGGAAAATCGGACTTTTCGCAAGAAAGGTTGTTTGTGCTAACTGCGGATATACTATGCGTTCAGGTAAAACAATGACTACCCGGAATGATAAAAAAATTGAATACCGCTATTTAAAGTGTTCCAATCAGCACGTTTCCAATGACGCTTGTATCGGTGCTTATATCAATGTTGACAAGCTGGAACAAAAGATTTTAGACGAGCTTAATAAAATGAGCGAAGAATTTATTAACACTGATGAAGTGGCAAGAAACATTGAATGGAATACAGCTCTTACCGACAAGAAAGAAAAAATTGTGCAGGAAATGACGGAGTATCAAAACAAAATTGATGACTACACAAAAGGCATGCGGGATATGTATATGGATAAAGTAAAGGGCTTGATAACAGAAGCGGATTATCACGAGTTTACCAAAGATATTTCAAGAGAGCGAAAAAGACTTGAAACGCAGTTTTCAGAGGCGCAGAAATCACTTGAAATAGTAGAGGAAAAACTTGAAAAGGGTGATAACCGAACAGAGCTTCTTGAACAGTACAGACACATGGAGCATTTAACCCGTGAAGCCGTTGAAACTCTGATTGACCATATTTCAGTTGGTAAAAGAGATAAGAAAACAAACACACAGCAAATTGAGATTTTCTGGAATTTCTGATGAAATTCCATTTTTTCAGAGGAACAGGAAAAGGCTTGTTCATAAAATATTACCCAAAAAACCGCATAGGTAAGCCATTTTAGGGCATTTATACCTTACAAAATCGCCCCATCCGCAGCCAAGTCTTCATAGAGATTTGTAAGCGGATCACCGGTTACTGCGATGC
>ERZ773133.1644-NODE-1644-length-24283-cov-15.695270_pt1 | contig 24283 bp, 19 predicted proteins | sample MGYA00580861_ERZ773133 | MGnify/ENA primary metagenome ERZ773133 (study PRJEB29015, sample SAMEA2737844) | human gut metagenome | biome: human gut; feature: human-associated habitat; material: faeces | place: China | collected 2012 ...
GAGCCGGTCCGCCGCGGCCGCGCGGCCGATGTGCCGCAGCAGCATGACCTCCGCGCGCAGGATGCTCTGGGGGTTGGCATAATCGCCCATGCCGCGCTCGATCATGCGTGGGGCCGAGCCGTGGATGGCCTCGAACATGGCGTAGCGGTCGCCGATGTTGGCGCTGCCCGCCGTGCCGACGCCACCCTGCAGCTGCGCGGCCTCGTCGGTGATGATGTCGCCGTAGAGATTCGGCAGCAGCAGCACCTGAAACTGCCCGCGCACCCGCTCGTTGACGAGGTTCGCCACCATGATATCAATATAATAATCATCAACGGTGATCCCGGGATAGTCGGCGGCCACCTCGTGGCAGAGGGCGGTGAACTTGCCGTCCGTCTTTTTGAGAATGTTCGCCTTCGTGACGACGGTCACGCGCGTCTTGCCGCTGCGCCGGGCATAGTCGAACGCCGCGCGGGCGATGCGGCGCGTGCCGGGGTCGGTCGTGACCTTGAAGTCCACGGCCATGCCGGGCAGCTCCACGCCGCGGCTGCCGAGGGCATACTCGCCCTCCGTGTTCTCGCGGAAGAACGTCCAGTCGACGCCCTGCTCGGGAATGGTCACGGGGCGGACGTTGGCGTAGAGGTCGAGCGCGCGGCGCAGCTTCACGTTCGCGCTCTCAAGCCCGCCGCCCATTGGCGTCGTCGTCGGCCCCTTGAGCAGCACGTCGCAGGCCATGATTTCGGCGAGCACATCGTCCGGCACCGCCTGATTGCAGGCCAGCCGGTTTTCGATCGTGAGGCCGCGGATGCGCCGCAGGGCGATGCTGCCGCGCGCGATCTCGTCGGCGAGCAGCGCCTCGAGCACGCGCACCGCCTGCTCCATGATGATGGGGCCGATGCCGTCGCCGTCCACGAGGCCGATGGTCACGGTCGCTTTGTTCGTATAGTCCACCCGCTCGGCGGTCATGCCCGCGACGCGGGCCTGCTGCTCGGTCAGCAGAGTGCGAAACGCCGCACAGGCGCGGTCAATGTCGTTCATAGTGCATGCTCCTTTGTGTAGTTGAGCAGTCCGCCGGCAAGCAGAATGGCCTGCTGCCGCTCGGTGAGGCTGCACACGACGGGGTAAGCCTTGCCCGCCGCCGTGTCCGTGAGCGTCAGTCTGCCCGCCGCCATGCCGGCGCGGATGCCGTCGATGCACAGCTGCGCGCCGGGCTGCAGCGCGTCGTAATCGGCCGGATCCGCAAACGTCAGCGGCAGGATGCCGGCGTTGATGAGGTTGGCCACGTGGATGCGCGCGAAGCTCTTGGCCACGACACAGCGGATGCCGAGATACATCGGCACGAGCGCCGCGTGCTCGCGCGACGAGCCCTGCCCGTAGTTGCTGCCGCCGACGATGATGCCGTCCCCGGCCGCCTTGGCGCGCGCGGGGAAGGTCGGGTCGCAGACCGTGAAGCAGAACTCCGACAGCTTCGGGATGTTCGAGCGGTAGGGCAGGATCTTCGACCCCGCGGGCATGATGTGGTCGGTCGTGATGTTGTCGCCCACCTTGAGTACGAGCTCGGCCGTGAGCGCGTCGCTGAAGGGCTTGCTCTGCGGGAAGGGCCGGATGTTCGGCCCGCGCAGCACTTCCACCGCGTCGGCCTCGTCCGCCGGGGCGGGCGGCAGCACGGCGCTGTCGTCGATGCGGAAGCGCTCCGGCAGCGTGACGGCCGGCATGGGGCCGAGCACCTGCGGATCGGCGATCGTACCCGTGAGCGCGGCGGCGACCGCCGTCTCTGGAGAGACGAGGTAGACCTGCGCGTCCTTCGTGCCGCTGCGGCCGAGGAAGTTGCGGTTGAACGTGCGCAGGCTCACGCCGCCGGAGTTGGGCGAGAAGCCCATGCCGATGCACGGGCCGCACGCGCACTCGAGCAGGCGCGCGCCGCTGGCGAGAATGTCCGTGAGCGCGCCGCAGTCAGAGAGCATGGTCAGCACCTGCTTCGACCCCGGCGAGATGGACAGGCTCACGCCCGGGGCGATGGTCCTGCCGCGGAGCAGGGCTGCGACCTTGAGCATATCCAGCAGCGACGAATTCGTGCACGAGCCGATGCAGACCTGGTCGACCTTCGTGCCCGCGAGCGACGCGACCGGGACGACGTTGTCCGGGCTGTGCGGGCAGGCGATCATGGGCTGCAGCTTGTCGAGGTCGATGTCGATGACGCGGTCATACTGCGCGTCCGGGTCGCTCGCGAGCGGGGTGAAGTCCGCCTCGCGCCCCTCGGCGGCGAGGAAGGCGCGCGTCACGTCGTCCGACGGGAAGATGGACGTCGTCGCGCCGAGCTCGGTGCCCATGTTCGTGATCGTGGCGCGTTCGGGCACGGACAGCGCCGCGATGCCGGGGCCGCCCCACTCGATGATCGCGCCGACGCCGCCCTTGACCGACAGGATGCGCAGCAGCTCGAGGCTGATGTCCTTGGCCGTGACATAGGGCCGCAGCGTACCGGTGAGGTTGACCTTGAACATCTTCGGCATGGTGATGTAGTACGCGCCGCCGCCCATGGCGACCGCGACGTCCATGCCGCCCGCGCCGAAGGCCAGCATGCCGATGCCGCCGCCGGTGGGCGTGTGGCTGTCGGAGCCGATGAGCGTCCTGCCCGGCTTGCCGAAGCGCTCGAGCTGCACCTGGTGGCAGATGCCGTTGCCCGGGCGGGAGAACCAGACGCCGTGCTTTTTGGCCACGGTCTGGAGGTAACGGTGGTCGTCCGCGTTTTCAAAACCGGACTGCAGCGTGTTGTGGTCCACATAGGCCACGCTCAGCTCGGTCCTGACGCGCGGGATGCCCATCGTCTCAAACTCCAGATAGGCCATCGTGCCGGTGGCGTCCTGCGTGAGCGTCTGGTCGATGCGCAGGGCGATCTCGCTGCCGGGCGTCATGTCGCCGTGCAGCAGGTGGGCACGGATGATTTTCTGAGCAAGGGTCTCACCCATGGTTTTTCAGCCTCCCCATCATACTTTCTTTTGCGTGAATGGTGTGCTCGGTCGTGAGCTCGGCGGCGCGGTCGGCATCGCCGGCGGCGATGGCGTCGAAGATGGCGCGGTGCTCCTTCACGACCTGCGCCGTGCGCTTCGCGTCGGCGATGGACGCCTTGCGGTAGCGGCGGGTCTTGCGGTGCAGCGGGACGAGCGTGTCGCTGATGACGGCGTGGCCGCCCATGTCGCAGATGACGTCGTGGAACTGGTCGTCCATCTCGCGCAGATGCTCGGCGTCGCGCTTTTCAAAGTAAAACTCCTGCAGGTCCATGATGTGGCGCAGGCGCGCAAGGCCCTCGGGCGCGGCGTTTTTCGCCGCGTAGTAGGACGCGAGCCCCTCGATCTTGCAGCGGATGTCCATGATATCCACCAGATCCTCCGCCGTGATGCCGAGCACAACGGAGCCCTTGCCGGTGTCGGCGATGAGGTGCTCCTGCTCGAGGCGGCGCAGCGCCTCGCGGATGGGCGTGCGGCTGACGTTGAGCTGCTCGACGAGCCGCAGCTCCGTGAGCACCTCGCCGCGCGGGTACACGCCCTGTATGATGTCGGATTCCAGCCGCTCAAACACCTGATCGGCCAGCGTAACGGTACGGAAATCTTTCATGCTTCCCTCCTGTCAGACCTGTGCGAAGCGGCCGGGGGCCAGCTCCGCGATCTTGGCGTTGAGTTCCTTGGCGGACAGGACGGTCTGGCGGCCGTCCTCGTATTCCGCGTCCACCCAGCCCTTGAGCGCGAGCACGAGCGGGTCGTGCTTGTCGATCTGCCGCTCGCCGGTCAGGCGGTAATTCTGGTTGATCCAGTAGGCGATGCCCGCAAGGCCGGACGTCTTGGCGACCTGCACGGACGCCGGGCGGTTGAGCAGCTTCTCGGTGTCGAAGATCGTGTAGATCTCGGCGTCCTTGAGCAGGCCGTCGGCGTGGATGCCGGCGCGCGTGACATTGAAGTCGCGCCCGACGAACGGCGTCATCGGCGGGATGCTGTAGCCGATCTCGTGCTGGAAGTAGTCGGCGATCTCGGTGATGACGGTCGGGTCCATGCCGTCGAGCGAGCCGCGCAGCGACGCGTACTCGAACACCATCGCCTCGAGCGGGATGTTGCCCGTGCGCTCGCCGATGCCCAGCAGCGAGCAGTTGACCGCGCACGCGCCGTAGAGCCACGCGGTCGAGGCGTTGACGACCGCCTTGTAAAAGTCGTTGTGCCCGTGCCACTCGAGGCACTCGCTCGGCACGTCGGAATACTGCTGCAGGCCGTAGACGATGCCGGCCACGCTGCGCGGCAGCGCCGCCTCCGTGTAGGGGATGCCGTAGCCCATGGTGTCGCACGCGCGGATCTTGACCGGGATGCCCGCCTGGCGCGAGAGCTTTTGCAGCTCGTTGACAAACGGCACCACAAAGCCGTAAAAATCGGCGCGCGTAATGTCCTCGAGGTGGCAGCGCGGGACGACGCCGGCCTCAAACGCGTCGGCCACGGTGGCGAGGTAGTAGTCCATGGCCTGACGGCGGGTCATCTTCATTTTCTTGAAGATGTGGTAGTCGCTGCAGCTGACGAGGATGCCCGTCTCGCGGATGCCGAGGTCGCGCACGAGGCGAAAATCCTCCTTCGTGGCGCGGATCCACGTCGTGATCTCCGGGAACTTCAGCCCCAGCTCCATGCACTTTTCGAGCGCCTCGCGGTCTTTCTTGCTGTAGATGAAAAACTCCGTCTGCCGGATGATGCCGTACGGCCCGCCGAGCCGCGACAGGTACTTATAAATATTGACGATCTGGTCGACCGTGTACGGCTCCACGGACTGCTGCCCGTCGCGCAGGGACGTGTCCGTGATCCAGATCTCCTCGGGCATGTTCATCGGCACGCGCCGGTGGTTGAACGGCACCTTCGGCACCGCGCCCTGCGTGTAAATGTCGCGCTGGAGGTTCGGCTCCGCCACGTCCTGGAGCGAATATTTATACGCATTCTGCTCCAGTAGATTCGTCTTTCCGGATATTTCAAGCATGGCAGTGGGGCTCCTTTCTATCGCTTTGTATTATTGTATACAATTATACACACAATCGTGTCGTTGTCAACGCGCAAATGTTCACAATTTTCCGCTTGCTTTCCGGGCGGATGCTGGTATAATACAAAATCGTTCAAAATTGAACTATTTTGGGGGAGGTGACCGCCGTGCTCACCGCATCGCAGGTCTATACGTACACGCGCCGCATCCTCGACGCCTACGCCGCCGTCATGCAGCCGCTGAGCGCGGAGCTGGACATGGCGCAAAACGCCGTGGACATTCTGCTCTTTCTGGCCAACAATCCGGGGCTGGACACCGCGCGCGACATCTGCACGTACCGGAAGCTCAAGCCGGGCATCGTGTCGTTCCACGTGGACAATCTCGTGCGCGGGGGCTACCTGCTGCGCACGCGCGACCCCGGCGACCGGCGCCGCTGCCGGCTCGTGTGCACGGACAAGGCGGCGCCGATTATTGCGCGCGGCCAGGCCCTGCAGGAGCAGTTCATCGCGCAGATGTCCGCGGGCCTCGCGCCCGACGCGCTCGAAACGTTCCAGCAGTGTCTGACAGCGTTCGCGCAGAATCTCGACCGCATGGCCAACAGGGAGGAAACCTAAATGCAGCAGGACAAAACATTTCTCGGCACGGAGCCCGTCGGGCAGCTCCTGCGCCGGCTCGCGATCCCGACGGTGATCGCGCAGCTGGTGAACATGCTCTACAACATCGTCGACCGCATCTACATTGGCCACATTCCGGAGGTCGGCAGTCTCGCGCTGACAGGCGTGGGCGTGTGCCTGCCGATCATCCTGATCGTGTCGGCCTTCGCGTGCTTCACGGCCTCGGGCGGCGCGCCGCGCGCGTCGATCTACATGGGGCGCGACGATATGGACAGCGCCGAAAAGACGCTCGGCGGCTGCTTCACGCTGCAGATCGGCATCTCCGTCGTGCTCACGGCGGCGCTGCTCCTCTGGGGGCGCGAGGCGCTGCTCGCCTTCGGCGCGAGCGAGAACACCATTGACTACGCCGCGGACTATCTGCATATTTATGCGTTTGGCACGCTCTTTGTCGAGCTCACGCTGGGCATGAACGCGTTCATCACGGCACAGGGCTTTGCCAAGGTGGGCATGTACACGGTGCTCATCGGCGCGGCGGCGAACATCGTCCTCGACCCGATCTTCATCTTCGCGCTGGGCATGGGCGTGCGCGGCGCGGCGCTGGCGACCGTGCTCTCGCAGGGGCTCTCGTGCGCGTGGGTGCTGGCGTTTCTGTGCGGGAAGAAGGCGTTTTTGCGCCTGCGGCGGGAAAATCTCTTCGTCTCGCCCAAGCTCATCCTGCCGTGCGTGGCGCTCGGCCTGGCCACGTTCACGATGCAGGCGAGCGAGAGCGTCATCTCCGTGTGCTTCAACGCCTCCCTGCTCAAGTACGGCGGCGACATCGCCGTCGGCGCCATGACAATCCTCACGAGCGTGATGCAGTTTGCCATGCTGCCGCTGCAGGGCATCGGTCAGGGCGCGCAGCCGATCACGAGCTATAACTTCGGCGCGAAGAATACCGACCGCGTGCGCGAAACGTTCCGTCTGCTGCTGAAGGTGTGCCTGATCTACTCCGTCTCGCTCTGGCTGCTCATCGAGCTCGCCCCCGGCCTGTTCGCGCGCATCTTCACGCCGGACGCGGCGCTCATCGCCTTCACGACGCGCGTGCTGCGCATCTACTGCGCGGGCCTGTTCCTGTTCGGCATCCAGATCGCCTGCCAGATGACGTTCGTGTCCATCGGCAGCGCGGTGTGCTCGATCATCGTGGCCGTGCTGCGCAAGTTCGTGCTGCTCCTGCCGCTGATCTATCTGCTGCCGGCGCTGCTGCCCGACCAGACGACGGCCGTGTATCTGGCCGAGCCCGTCGCGGACGTGATCGCCGTCACGTGCACGGCCATCCTGTTTGCGACACAGTTTCGCAAGGCGCTGCACAAGCTCAAAGCGAACGCCTGATCTGTTTTCCATCCCCCGGCGCGCGGCCCGGCCCGCGCGCCGGGGTTTTTGCTGAATGATTCGAAAATTTGAAACTTCCTTATCAAAAATGCGAAAGCATTCCGCCGTTGACAACCGCCGCACCGGCGCGTACAATGACGGCCACATCCATTTAAGAGGAGCTGCAAGCCATGCGCAACCCGTTTTTCAGCCGCAAGAACGACGCAGCCGCGACCACGTGCGCGGCCGGCTTCGCATGCTCTGACGCGAATACCAACAACAGCGCCCTCCTGCTTACCATCGACACTGTGCTCGCAGTGTCGATTTTTGCTATACTCGGCATTCTGGGCATTACGCCGCCAACAGGACGCGCCAAACCGGTATTCGCGGGATAACACGACAGCACTTGGTATACCAAGAGTCGGCCCCGACCGTTTTGGTCGGGGCCGATTTTTTGTTGTATAGAAAAACGGACAGAAAGGAAATCTGTTATGGAAAAGAAAAAAGTTGGATTCGCCAGCGGTATCGGCTTCATCCTCGCCGCCGCCGGCAGCGCCGTGGGCCTCGGCAACCTCTGGGGCTTCCCGTACAAGACGTCGCAAAACGGCGGCGCCGCCTTCGTGCTCATCTACATCGCGTGCGTGCTGCTCATCGGCTTTGTCACGATGCTCAGCGAGATCTATCTCGGCCGCCGCGCGCAGGCAAACCCCATGACCGCCTACAAGATGGTCAACAAAAATCTCGGCTGGTGCGGCCTCGTGGCGATCGTGATCCCCGCGTTCATCATCTGCTACTACTCCGTGCTCGGCGGCTGGACAACGAAGTACGCGCTCAACTCCTTCAGCGGTAACGCGGGCATTGTCGGCACGTTCTCCGTCAACACGGGTGAGGTCATTTTGTACACGGCGCTGTTTCTCGTGCTGAGCGTGACGATCATCATGGGCGGCGTCAAGGACGGCATCGAGAAGGCCTCCAAGGTGCTCATGCCAGTGCTGTTTCTGATCCTCGTCGCCATCGCGGTCTACGCGCTGACGCTCGGCAGCGGCGTGCGCGAGGGCCTGAAGTTCTACCTCAAGCCCGATTTCTCCGGCATCACGTTCAAGTCCGTGCTCGTGGCCATGGGTCAGGCATTTTACTCCCTGTCACTCGGCATGGGCATCATGATCACCTACGGCTCGTACACCGGCAAGGAGGTCAACCTCGTGCGCTCCACCGCCATGATCTGCATCTTCGACACGCTCGTGGCGCTCATCGCGGGTCTTGCGATCTTCCCGTCGGTGGCGCACTTTGACCCCGCGCTGCTCGGCAGCAGCAAAGGCGTCGCGCTCATGTTCATCATCCTGCCGCAGGTGTTTGAGTCCATGGGCGGTGTGGGTCAGGTCGTGTCGTTCGCGTTCTTCGTCATGGTCGACATCGCAGCCATCACGTCCGTCGTGTCGCTGATCGAGGTCGTGACGCAGTTCGTCATCCAGAAATTCCACGCCCACCGCAAGCGCGCCGCGCTCATCGTCGCGGGTGTCTGCTTTCTCGTGTCGATCCCGATCGGCATCTCGCTCGGCCATGTCGCCATCCTCGAGGAATCCAGCCCCGCGCTGTTCGGGCTCGACTGGCTGACGTTCTTTGATGAGGTGACCAACACCGTGCTCATGCCCGTGTGCGCGCTGTTCTCCTGCATCGTCGTCGGCTGGTTCATCACGCCCAAGCGCGCCGTGGCCGAGATCGAGGCCGAGGGCACGCACATGGCCGGCTGGCTCAAGAAGGTCTACGCCGTCATGATCCGCTTCGTGACGCCGGCGCTCATCCTCATCGTCGAGATCGGCGGCCTGCAGAGCGAGATCGCGGCCGGCAACATCGCCGTCGTCGTCTTTGCCTACGCGCTCGTGGCGCTGTGCGTGGCGGCGTATTTCGCCTTCTTCCGCAACAGAGACACCGGCACGAATGCCGACGAAAAGCTCTCCGGCGATTACCCCGTGTGACACGCGCGATGCGCCCAATACCTCGGCATTGTTTTTGACAAGCTGTACACCGGTGTGGTTTTTTGACCATACCGGTGTTTTTTGTATGACAAACTCGTTAAAAATCGAGCAACTTTCAGTTGAAATACCGGCAAAAAACAGGTATAATAACAATGTCAGTCCATCTGACAAACATAGCAGACAGGAGGCACGCCCATGTCGATGCAAGAGGTGCGGGAACAGAATATCGCACTCGTAACGCAGACGGCACTGGCGTGTTTTGTGGAAAACGGCATTGAAAAGACGACTATCCGCGACATTGCGCACCGCGCGGGGCTGACCGAGCGCTCGGTCTACCGCTACTTCGCAACGAAGGACGAGCTCGTGGTCGCGGCGGCCTACCTCTACTGGGACAGGGCCAAGGAGCTGGCCGCGCAGTCGCTGGCAAAGCAGCGGCGCAGGGGCATGACCGGCATCGAGGAGATCCGCGTGCTGCTGCGCAGCTATGCGGGGCTGATCTTTACAGACCCCGCCGGCATCCGCTTCTCGCTGGATGCGGAGGTCGCGCTGTGCAACGCCGGCCGGCAGCACGCGGTCATCAACCGCCCGCCGGAGCGCTTTGAGGTCGCCCCCGGGCCGATCGCCGCGGCCATCCGCCGCGGGCTCGCCGACGGGACGGTCGATCCCGAGGCCGATGTGAAAACACTCTATTATAATACGTACGATTCGATCCTCGGCGTCATCCAGCGCATGTCCGTCGGCGTGCCGAGCGTGCACGAGCTCGACGGGCACGCGCGCATCGACGCGCTGTGCGAGCAGTTCACGCACGCGTTCGCGGCGCCGCCCAAGCAATAAGGGGACAGGGAACACCTTTTAAATACCGCCCTACACTGAAGGAGGAAACGGCATGGCAAAAAGACCGAATATTCTCAAGCTGGCTACGAAGATCAGCCTTGAGAGCATGACGTACATGGGCATCACGTATGACGATCCCGAGTATAAGATCCTCGAGCCGATCATCGACGATGACATGTGTGCGATCATGATGCACGTGCGCCTGGAGACCAACCGCACGGTCGAGGAAGTGGCCAAGCGCGCAAGAAAGAGCGTGGAATTCACGCAGGAGCAGCTCGACAAGCTGTGCAAGACCGGCGCAGTCCGCTACCGCTATGTGGACGGCAAGCGCTGCTACTTCTACCCGATCTGGGTCCCGGGCATCATGGAGGGCATCCTCGCCAACCGTGAGCAGTGCGACAAGTATCCCGTGCTCGGCGAGAGCTTCGAGGCGTACACCCGCCGCCGTCCGGAAATGCTCGCGCCGATGCTCGACTCCGGTAAGACCGGCATGTTCTTCATGCGCGTCATGCCCGTCATGAGCGCCATCGAGAACGACTCGCACGCCGCCTCCTATGACGAGGTGCGCACCCTCATCGAGAACGCGACCGCCATCAGCGTCGGTCCGTGCTCCTGCCGCCGTGCCCGCCGCCTCATGGGCGAGGGCTGCGGCCACCTCGAAGAGGATATGTGCATGTACCTCAACGACAACGCCCGCTGCTTCTCCGAGCAGGGCTATCACCGCCTCGTGAGCAAGGAAGAGGCGTATGAGATCCTCAAGCGCGCCGAGGACAACGGTCTCGTGCACGAGATCAACCAGACCCCCGGCTTCGAGGACACGAACGCCATCTGCAACTGCTGCGGCTGCTCGTGCTTCGCGCTGCGCATCGCGGAGCTGTTCCGCACGCCGCGCGCCATCCGCTCGAACTACATCGCCCGCGTGGACAAGGAAAAGTGCGTCGCCTGCGGTCAGTGCGTTGAAAACTGCCAGACCAACGCGCTCAAGCTCGGCCAGAAGCGCTGCACGACCGACCCGCACATCTCCGACACCTACGACACCGACGCCAGCGTGCCGTTCCACCGCTCGAGCTACAACCCCGAGTACCGCACGAACCGCTCCGACGTCATGCCCAGCGGCACCGCCCCCTGCAAGGCTGAGTGCCCGGCGCATATCCCGGTTCAGGGCTACATCAAGCTCGCGTCCCTCGGCCGCTACACCGAGGCGCTGGAGCTCATCAAGAAAGAAAACCCGTTCCCGGCCGTCTGCGGCCGCATCTGCAACAAGCGTTGTGAGGACGCCTGCACCCGCGGCAGCATCGACGATCCGATCGCCATCGACGATATCAAGAAGTTCATCGCCGAGAAGGATCTCGAGGCCGGCACCCGCTTCGTGCCGAAAATGCTCAACCAGATCGGCCGCCCGTATCCGGAGAAGATCGCCGTCATCGGCGCCGGCCCTGCCGGTCTGAGCTGCGCGTACTACCTCGCCGTCAAGGGCTACCCCGTGACCGTGTTCGAGAAGGAGTCCGTGCCCGGCGGCATGCTCACGCTCGGCATCCCGAGCTTCCGCCTCGAGAAGAACGTGGTCAACGCCGAGATCGACGTGCTCAAGGAGCTCGGCGTGGAGTTCCGCTTCGGCGTTGAGGTCGGCAAGAACATGACGCTCGACGCGCTGCGCGCGGACGGCTACAAGGCGATCTACCTCGCCGTCGGCGCCTCGAAGGGCACGCCGGCCGGCTGCCCGGGCGATGATCTGAAGGGTGTGTTCACCGGTGTCGAGTTCCTGCGCGCCGTGAACCTCGGCAAGCGTCCCGCCATCGGCAAGCAGGTCGCCGTGATCGGCGGCGGCAATGTCGCCATCGACGTCGCGCGCGCCGCCGTGCGCCGCGGCGCGGACGTGACGCTGCTCTACCGCCGCGGCCGCGAGGAGATGCCCGCAGCGGACGAAGAAGTCGCCGAGGCCGAGGCCGAAGGCGTGAAGTTCCGTTTCCTGAGCGCCCCGGTCGAGATCCTGGGCGAAAAGGGCAAGGCCACGGCCATCAAGGTCGAGACCATGACCCTCGGCGAGCCGGACGAGAAGGGCCGCCGCAAGCCCGTCGGCACGGGCGAGTTCGAGACGCTTGCAGTCTCCGCCGTCATCTCGGCCATCGGCCAGCAGATCGACCTGTGCGGCATCGACGCCGGCTCGAAGCTCCGGCTCGGCAAGCGCGGCACCGTGCTTGTTGACCCCGCAACGTATCAGACCGACGAGCCCGACGTGTTCGCGGGCGGCGATCTTGTGACCGGCCCGAAGTTTGCCATCGACGCCATCGCCGCCGGCAAAGAGGCTGCCGTGTCCATCCACCGCTTCGTGCACCCCGGCCAGAGCCAGCTCATCGGCCGCGACCACCGCGACTACAAGTCGCTCGATCCCGCGACCGTGGCCGTGCCGATCGAGAGCTTTGACAACACCCCGCGCCAGCACGCGCACGACGGCTCCGCCGAAGAGGCGAAGAAGACCTTCCACGATCTGCGCGGTGTGTTCACCGAGGAGCAGATGAAGAAGGAGACCGAGCGCTGCCTCGGCTGCGGCGCGGTCGTCCTCAACGAGGACCAGTGCATCGGCTGCGGCATCTGCACCACCAAGTGCAAGTTCGACGCCATCCGCCTCGAAAAGGTCAACGACACGCACGGCCGTGAATACTTCCGCACCCTGCTGACCGTGGCCGGCAACACCCCCGCCGCCATCGGCCGCCTCGTGCGCAAGACGCGCGGCAGATAAGGAGCAGCGCCATGCATGAGATCGGCGTGGTGCGCGCCATGGTCCAGACCGTGACCGATTACGCGGCGGCCAACCACATCGACGAGATCTCCGAGATCGTGGCCGACTGCGGCGAGCTCTCGCTCGTCATTCCGGAGTACGTGGAGGAGCTCTATCCCCCCGTCGTGAAGGGCACGCCGCTGGAAAACACGAAGCTCATCGTCAACATCGTGCCCGGCATGGCCGAGTGCGAGGACTGCGACGAGATCTTCAATGTGATCGAATGTAACGGCCATTGCCCCAACTGCAACAGCTTCAACAAAACGGTGCTGTCCGGTAAGGACTTTACCATCCGGGAGATTCATGTCCCGGAAGAACGTGAACCCGGGTCTGTGGAGACCTAAAAAATAGAAGGAGCGTATTCAATGAACGAAAAGTACAACGCATTGTTCACCCCCTGGAAGATCGGCAATGTGGAGATCAAAAACCGCATCGTGCAGTGTTCCATGGGCGGCACGTCCCTGTTCGGCTGGATGGAGCCGAACCACTTCGACAAGGAAGCAGCTTACTTCCTGCTCAACCGCGCACAGGACGGCGTGGGCCTGATCCTGCCCGGCATGCAGTGCATCCGCGACCCGCTGGGCATCCCCGGCCGTAAGTGGCTGTACCAGAATGACCAGATGTTCAAGCAGCTCAAGGAGTACATGGTCGAGTTCCATAAGACGGGCGCGAAGCTGTTCATCCAGCTCGCCGCCGGCATGGGCCGCTCCATGGCCATCAACGGCTGGATGACGAAGCTGGCCAAGAACAACGTCCTCAACAAGATCGCCAGCCCCATCGTGGACGTGCAGTACATCTGCGCCTCCGCGTCCGAGGTGCCGAACCGCTGGAAGGAAGACGTCATGTCCCGCCCGCTGACGGTCAAGGAGATCGAGGACATGGTCTACGCCTTCGGCCAGACCGCCAAGAAGCTGCGCGCCGCCGGCATCGACGGCGTCGAGATCCACGCCGTGCACGAGGGCTACCTGCTTGACCAGTTCACCATGGCCAACTGGAACCATCGCACCGACAAATACGGCGGCTCGTTCGAGAACCGCTTCCGCTTCCCGGTCGAGATCGTGCAGGAGATCAAGCGTCAGGCCGGCTCCGACTTCCCGGTGTCGCTGCGCTACTCCGTCGTGTCCAAGACCAAGGCGTGGGGCAAGGGCGCCATGCCGTACGAGACCGACTTCGTCGAGTTCGGCCGCGACATGGCCGAGTCCGAGAAGGCCGTCAAGTACCTCGAGGACGCAGGCTATGACATGTTCAACTGCGACAACGGCACCTATGACGCCTGGTACTGGGCACATCCGCCGCAGTACATGCCCGATAACTGCAACCTCGAGTATGTCGAGCACATCAAGAAGTTCACGAGCCGCCCGGTCGTCTGCGCCGGCCGCATGGACCCCGTGAAGGCCGCTGAAGAGATCGCCGCCGGCCGTCTCGACGCCGTGGCCATCGCGCGCCAGAACCTCGTCGACCACGAGTGGATCCACAAGATCCTCAGCGGCCACGAGGATGAGATCAAGCCCTGCATCCGCTGCCACAACGGCTGCTTCAACATGTCGAAGTTCAAAGGCACCGCGAACCTCCAGAGCATGGACGACTCCCTGCACCTGGCCCGCTGCGCCCTGAACCCGACGACCATGCAGCACAACAAGTACAAGATCGTTCCGACCCGCCATCCGAAGAAGGTCGCCATCATCGGCGGCGGCATCGGCGGCATGGAGTGCGCGCTCGTGCTCAAGCAGCGCGGCCACAACCCCGTCATCTTTGAAAAGACCGGCGAGCTCGGCGGCCTGTTCCTCACCGCGTCCGCGATGAGCTTTAAGGAAAACGACAAGGAGCTCATCCGCTGGTACCTCAACGAGGTCGCCAAGGAGGGCATCGACGTGCGCCTGAACACCGAGGTCACCGACCTTGGCACCCTGCGCGGCTTTGACGAGATCATCGTCGCCAGCGGCTCCATCCCGCGCACCATGCCGTCCATCCCCGGCTTTGAGAAGACGCTCACGTTCACCGAGCTGCTCAAGGACAAGAAGGAAGTCGGCGACAAGGTCCTGTTCATCGGCGGCGGCCAGTCGTCCTGCGAAGCGGCGTATGACCTTGTCCTCCAGGGCAAGCACCCCATCATCGTCGAGTACGCGAACGACCTCGTCGCGGCACAGGCCACCTGCCTTGCCAACACGTCCTTCCTGCGTGACGCGATGGAGTACCACAAGGTCCCGACCTATCTCGAGTCCACCGTCACCGAGATCACGGACACCGGCTGCACCGTCAAGAACGTCAAGACCGGCGAGAGCACCTTCGTCGCGTGCGACAACGTGGTCAACGGCGTCGGCTTCATCCCGACTCCGGTCGGCGGCAAGGACAACAAGCAGGTCCACCGCGTGGGCGACTGCGTTGCCATCGGCAACCTGCGCACCGTCATCTGGCGCGCGTGGGATGTCTGCATGAAGATCTGATCCCGTAAATGAGAATCCCTCCGGCTATGCGGTTGCCGGAGGGATTTTTTCATGGTATGACGCTGCAAAGCGCCCCCGGAGCGAATGCTCCGGGGGCGCCTGCCTTTTTTATCTGTCTTTTTGTTTCTGCCGCGTCCGGCTCACTCGCCCTGCGCGCGCAGCCAGCCGCTCGCCACGCCGGGGTAATTCGTGATGATGCCCTCGCAGCCCCAGCGGTGGAGCTGCTCCAGACCCGCCATGTCGTTGACGGTCCAGACGTTCATCTTCACGCCGTGCTCCTTGCAGTCGCGCACGTTTTCGTCCGTGAGCAGCTCGATCGGCGGGTGGTAGCAGGCGAAGCCCGCCTGCTGGCAGTAGTAACCGGGGAAGCCGCCGATGCTGTCCTCGAGCACGAGCGCGCCGACCTCGACCGCGTTGCCGCTGATCTCGAGGATGCGGCGCAGCGAGAAGTGGTTGAACGATGAGAACATGACCTTCTTCTCCAGGCCGTAGCGCTCGATGGTCGCCCAGATCTTGCGCTCGATGTCGGGATAGTAGATCTTGTCGGTCTTGATCTCGATGTTGTGGCCGACAGACTCGCCGGAGGCCCACTCGCAATACTCGTCGAACGACGGGATGTGCTCGGGCGCGTACTTGCCCTTGTAGCGGGCGGCGGCGTTGACCTGCTGCAGCTCGGCGAACGAGTGGTCGCAGATGCGGCCGGAGCCGTCGGTCGTGCGGTCGAGCCGCTCGTCATGGATGACGACGAGGCGCCCGTCGCGCGTTTCATGCACGTCCATCTCGATCGCGTCACAGCCGACCTTGACCGCCTCGCGGAACGAGAGCATCGTGTTTTCCGGATATACACCGCTGTAGCCGCGGTGTGCCATAACTTTCATGCAATTGTCTCCCTTAATAAATAAGATTCGGTATCAGCATCGAGATGCCCGGAATGTACGTCAGCAGCAGCAGCGCAATGAGCAGCGCGATGATAAACGGCACACACTCCTTGATAAACTCCTGCATCTTGCAGCCCGTGATCGACACGCACGTGAACATCATAGAGCCGAACGGCGGGGTCAGGCCGCCGATCATGATGTTGACGTTGCACACGATGCCGAAGTGCACCAGGTCGATGCCGGCCGCCTTCACGATCGGCACCATGAGCGGGGCGAGGATAATGAGCGCCGCGCCGCCCTCGAGGAACATGCCGACGATGAGCAGCACGATGTTCATGACCAGCAGCACAAGGAACTTGTTGCTGGCAAAGCTCGTCACGGCGTTGAGCAGCATGGTCGGGATGTTCTCCCAGTTGAGGTAGTAGCCGAACACGGTCGCCGACACGATGATGAGCATGACGGTGGCGGTGCCGGAGATGGTCTCGCGCAGGATGGGGACGAAGTGCTCCTTTTTCAGGCCCTTGTAGACGAACTTGCCCACGATCAGGCAGTAGAGCACGCCCACACCGCCGGCTTCCGTCGGCGTGAAGATGCCGAAGCGCATGCCCATGATGATGCCCAGCGGGAAAAACAGCGCCCAGAAGGACTTGAGCGCCTGCCGGCCGATCTCGCCGAGCGTTGCGCGGCGGGGGCGTGACGGCGCGTAGCCGCGCTTTTTGGAGATGATCGCCACGGCGATCATCAGCGTCACAGCCATGAGCAGACCGGGCACGTAGCCGGCAGCAAAGAGCTGACCGACGGATGCGCCGGCGATCAGACCGTAGACGATGAGGTTGATCCCGGGCGGGATGATGGGCGTGACGCACGAGGACGCCGCCGTGATCGCGGCGGAAAAGCCCTTGCCGTAGCCGCGCTTTTCCATCTCGGGCACGAGCAGCTTGCACTCCATGGCGGCGTCGGCATTGGCCGAGCCGGAGCAGCCGCCCATGAGCATGCTCAGCAGGACGTTGATCTGCGCAAGGCCGCCGGGCAGATGCCCGGTGAGCGCGTCGGCAAAGTCCATGAGCCGCGCGCTGATGCCGCCGTAGTTCATGATCGACCCGCACATGATGAAAAACGGGATCGCGAGGAACGGGAACGACTGCGTGGACGTGATGAATTTCTGCATCAGCAGGCACGGCACGGTCGTCGTGTCAATAAAGCCGAAGTAGGTCAGCGCCGCGGCAAAGAGCGCGTAGGCGATCGGGATGCCCGTGAAATACAGCACGAGCGCGATGATGATCGGCAGGATGGAGAGGAACGTGCTCATGCGTCCACCTCCCCGCCGTGGCTGCCGCTGCGCCTGAGGTCTTTGACGAAAAAGACGAGTGAATAGATCGTCATCAGGCCGAAGCCGATGATCAGCGCCGTGCTGACCGCGGAGGACGGCAGCTTTGTGATCGGCATGCGCTTGATCCAGGACGACTGGATAAACTGCACGCTGAGCATCGTGATGTAGCCGTTGATGATCACGAGCAGGGCGTTGGTGATCAGATGCACGACCCTGCGCGCGCCGGCCGGCAGCCGCTCCACGAGCAGATCGACGCCGACGTGCTGGTGCTTGCGGTAGGCATAGGCCGCGCCGATGAACACCGAGTACACGAAGCAGGAGGTGGCGATCTCCTCGCTCCAGATGATGATATAGTTAAACAGTTTTCGCGTGATTACGTTGACGATGACGAGCACGATCGTTACGATCATCATCGCGCCCGCGATGACCCCGTCAAAATTTTTCAGTGCATTTTTCAAATTTGCTTTCCTCTGCTTTCTGTGGCGTTGCTCAGCAATGCCGGGTGTCCGGCAGCATGTGCGGGACACCCGGCATAAATGGGGCTTCCGGCCGTCCGTCAGCGCGCAGCGCTCACTTGTTGGCCTGGCGGTACTCGGCGAGGATGGCCTGCGCCTGCTCGTAGAAGGTGGGCGTCACGCCGTCTTCCTTGACCATGCGATCAAACTCCGGCTGCACGGCAGCGCGGAACGCATCGACGTCGACCTCGTTGAACGAGCAGCCCTGCTCCTTCTCGAGCTTGGCCTTCGTCTCGGCAAAGGAGGCGTTGGTGAAGTCGGTCAGTTCCTTAGCGCCCTTGGTGAACTCTTCCTGGATGATGGTGCGGTACTCTTCCGGGATGCTGTTCCAGACCTTGGAGCTGATGTAGGCGCCGCAGGTGCCGACGAGGTGGTTGGTCAGGGACATGTTCTTGCACACCTCAGCGCTGCCGTTGGTGGAGTAAGCGTTCATGTTGCCTTCCAGACCGTCGATGACGCCCTGCTGCACGGCGGAGATCGTCTCGGAGAACGGCATGCCGGTGGGCGTGGCGCCCATGGCCGTGAGGCAGTTGATGTACATGGAGCTGTTGGGCACGCGGATCTTCATGCCCTTGAGGTCAGCGGGGGTCTTGATGACCTTGTTGGTCTGCATGCAGCGCATGCCGACGTTGAAGTCGAGCGCGAGCACGTGGATGCCGTAGTTATCTTCGAGCTTCTGGCACATATTCTTTACCAGATCGGACTGGCAGACGTAGGAGTACTCGTCGATGCTGTTGTACATCATGGGGCCGATGAGTGCTTCAAAGTCGATATCGTAGTCGGCGAGGTAGGAGGGATCCTCACAGGCGATCCAGTCGGCGCCGTTGACGACCTGCTCGATGTTGTCCTTATAGACGGCGAGCTGGCTGGAGTCGTAGCACTGGATCTCGATCGCGCCGTTGGTGCGCTCCTTGATGCGCTGGGCGACCTGCTGCATCTCGATCGTGAGCTGCTCAGTCGGAGCGAACACGTGGCTGAGTTTGAGCGTGAGGTGGTAATCCCCGTTGTTGTTGGCAGCGGCCTTATCGCCGTTGCTGCCGCAGGCACACAGTGCGAACACCATGACCAGCGCAAGAAGCATAGCAACAAATTTCTTCAAGGTAGTTCCTTTCTGCTTAAAAAAGCGTTGAATTTTTCTCCGTCATTTTAACGGCTCTCTGTGAAAAATGGTAACATTTTTGTGCGATGCCGTCAACATGAACGGAAATTTTCCTTGCCATTTTTCTGTTTTCGCTATATACTCCTCTTGGAAATTGGTGAAACTGCAAAGGCAAAAGCGCGATTTTTCACCGAAAAATGCTTAATTTTTCAACACAAAGGTCTCCCTTCTCGTGTTGTCACCGGAGGTGCCTATGAGCAGCAAACCCACCCTGCGCGACATCGCGGAGGCGACCGGCGTTTCGACCGCGAGCGTCTCCATGATCCTCAATGGCAAGTCGCTCGAGCGCTTTTCCTCGCAGCGCGTGGCGAGCGTCCTCGCCGAGGCGGAGCGCATCGGCTACCGCACACCGTCGGCCCGCTGCGCCGGCAAGCAGATTGCCGTCCTCTCGCCATCGGTCTCCAACCCCTACCACACCAAGATGATCACCGGCATCGACGCGGCAGCGCACGCCGCCGGGTATCACACCGCGATCTACAACACCTATTGGAATCCCCGCACGGAGAGCCACCTGCTCGACACGCTCGACTATTCGCGCGTGGCCGGCATCATCTTCGCCATGACGCCGATCCAGACGGCCAAGGTGCGCGAGCTGAGCCGCCGCGTGCCCATCGTCGCCGTCGGCGACCGCGTCGCGGACTGCGGCATCGACACCGTGGACGTGGACAACTTCGGCGCGGCGCAGCTCGTGGCCAAGCACCTCATCGACCTCGGCCACAAGCGCATCGCCTACCTGTCCACGGCGCTCAACGAGCACCACATCTCCCGTATGCGCCGCGGCGAAGGACTGCAGGATGCCTACCGCCGCTGGTGTCCGGAGGGCAGCGTGACCATCTGCTCGCACGTCAACTCCCTCGAGGCGGAGATCACCACGCCCGACCTCGAGTACCGCTCGGGAATGGAGCTGGCCTACAAATGCCTGCGCAACGACAAGATCACCGGCATCGTCGCCATCAATGACATGGTGGCCTTCGGCGTGCTCGACGCGCTGCAGCGCGAGGGCTACCGCGTGCCGGAGGATTTCAGCCTCTGCGGGTTTGACAACGTCACGACCTCGGGCTATCAGCGCATCCAGCTCACGACCGTGGACAACAACACCTTCAGCCACGGCAAGAGCGCCTTCAACCTGCTGCTCGAGCGCATCGAAGACGGGCTCAACAGCCGCGAGGATCAGCCGATCAACCGCGTGGAATACCACAGCCGGCTCATCGTGCGCGGCAGCACCGGCAAGCCGCGCAGCACCGGCCTGTGACAAAAACGAAAAAAGGAGCGCACCCATGGCGTCCGTACTCTCCTACCTGCGTGAACTGAATATCGTCACGATGATGCTGCGCATCGTGCTCGCCGTGCTCTGCGGCGGGCTGATCGGGCTTGAGCGCGAGCGCAAAAACCGCCCCGCCGGCTTTCGCACCTATATGCTCACGGCGCTCGGCGCGACGCTCACCGTGCTGCTGAGCCTGCAGCTCGACCAGATGCTCCACGGACCGTGGCGCGCGCTCGCCGAGAGCATCGGCGCGACGCAGGACGTGTCGCGCTTCGGCGCCGAGGCCGCAAAGGGCATCGGCTTTCTCGGCGCGGGCACGATCATCATCACCGCCCGCCAGCAGGTCAAGGGCCTGACCACCGCCGCCGGACTCTGGGCGAGCGCGTGTCTGGGCCTTGCCATCGGCGCGGGGTTTTATGCCTGCGCGCTCATCAGCATGCTCTTCATGCTCGTGTGCATGTACGCGCTGCCGCCGCTCGAGCGGCGCATGACCCGCCGCGCGCACCACATGAACATCAGCCTCGAGATCGAGAGCATGGAAAAACTCGGCACCGTCGTCGGGCACCTGCGCGCGCAGGGCGTGCGCATTTTTGACTTCGAGGTCAACCGCAGCGGTTCGGCCGCGCTGCCGAACTTCCTGTGCCAATTCAGCGCCGTGCTGCCCGACCGGCGCGACCACCCCGAGCTGCTGGCGGAGCTGTCGGCGCTCGACGGCGTGATCCTCATCGAAGAGATCTGAGAAAGGAGGCTGTGCCATGCTGCATTGTTTTGACCCCATCCGCACCCTGAGCTTCTGGGCCATTCTCGTCCGGCTGACGCTGGCCGTCGTCTGCGGCGGCGTGATCGGCGCCGAGCGCGAGACGAAGCGCCGCCCCGCAGGCTTCCGCACGCACATCCTCATCTGCCTCGGCGCCGCCATCACCACGCTCACGAGCCAGTACCTGCTGCTCTCCCTGCACCTGTTTACCGACGTCGCGCGTCTCGGCGCGCAGGTCATCTCCGGCATCGGCTTCATCGGCGCGGGCACGATCATCGTCACGCGCGACAAGCGCGTCAAGGGTCTGACCACGGCCGCCGGGCTCTGGGCTGCGGCCATCATCGGCCTCGTCTGCGGCGCGGGCTATGTCGAGTGCGCAGTCTTTGCCACGCTCGTCGTGCTCGTGGTCGAGCTGGTGCTCATCCGGCTGGAGTTCAAGCTCACGAGCAAGAGCACCGACCTCACGCTCTACATCGAATACGCGCACGCCGTGTGCATGGAGTCCGTGCTCGCCCTGCTGCGCGCTCGACGTGTCCAGGTCGAGAATCTCGAGATCAGCCGCATCGCGGACACCGACGCCCCCGACGCGCCGCACCACTACTGCGCGCTCATCCCCATCCACAGCCGCGCCCCGCTGCGGCCCGGCGACCTGCGCAACGATCTGGCTGCGCTGCCGGACATTCTGACCGTCGAGGAAATGTGAACCGAACACAAATTCAGGGCGGACGCCAAATGGCGTCCGCCCTTGCTATATCTTCAATATCCGCTGCTGACCACGTGCCAGCCGCTGCCGCGCCGCTCGAGCACGAAGGGCCAGTCGGCATAGGTCTCGCCGGCGGTCAGGCCGCTGCGCCGCCCCGGGTCGCGCGCATACACGCTCGCGAGCAGCACGATCGTGCCGCCGTCGTCCTCCGCGCCCGCGCCGGCCAGCCAGCACGTCTGGTACGCTTCGTTGTACGCCAGGCGCACCATGGCGCAGCCGCTGTGCCCGCGGTGAAACGCGCGCATGGCCGCGTCCATCGCGCCGCGGATGTCCTCGTCCGAAAACCGCTCCGACGTGCCGGCGACGATCTCCACGCCCGACGTGTCGCCCCGCTGCGCGCAGCCGGTCAGGCCCGTGAGCAGCAGTGCCGTGAGCAGCAGCACCGCGATGTTTCTCTTTCGCATCGTCTCGCCTCCCGCCTCAGCGCAGCGTGCCGAGGTAGCCCTCCAGGATCAGGCTCGCCGCCACGGCGTCGACCGTCTGGCGGTGCTTTTTCTCCTTGCGGCCGTTGGCGTGCAGGATGCCGTGCGCCTCGATGGAGCTGCGCCGCTCGTCCCAGAGCACGACCTCGCGCCCCGTCGCATCGGTGAGCCGCTGCGCGACCATGCGACTCTTTTCCGCGCGCGGGCCCTCGGTGCCGTCCATGTTTTTCGGCAGGCCGAGCACAATGCGCTCCACACCCTCGGCGCGCACCACATCCGCGATCGCATCGACCGCCCGGTCGAGGTTCCACTCCGTGAGCGTCCATGCCCGGCCGCATAGCGTGGCCGAGGCGTCCGAGAGCGCGAGCCCGATGCGCGCGTCGCCGTAATCAATGCCCAGAATTCTCATCGTTCTCCCTCCGCAGATACGTGCGGATCGCGCCCGCCATATACAGCGAGCCGACCGCGCAGATGACTTCCTCCGGCGCCGCGTGTGCCAGCGCCAGCTCTGCCGCCTGCGCGGGGTCCGCGCAGACCGTAACCGGTTTTCCGAATCGTTTCAGATAGTCCCACAGCTCCGCCGCCGGCAGCGCGCGGGGCGAGAGCGGCGTCGCGGCGATGTACGCCGCCGCCTGCGCGTCGAGTGCGGCGAGCATGGCGGGGGAGTCCTTGTCCGCCAGCACGCCCATGAGGAAGAGGATCTTCTTCCCGGGGAAATACTCCCGCAGGGAGGCCGCGATGGCCTGGGCGCACTGGGGATTGTGGCCGCCGTCGATGATGAGCCAGGGGTCCCTGCGGACCCGCTCGAAGCGGCCGGGCCAGACCACCTCCCGCAGCCCCGCCAGCACCGCCTCGTCCGGGATCTGCCAGCCGCGGCTGCGCAGGGTCTCCACCGTGTTCAGCACGGTGCAGGCGTTCTGCAGCTGATACTCCCCCAAAAGGGCCAGCTGGATATCGGGATACTGCCGCCAGCCGAAGTGCTGGCACTCCAGGCTGCTGGAGTGGAAGCGGACCTCCCCCAGGTTGGCCTCGGTGAGGGCCGCGCCCTGGTCCCGGCAGACCTGCTCCACCACGCCCCGGACCCTCGGGTCCTGGTCCCCCAGGACCACGGCGCCGCCGGGCTTCACGATGCCCGCCTTCTCGGCGGCGATGGCCTCCACGGTGTCGCCCAGGATCTCCGTGTGGTCCAGGCCGATGCGGGTGATGACCGCGGCCTCCGGCACGTCGATGACGTTGGTGGCGTCCAGGCGGCCGCCAAGGCCCACCTCCAGCACCACGATATCGCACTTTGCCGCCTGGAAGAGGCAGAAGGCGATGGCCGTCACCAGCTCAAACTGGGTGGGGGCGTCCGGCATGGTGTCCGCCGCCTGCTTCACCCGCTCGGTGGCGTCCGCCAGGTCCTGGTCGCCGACCTCTTTCCCGTTCACCTGGAAACGCTCGTTGTAGCGCAGCAGATGGGGCGAGGTGTAGAGCCCCGTCCGGTAACCGGCCTTCTCCAGAACGGCGGCCAGCATGGCGGCGGTGGAGCCCTTGCCGTTGGTCCCGGCGATGTGGACGAACTTCAGGGACTTCTGAGGGTCCCCCAGCTTGGCCAGCAGCTCCCGTACCCGGTCCAGGCCCAGACGGCTGCCGTAGACCGCCGTCTCCTCATAGTAGCGCAGTGCTTCCTCGTAGGTCATGGAAACGTTCCTTCTCTCTTTCTCCCGATTTTTCCGTCAGTTTTTGGCGATCCATCCCCGGCAGAGGGGCAGCAGCACCCCGCCCACGGCGTTGCCCGCCGTGATGGCCAGGATGCGCAGCAGCATATCGCCGCTCCAGCAGCCGGCGGCGGAGACATAGAACATGTCCGCCACGCAGTGCTCATAGCCGCTGAGGATGAAGACCATCACGCCGAAAAAGAGCCCCAGGTACTTGCCCAGCTCGTGGGGATTTTTGTTGAAGCTCTCCACGGCGATGTAGATAAAGATGTTGCAGAGGATGCCCAGGACAAAGAGGCTGCCGAGGCCATCCTCCGCCTTCACCTGGCACATTCCCGCCGCCTTCTCGGCGTAGGGAGCCAGGCGGCTGGCGTTCATCAGCCACGCCGTCAGCACGGTGCCAAGGAGGTTCCCCAGCCAGATCACCGGCAGCTCCAGGGCGTAGTCCCGCCCGTTCTGGAAGACGTAGCAGACCTTGCCGGTAAAGAGCTTCAGCCCGAAGGTGCAGACGCAGAAGAGCCCGC
>ERZ773133.1647-NODE-1647-length-24247-cov-7.163401_pt1 | contig 24247 bp, 15 predicted proteins | sample MGYA00580861_ERZ773133 | MGnify/ENA primary metagenome ERZ773133 (study PRJEB29015, sample SAMEA2737844) | human gut metagenome | biome: human gut; feature: human-associated habitat; material: faeces | place: China | collected 2012 ...
TGTATCGGCAGGACGGACATCCTATGATCCAGATCCGGCAGATGAAAACAACTACCTTTGTGAAGCCTATGCAGTACAATACTGTTCAAAACAAGGTGATGGATCTGATCCAGAAAAAAGATCTACGGGACGATCATGGAGAACTATTCGGCTTCGGAACGCACATGTTCCGTCATGTATATGGTATCCGCTTAACAGAACTGCATCTGGATGACTGGACCATCGCAAAACTACTGGGCCATACATCCGTAAAGAATGTGAAATTTTACCGGAAGATGAGCCTCCAGATCATCACAGATGAAACAAGAGAAATCAGAGCAGAGATGAGCCGGATGATTCGGGCGAATCTGGCCGGATGGGAGAAAGAGTATGAGCAAATATTACAAGATGCTGGAAGTAAACCATAAGCAGAGCTTGGAGAAGATTCAGAGGGCAAAGCTGACGATCCAGGAAATGATTGAAGAAGAGGATAAAGTGACCGTTCCCAAACTGATGCAAAAGACCGGACTGTCCAGAGAATTTTTTATAAGAACCTGGAAGTGCGAAAGGCAGTAGATCGTGCCTTGTAGCTACAGGCTGGCATGGTAGATAAGAGAAGAAAGATTTTAGATATGGCAATGGACAACCGGATCTTGCAGCTGGAGCAACAGGTAGCGAAACTAAAAAGAGAGAACGAGACATTACGGAAAGAAAATGAAGCAATGCGGAAAGCATTGAATAAAAGAGACTTGAATCTGATTAAGAATTTTTAATGAAGAAGAAAACAATCAGCGACTGGCAGGGACGTGAAGAACGCGCTTGCTGGTGGTTGTGGGGATGAAATAGAGGAGAAAGCAAGACTTTTTCATTTTGTATCATCAAATATTTCATGATACAATAGTGTTATAAGTTAAATTTGAGGGAGGGATTTCTACGATAGCACTTTTGGAGAAAATTCGTGAAGTAATAAATAAAAGAATACAAGAGAAAAAGAAAAATGAATTTACAGACTTGGCACCCATTGATGATATTGAAAATGGAGCTGAATATTTAAAGGCATTACATTGGGCGATAAAGAAAAAGAAAGTTAAAAATATTGCACTGGCAGGTCCATATGGTGCGGGCAAGAGTAGTATCATTGATACATATTTGAAAAAACATAGAATTATTAGAAGTAAATCGCTTCGTGTTTCAATGGCAACTTTTGTTGAAAACGAAACTGATGAGAAGGGGAATCCTAAGAAAATTTCTTTGAAACAAGATGAAATTGAATTAGGAATTTTAAAGCAATTATTTTATAAAGTCAATTATAAAAAGATCCCGCAGAGCAGATATCGGAAGCTACACAAAATTAATTGGAAACGTGTCTGGGGATATTTGGTTTTGATATTTTTAATTTTGGGAGTGACGGAATTTATATTTTTTCCAGATACTTTTCAAATGATAATTGAAAAAATAGAAGAGGCAGGTGGAAAATTTGGATTAAAAGCAGTGGTTTCGGATAGTATTTTCCTTGTTTTTTGTGCGGGAATATTGGCAATCATCGCCCGAACATATCGTTTGGTGCTGTTTCGCTTTAAAGTAAATGAAGTAAAATTGCCAACAGAGACAGTTGTGAAAAATTCTGAAACGGCAGCGGAAACTGTATTTAATAAAAATATGGATGAAATTGTATATTTCTTTGAAGAGACAAAGTACAGAATTGTATTTTTTGAGGATTTAGATCGCTTAGAAGATCCATCTATTTTTATCCATCTTCGGGAATTGAATACATTATTGAACAACTACGACGGGATTAAAGGGCGTATTGTTTTTGTTTATGCTATTAGAGATGATATATTTACGGATACAGACAGAACAAAATTCTTTGAATTTATTATTCCGGTAATTCCAATTATAAATTCTACGAATTCAGGAGAAATCTTTTTACAAAAACTTGAGGAATCTGAAAAGAAAGGGATTGTTCATGAAATCTCACAGGAATTTATATTAGACGTATCTCCATATGTTGAAGATATGCGAATTCTTCAGAATATATACAATGAGTTTGTTGTTTACAAGGAAACGATTCGTACTGATCAGGAACTGAAATTGTCAGATGAAACAATGATGGCATTGATTATTTTTAAAAATTTGTATCCACGGGAGTTTGCAGAACTTCAGATGGAGAGAGGAGTTGTGAAACAAGCTTTTGAGGATAAGCAAAGATATATCTCTGGACAATGTATGAAATGGCATAATGAAGTTGATGAACTTACACAGGAATTAGAAAAATATCATGATGACTGTTTAGAACACATAAAAGAACTCAAAACAGCTATGCTTGGTGCTATGGTGAATTGGCAAGGCATTCCATATAGTATTAATAAAAGCTATTGGGATAAATGTTCAGTAAGTAAAATAATGGAGGATTCGTTTGAATTATCGAAACTTGCGGAATTAAAATATGTTGAAATTGAGTATTATACATGGAGTTGTTTCCAGTCGGAAAAATCTGTGAAAGATTTTCAAGAAGTTTTTCAACTATATTATGAAAGAATTAAAAATTTTCAATTTGTCCAAGAAAAAGGTGTTAGTTCAATAAAAAGTGAAATTGAAGATTTGAAGAAGAATGTACATGAACTTTCAGGCTGGTCACTTAAAAAGCTGATAGAAAAATTTGGAGTTCATAATGTACTATCTGAAAAAGTTGCTGAAAATAAATTGCTTGTATTTATGCTTCGAAGAGGATACATTGATGAAAAATACGCAAACTATATCAATTATTTTAAGGGGACAAGCATTACAAAAGAAGATATGAATTATATACTGGCAGTAAAAAATATGGAAAAGCTGCCATATAATTATAATTTGACAAAAGTTGGAATGGTTATACAGCGTTTACAACCGTATGAATTCGAACAAAAAAGTATTTTCAATTTTATTCTTTTGGAATATTTATTGTCTGAAGAGAATGAGAATGAAAAACGTATGATATTAATTGATCAATTATCTGATAGAACAGTGGAAAGCTGGGAGTTTATAGATGAATTTATTGAGCAAACTCAATATAAAGAGAGATTGATTCAATTATTAGCAATGCGTTGGCCTGATATGTGGAATGATATTGTCCAGGATATATCGATAACATACGAAAGGAAAATTTTTTATTTACAGTTACTTATTGATAACGTGGATACAGAACGCTTATTTGAATTAAATGACAATAATAAGATGAGCGACTTTATAGAGGAAAATCCAGATATATTACAGCAGCTATCATCTATTCAAGATCAAAAGGTGATTTCCTTAATTGAAACACTTGGAATTATTTTCAAGAATGTTACTATTGAAAATGTTTCGGAGGAAATTTTGCGATATGTTTTTGAAAATCGGTGCTATGAGTTAAATGATACGATGATACGTAGGATTGTGGAATTGGAAAATGATACAATGCTTTCCGGTTTAGATACTCGAAATTATACAACAATTATTTCACTAGGATATGAACCGTTAATTAAATACATACAAGAAAATTTGAAACAGTATGTAAAGGAAATTATATTAGCATCTAATAATACTAAGGAAGATGTTGAACAGATTATGGATTTGTTAGAAAGAATGTTGGAAAATGCACCAGAAGAGACCGAAATCTGTTTGGAATTAGTGAATCATGAAGAATTTTGTGTAGATGATATTTGTGAATGCTGTGGAAAGTTCGATTCTGATTTTGATAAGGATGTGAAAATTCTTTGGAATGAGTTATTGGATAAAGGAAAAGTAAGCTTGAAATGGGAGAATATCAAATGTTATTGGGACAGATATAAGATTACGCCAGAACTACTTCAATACATTGAAACAAATAGTGATCAACTTACACTTTTAGAGAATCAGTGTTTAAATGAAGTGTTTGCCGAAGAACTTATTACAAGTACAATTGATGATTCTGCTTTTGAAAAACTATTATCTCAGTTGGAATTAGAATTTGATATTCCAATAGAGAAGGTTGAGAGACGGAAAGTGGAAATTTTGATTAAGAAAAAATATATTCCTTTTGATGTTAATAAATATGGTGAAATTAAAGATGCCTATCCTGATTTATGTCCAGATTTTATTTTGTATAATCAAGCAGAATATATGGAAGTAATGGAAAAGATTCCAATGGGAGAAACATTATTAGAAACACTATTGCTTTCGCCTATTCTCAATTTTTCTAATGCAGAAGTTCTGTTGGATGCATTTGGAGAAAATTATATGACTGCAAAAATTGCTGAAAACTTAGTTGATTCAAATATGACGATTAACAAATCGATATTTACAGCAGCCTGGGAATATGTAGATGAAAAAGGGAAAAAGACGTTGATGTTTAAATGCCTTTCGATTTTAGAAGCGGCTGATTTTGAAAATTGTTTTTCAGAACTTTCACAATGGTATTCAGGATTTTGCGATAGAAGTAAAAAACATAGCGTTGAATTACCTAATAGCGAAGAAAGCCAAAGGCTTGCTAAACGATTACAAGAAGTATCGTACATTACAAGTTACAAATTACAAGAAAAAGAAATCTATGATTCTGTTACGGAAACAAAAAAGAAAAAGAGTACTTTTGTGTGCTGGATAAAAGCAATTAAAGGATAAAAGAAAATACAGGATGAGGCGGATGAAATCAGTAATCGTGCAGATGTTACAGCAGTTGGTGCGGTCTCTCAATTTAATTTTGAAGAAGAGCAACCGTACCGAATTAACATAAAACGAACTGTTTTGTGTGGCACCGATGAAGCCCATATTGCTCAGATTTCAAATGGAATTGTAGAAGGAACATTTCCGGAAAATGATACGGAAGTTATGCTTACACTATAAGAATATTTATCCGCGACATCCTGAAACAGGCTTTATGTCCATTAATTCTAAGGTAAAAAAAGTATCGTAATATTATGTTAAATAAAATCAATCAAAAACGCTGAGAATTGCTCCCAGCGTTTTTGGTTGGTTTTATTTTGGACAGTTTTCTGCATTCAGCACCAGCTGCTTGCGGAACTGCGAAGGGGACATGCCACACTGTTTTCGGAAAAAGCGGCTGAAATATAATGGATTTTCGTACCCGACCAGGTTGGCTATTTCTGTGATATTATAATTGGTCGTTTCCAGAAGCATTTTTGCATTGGTAAGCCTCAGGGACTGCACGTATTGAGCAGGTGTAGTATTGGCATACTGACGGAAGTTCTGGATGAACCAGCTGATACTTATATTGTGAGAAACAGCATAGTCTTCAATACTTATAGGTTTATTATAATGCATGCGAAAGTACTGTGCAGCTTGTTCCATGTCGTTCATGTTCTGAAGGTTCTTTTTACGTGGCTTTTGCAGTGCTATTCTATGGAGGCTGATCAGGAGAATCGTGAAATAATTTATCAGCATCTCCTCGTAATCAATTCGCTGCAGATTCAGTTCCTCGATCATGGACATAAATAGATTTTTGTACTCAATGGAGATACCGGTATAAATAATGCGGGTATCGTCGGCAATCCCATATCTTCTCAGGACGTTCTTTACATTATTTCCAGTAAAGTGAACCCAGTAAACTTCGGTCTGATCCACTCCATAATAATAATAGCGTTGTTCCTCGCGTGGACGGTAGAGTACCATATTGCCGGCTTCTACAACAGTAGGTTTTCCATCAAAATAAAAATGTGCCCGACCGGATGCGATGTAAAGGAGCTGATAATCAAGCCGGCCTTTCGGGCGGTGAGTAGGAAGCTTTTCTACAGTGTATAGATGATAAGTGCCGCAGCTTCCAATAAACAGGGGATGTTTTTTATCCATAAAATCAACCCTGGATTTGTGATAGTATGCTGATAATGTATACAAGTAACGTCCTCCTTGTTATATTGCACAAATCACAGCAAAATGAATTGTGCAATTTTACGATTCTACAAAATATTGTTAAAAAATAGTTGGCTATTATGTAAAAGTATAACATTTTGTGCATGTTTTGTCGAATGTTGTTTATGTATTTTTTTATAATAAAAAAGTATAATGATAGTACGACAAAAGCAAAACAATAAACGTATTGGGAGGATATCACATGATCATACCTAAGCATTATGAAAATCTTAACATGCTGCATGAAAATACCATGCCATACCGTTCCTACTATGTACCTGCTTCCGCCTGCATGGGAGCCCTCGTACATGACAGGGAAAAATCGGACAGAATAGAATTTCTGAATGGAAACTGGAAATTCCGTTTCTATGAGAGCATTTATGACCTGCAGGAAAAATTTTATGAAGAAAGCTATGATACAAATGGGTTCGGGGAGATACCTGTGCCGGGGATCTGGCAGAATTTCGGCTATGACGAGCATCAGTATACCAATGTACGTTATCCGATTCCCCTTGATCCGCCATACGTTCCACAGGACAACCCATGCGGGGCATATGTTCATGAGTTTGAGTATGAAAAAGATGAATATGCACCAAAAGCATATCTTAACTTTGAAGGTGTAGATTCCTGCTTTTATGTATGGTTAAATGGATGTTATGTGGGATACAGCCAGGTTTCACACTGCACCAGTGAATTTGATGTGACAGATTACATCCATAGTGGAAAGAATACACTGGCGGTGCTGGTACTGAAATGGTGTGATGGTACTTATCTGGAAGATCAGGACAAATTCCGAATGACCGGTATTTTCCGTGATGTATATCTGTTAAAGAGACCGGAAGCAGTTCTGTATGATTACTTCACTACCACAAAACTACTGGGAAGTACGGCAGAGGTGAAAATCTGTGCAAGATTTCTCGGCAATGCAGCAGAAGCTGTAAACATCCGGATCCAGGATATGGATGGCAACACAGTGGCAGAGGGTGGATTTAAGGAAACGGCGGAAGGGGAATATTCCCATAAAGCAGTGTTTACAATCATGGAACCGAAGCTCTGGAATCCGGAGACCCCATATCTTTATCAGGTAGTATTTGAGACTGAAGGAGAAGTGATCACTGACAGAATTGGCCTTCGTGAAGTAAAACGCGATGGAAGCGTAATCTATATTAACGGGGTAAAAGTGAAGTTCAATGGTGTCAACCGCCATGATTCCGATCCGGTGACAGGAGCTGTGATCAGTATTGAACAGGCAGACCTTGACCTGAAGATGATGAAAGCTAATAATTTTAACGCAGTACGAAGCAGCCATTATCCGAATGCACCGTATTTCTATCAGCTGTGTGATGAATATGGACTCTTTGTGATCGCAGAGGCGGATAACGAAAGCCATGGTACCCAGAGCCAGTATCTGAAGAACCAGGAATGGGATAATGTAGTAGAACATTGGAATAAACGCATCTCCAACAATCCAGATTTTATCCCGGCTACCATGGATCGTACAAAGCTCTGTGTATACTGTGAGAAGAACCGTCCATGTATTGTGATGTGGTCCATGGGAAATGAATGCGGATACGGATGTACTTTTGAAGAAGCCTTGAAGTGGACAAAAGAATTTGACCCTACCAGACTCACTACATATGAAAGCGCTTTTTATCAGAGCTCTGACAGGGAATATGATTATTCCAATATTGATGTAGTCGGAAGAATGTACCCGGCATTTTCAGAAATAGAAGAATATATGGAAAAGAATCCGGAAAAACCGCTCCTTTTGGTGGAGTACTGCCATGCTATGGGAAATGGCCCTGGAGATCTGGAGGACTATTTCCAGTTTATCCAGAAATATGATGCACTTTGCGGCGGATTTGTCTGGGAGTGGTGCGACCATGCGATTTATAAGGGAAAAGCCGAAAATGGAAAAGCAATTTACTATTATGGCGGCGATCACGGGGAAGAAATCCACGATGGAAACTTCTGCATGGACGGACTGGTATATCCGGACAGAAAGCCACATGTCGGGCTGAAAGAATATAAGAACATATACAGACCTGCAAGAGTACTTCATTATAACCAGGAAACAGGTGATGCTGTACTTCATAATTATATGAACTATGTAGATTTAAAAGATTACATTTATTTAATATATGAAATGAGCGTTGATGGAGATGCCAAATATGTGACTCATATAAATCTGGATGAGAGTATCCCGGCTCATGGCGAAGGGAAAATCAAACTTCCTGTTTCTGTTCCGGACAAAGGAAAATGTTATCTGAGAGTATTCTATTATCTGAAAAATGGCACACCGCTTATGCAGCCGGATACGTTACTGGGATTTGATGAGATTCTCTTAACGAATGCAGATGGAAGAAACCAGAAAGCAGCAGAGCTTCTTTCAGAATCTGAAACAGATGATATTCTTACAGTGGAAGAAAATGATAAATTCTTTACAATCCATGCCGGACAGAAAATTACATATGTATTTAACCGCCTGACAGGACTGTTTGAAAGACTGACTGTAAATGGAAAGGAAATCCTGGATCGACCAATGGAACTGAACATCTGGAGAGCTCCGACAGACAATGACCGTAAGATCAAACTGGAATGGATGAATGCACATTATGACCAGAGCTATGCAAGAGCATATGAGACCTTCTGCAACATTGAAAACGGACAGGTACATATTACAGGAACTATGAGCGTTTCAGCACCTACTGTACAGAGGATCCTGAACGTGAAAGCAGAATGGATCATAACTCCGGACGGTGCAATCCGTGTAAAAATGAACGTGAAGAGGGATATGGAATTCCCGATGCTCCCAAGGTTCGGAATCCGGCTGTTTCTTGATAAAGAATTTGACAATGCGGAATACTATGGAATCGGGCCAGATGAAAGCTATGTTGATAAAAAGAGATCAGGTTATCATGGAAAACATTGTGCGGAAATTCATGAGATGCATGAAGATTATCTGCGTCCACAGGAAAACGGAAGCCATACAGACTGTGATTATCTGATCCTTAAAGGAACGGATCTTACTTTTGCAACAGCAGGAGAAAAGACATTTTCCTTTAATGCATCACCATATACACAGGAAGAACTGACAACAAAAAAACACAGCTACGAGCTTCAGCCGTGTGGAAGTACTGTTTTATGTCTGGATTATGCACAGAACGGAATCGGTTCTAACAGCTGTGGGCCGGAATTGTCAGAGCAGTATCGTCTGGATGCAGAAGAATTTGACTTTGAGATTAAAATGATGATAAAATAATATATGTTCTGAAATAGATAGACATATTGATAGGATTTTGTGGAAAAGGAGAAGGATTATGCTTTATACAGGTTTTGAAGAAGATAAACGTTTGATTCAGGTTGTACCATCAGCAAGACAGATCGCATATGAAAACATGGAGTTTTTCTGTTTCATTCATTTCACTGTAAATACTTTTACAGGAAGTGAATGGGGAGACGGAACAGAACCGGAATCTATTTTTAACCCGACAGAGCTGGATGCACGCCAGTGGGCAAAAACAGCAGCAGAGGGAGGGATGAAGGGCCTGATCCTCACATGCAAACATCATGATGGATTTTGTCTGTGGCCATCCAAATATACAGAGCATAGTATCAAAAATTCCCCGTATAAAAACGGAAAAGGGGATATTGTCAGAGAAACAGCTGAAGCATGCCGGGAGTTTGGCCTTAAATTCGGTGTTTATCTTTCACCCTGGGACAGAAACAACAGCAGTTACGGAAAAGGGAAAGAGTATGACGATTATTATCTGAACCAGCTGACAGAGCTGCTGACAGAATATGGTGATATCTTTGTGATTTGGCTGGACGGTGCATGCGGAGAAGGACCAAATGGAAAGGTCCAGAAATACGACTGGCAGAGATATTATAAAGTGATGCGTGAACTGCAGCCGAATGCAGTGATCTCTATTTCAGGACCGGACATCAGATGGTGCGGAAACGAAGCCGGGGAAGTAAGGCCGAGTGAATGGAGCGTTGTTGCAAAGGACATGACTGATCCGGCGATCACAGCAGCGTTAAGTCAGCAGGAAGATAATGAGGAATTCCGGAACAGACCGCTGGACGAGACCCAGACAGACCTTGGAAGCAGGGAGCGTCTTGCAAATGAAAAAGAGCTTGCATGGTACCCTGCAGAGACGGATGTTTCTATCCGTCCAGGCTGGTTCTATCATGAGGAAGAAGATGACCAGGTCCGCTCCTTTGAGAACCTGAAAGACATTTACTTAAAATCCGTAGGGGGAAATACCACATTATTATTAAATCTTCCTCCGATGAAAAATGGCCGTATCCATGAAACAGATGCTGCAAATCTGAAACAGTTGGGCGAGTTTATTGAGAATACTTTTAAACATAATCTTTTACAGGATGCGGAAATATCTATACTCTCTGCTTCAAATGCTGAGAAAAGTAATGGAGAAGCATTAAGAATGGATGATTATGATTCTTATTTTGTAAATGATGAGGGGGATAAAGAACTCTCTATCAATATAAAATGGGAGAAACCGAGAAAAGTGTCATATCTGGTCATTAAGGAAGCTATTCCGCTTAGTCAAAGAGTAGAGTCTTTTTCTGTAAGCTATGAGAATGATGGAATTATGCAGGAATGTTATAAAGGAACAACCATTGGTTATAAAAAAATAATAGATTTACAGGAAATTGAAACAGCAAATCTTATTATTAATATTGATGATGCAAGAGTTGCTCCGGCAATATCATTTGTTGGCGTATATTAAAGAAGAACGAAAGGACCAGATACAGTTTTGTTTCTGGTCCTTTAATATTCAAGCCAAGAACCGCAATATTTTAATGTTTTATGGGGGAAGGAAATGTATAAAGTATTATTTGCAGAAGATGAATTATTAGTGCGCTTAGGATTACAGAACTCTATTCCCTGGAGTAAATATCAGATGGAATTATCTGCACTGGCTGAAAACGGAATAGAAGCTTTCCGGTTATTTGAGTCAATTCGTCCTGATGTCTTGATAACAGATCTTCGTATGGAAGGAATGGATGGCGTAGAACTTGTCAAAAGGGTAAGACAGATTGATAAAGATTGTGCCATTGTTGTAGTATCATGTATGAATGATTTCGAAACGTTAAGGAAACTAATTCCTTATAATATTAATGCTTATGTTTTAAAGGCAAGTATCAGTATTGATGAGGTGTGCGATGCATTGCAGAATGTACAGGAATATCTGATCAGAATAGGAAGAAAAACGGATAAAGCGGAAAGTAGCAATGATACGTTAGAGACGCATATTTCAAAGTTCTTATTAGGTAAAATAGCAAACTGTACATGGGAAAAGACTGATTTCATGGAGTATATGCTGTTGTTCAGCCTGAAAGATGAAGATCAGACAAAAATCAATGCATTGGCAATGGAGTTTATATATGAACTTGTAAGACGTCAGTTGCCAAATAAACTGCTGATTCCGTTAAAAGAAAAAGAATTTATTATATTCTATGAACATGAAGAACGAAATATAGATGAGCGAATAAAAAGGATTAACAGTTCCATTGAGGACTTTCTGGGGGTTCGCTTTGTGATCACATATTGTAATAGGAAGGAATCAGAAAGTCTGAAGAACTGGTTTGATCGTGCATATGTACAGCAATTTAATATAGACTATGATGATAACAGCGGAAAAGCATTGATTCAGAAATCAATATCTTATATGGAGGAACATTATCAGGAAAATCTTAGCCTGAAGGATATTTCAAGAATAATAGGCCTATCAGGAAGTTATTTTTCGTATTTGTTCAAACAGCAGACAGGTAAGAATTATATAGAATATCTAAATGAAATCCGGTTGGAAGAGGCAATGAAGGATTTAAAGAACAGTGATGAGAAGATTGTTGTAATCGCTCAAAAACATGGGTTTCAGAATTTAGAATATTTCTCAAGGTACTTTAAAAAGAAGACAGGAGAATCACCGGCTAGATGGAGAAAAACAAATCAGTGAAACGAATGGACTGGAGACAGAAGGTACTTATCTCAATATTAGGAAGTTTTATTGTGATATTAAGTATTTTATTCTATATTACATATCATTACTTTGTTGCAAAAATAGAAACAGGGAATGAAAAGGTAGTACTAATGACATTTGAACAGGCTGAAAAAAATCTGAAAAATGTTTTGAAAAATGCAGAGTTATGCTTGGATAAATATGTGACAAATGATCTGATATGGGATTTTGAGAATAATTATCCGGAAACGGACATTGAAAGTAATGAATTAAAGGTGAAAATAACGGATAGCTTTATTAATGAAATGTCTGTAAACAGGGAAGTTTCTGCACTTGGATTTTTGCGCGGAGATGGATGGGGGATTGTATCGTCTGTATTACGTAAAAACAGGACTGGTAACACTCAAATATCTGGAAATTTGCTGAAGGTACTCAGACAAAGCAAAGATGCATATCCCTATACAACATGGATCCCCAGCTGGGAACTGAACCTAAATAATGAAAGCCCGTTGCGATTGATGAGCCAAAATGCTTCGCTCATAGGTATAAAAGCACTGGGGGAGAGCAGTGAATTGGAAAAGGATGGATATCTTATTGTTGCTGTCAGTGAAAGTGATCTTCAAAGTACATATAGGTCAGTAGCCTTTGATGATAGTACAGCAGTTTTAGTAGACGGAAATAATCAGATAATATCAAATGTCGGGGAAAAGTTACTTGGAGAACAGCTCAAAACAGGAAGCGATACGCAAAATATTGAATATGACCTTGATATTTATAATTGGAAATTATGCGACATGATACCAAAGCAGGAATATATGAAGGACGCAAAAGATATCAGAAATTTCGGGGTGCTTATTTGTTTGGCTGCAATACTATCCACTGCATTTGTGTCAATTGTATGGAGTAGAAAATATACCAGACCAATTGAACTGTTGATGAAAAACATGCACCATGTCAGATACCAAGAGTTTGAGATAGATAAGCCTCAAAAGCTTGGATGGGAGGAGCTTGATCAGCTAAATGAAGAATTGTATTATACAGCGCAAAGTATTAAGGATTATATTGAAAGATTGAAACTGGTGGAAAGGGAAAAAACAAAAGAAGAACTTCTTGCACTTCAATATCAGATGAATCCACATTTTTTATTAAATTCGCTTAATTCCATTCGTTGGATGGCCATGATGACAAATAACAAGATTGTTGCAGACACACTGGTCACACTAGGAAAGATTATTACTCCCATGCTTCGAAATCCCAGTCTTACCTGGAAAATTGAAAATGAGATAGAATTTCTTGATAATTATGTAGCAATGATGCAGCTCAGATTTGGCCATGACATGGAATACAGTATGAACTGCTCAAAAGAGTGGTATGATCTGGTATTTCCGCGACTTATTTTGCAGCCGCTTATTGAGAATTGCTTTGTGCATGGAAGCAGTTCAGAAGAGATACGTACTATAAATGTAATCATAGAATGTAATGAACGCATAGAGGTGAAGGTGATCAATAGCGGAGTATTTTTTGATGAGATTCAGTTAAAAGAAATATATATGAAAATGAAAACTTTTTCTAAGGCATCTGACCATATTGGAATGGCCAATGTTTATAAACGGCTTAATTTGTTATATGGTGACCAGGGCAGTATGAGAGTTGAATCGAACAGGAAACTTGGATTTATTGTTGAGGTTAGTTTTCCTAAAAGCACAAAAATGTAGAAAAAATCTAATATTCGAAAAGAAAATATATTCAACATTACAACAATATGAAAATAATTGACTTATTTTATGATACACAATGACGAATAATAAAATAGGTCAAAAACAGTGAAGAAAATGTGAAAAAACGAAAAATCCGTTAAGCATCAAGTAAGAATGAACATTTAATCAAAGCTTTTACCATGTTAAAATAATAGCATCTTAGGCAGATGAGATTTTAAAAACATTTAACTGGCCAGTTAAAAGCAACTATCAAAGTCAAAAAGGAAGACAGCAGGGTACACGGTATGACGGAGATAAATCGTGAAACTGTCTAATATAAAATGACTGCTAGGAGGGTAAAAGGTTATGAAATTAAAGAAAATGACAGCAGTTTTAGGTGCAACTGCTCTGGTTGTATCTTGCCTTGGAGGATGTGGTTCAAGCAAGGAGAGTGCATCAACTAGCAAAACTACTGCCAAAAGTTCTGATGATGTAGATATGTCAGAAAAAGTAGATATTTCAATTGGCGGATTGTCACTGTTTGATTCTGCAACGACAACCTGGCCGACTGAAGTGATTAAGGCGGTTGAGGAAAAATTCAATTGTACCATTACGGTAAAACCGTATGATCAGGAAAGCCTGAATCTGGATCTGTCTGGTGGAAATACCACAGACATTGTACAGATTGCAGATGCAAATATTGAAGGTGTCTTAAAAGGAAAGCATGCAGTAAATCTGTTGGATTATAAAAATATCGCGCCAAATATCTTTTCAGACGACATGAATTATAGAAACACAATTATGCAGAACTTTAAGAGTGATGGCGACGATACACAATACTTCGTTACTCCGCATGTAGTTACAGACAATGCCGAGAAAAATTATGGTTCTGTAATTCCGACAGGCTATGTAGTTCGCTGGGATTTATATAAGCAGATAGGATGCCCGGAAATCAACAACGATGATGATTATATCGAGGCATTAAAGGCGATGAAAGAGCTCTATCCAAAAACAGAGGATGGCTTAGAAACCTATGCAATGAGTGCCTATAATGATTCGGATCTTCATACTTATTTCTTTAAAGGATGCCTGGGAGAAGGATATGTAAACCTTGAGGATGGTCTGTATGTCCAAGATGCAAAAACTAATGATTTAGTAGTGGATGTTTATGATAAAGACGAAGATGTAAAAACTCCATTCTGGTCAGGTGTGGAATTCTATAATAAACTTTACAGAGAAGGCCTGCTGGATCCGGATAATTTCATTACCCAGGGTGAAGATCTCACAGAAAAATATACAAAAGGTCAGTATCTTGGTGGAACTGTAAACTGGTTCTATGGAACTTATAATACAAATAACAAGGGAACAGACAAGGAATACATTGCGTTACCATCTAAACTGGGATGGGTCAATGAGCCAAACAAAGCCGGATGGACAGGAAAATATCTGTTTGTGTCCTCTCATTCACCAAATATTGAAAGAGCAGTTATGGTACTTGATTATCTGCAGAGCAGTGAGTTTGCCAGAAGTGCAGAATCTGGTATTGAGGGACGTTGGGAAAAAGGCGATGATGGAAAACCTCATTTAACAGAGGATACAATGAGCATGAAGACTGACAGCAGCCGTGCAGATGAATGGAAAGCAAGCGGTATCAGCGATAGTGGTACAGATAATCTTGTTGGATGGGATTACAACGATGTATTACCAGATGGTGGTCTTGTAAATCTTTGGAATGATGAAGACGTCATGAAAGCGAACCTTACCACAGCTGAGCAGGATCTCTGTAAACAGTTTGACATTGATTTACCAAGCGATCTTCTGAAGAAGCGTATCGAGGATGGCACAAGCATGGATCTTAGTGATGCTAATCCAACGATTCGTATGTGCCTTGAGATAACACCAAAAAACATTACTCGTATAGACAGCAACTGTATTGAACTTACTGAAAATGCTCTGCCGGGTCTTGTACAGGCAGAATCCGATGAAGCTTTCCAGTCTGCAAAGGAAGCCTTATTACAGCAGCTTGCAGACGCTGGCGTAGAAGAGTCTATTGAATGGTGGCAGAATGCATGGGAGACTTCAAAGAGTTCAATTGACAAGCTGGAAAGCAAATAAAGAAGGGAGCATGCTTATGAACCGGAAAAGGGCATTGGTGGCAAAAGCACCGAAAGATTATAAATTGCTTTGGATGGCAATGCCATTTATCGTCATAGTCTTTTTGTTTAGCTATGTTCCGATTTTTGGATGGATTTATTCATTTTTTGATTATGTACCTGGAGTAAGTATTTTTGATTGCGATTTTGTTGGCCTGGATTATTTTAAACTGATTTTTAATGATGACAATGTATTACGATCATTGAAAAATACATTTATTTTCGCACTTATTAACATTTGTCTGACACCGTTGCCAATGTTTATGGCTATTTTGCTTAATGAATTAAGAAATGGCCCAATCAAGAAATTTACACAGACCTTTACAACCCTCCCAAATTTCATCAGCTGGGTCATTATATTTTCCCTCGCTACAGCATTGTTCGCCTCTGATGGAATTGTAACAGGTTTGGCAACAGCATTGGGAATTGGAGATGCTTCCAATTCCCTGCTGGGCTCAAATGAAGCAGTATATTGGTTCCAGTCCTTCCTGTTGCAATGGAAAACATTGGGATGGAACTCCATTATCTATATGGCAGCTATTTCGGGAATTGACCAGGAACAGTATGAAGCAGCAAGGGTAGATGGAGCTGGATATCTTCAATGTGCTCTTCATGTAACATTACCTGCAATGATGGAGACCTTTGTGGTGTTATTCATTTTGAATGTAGGTAACTTCCTTAACACAGGATATGAACAGTATCTTCTGTTTAAGAACTCACTAACAGCACCAAATATCGAGGTTCTCGATCTTTACACTTACAGGATTGGTCTTCAGAATATGGACTATTCTTATGGTGTGGCCATCAGCGTTGTGAAGTCTCTTGTAAGTATCTCGTTGGTTGTGGTAGCAAATCTGGTTGCCAAAAAGATCAGAGGCAAAGCAGTTATCTAAAGGAGAGACAATTATGGGCAAAATGAAAATTAAAACTTCACCATCAAGAAAAGCATTTCTTGTGTTTGATTCTTTGCTGATGATACTGCTTGCACTGGTTTGTATTTATCCGTTTTGGTATGTGTTATGCTATTCATTCAGTGACACAACAGCAGCATCTGTAAATCCTCCTGTGATACTTCCGTCTGGATTTACACTCAGCAACTATAAAGAAATTCTCACACTGAAAGGTTTCTTTCCGGCATTAGGAATGTCTGTGCTGAGAACAGTAGTAGGAACGGGGTTATCCGTATTCTGCTGTTCATTCCTTGCTTATCTTTTCACAAAAGATAAAATGCCGGCAAGAAAGATATTATATCGTTTTGTTGTATTTACCATGTATATTAGTGGTGGTATGATCGCAACATATATTGTAATGAAATCCTATGGATTGTTAAACAATTTCTGGGTATATATTTTACCTACAATGATTTCAGCCTACAATATGATATTGATCAAAACATACATAGAACAGCTTCCTCCAGCACTGGAAGAATCTGCTGCTCTGGATGGGGCCGGATATATAACCTGCTTTTTCAAAATTATACTTCCACTTTGCAAACCAATCATTGCAACAGTTGTAGTCTTTGTTGCTGTAGGTCAGTGGAACTCATGGTTTGATAATCATATTTATACTCGTGCCAATGAATCACTGACAACATTACAGTACTTATTGTATAACTATCTCAATGAGGCACAAAGGCTGGCAGAACAGTTAAAGACTGCATCCAGTGGAGCTGATATGACGCAGGCAATGGCGGCTATTTCTCCAAAAGGAATTCGTATGACAATAACTGTCCTGGCTTCCTTACCAATTTTTGCATTATATCCATTTATGCAGAAATATTTCTCAAAAGGTATTATGGTCGGAGCGGTTAAAGGCTGATCATTAAAACCCCTGGCACTCGGATTGTAACGGATGTCAGGGATTTTTATTTTTCGAAAGATAAAAAAATACATTGATATTACCAAGTCAGTATTTTTATAGATACTGTAGGAAACGGAACTCCGCAGAACCGAACTCTGCAACAAGGGATAACGGGAGATTACAGAATAATGTTAAATAATTATGATTTTATGAATGATGACGAAATGAACTATATACAGGCCTGCCTGGAATTTGCTGCACAGTTAGGGCAGATTGCTGATGACACTCTGGAAGCAGTAGAACGCAGACGCATATTGGAAAATGAAAAAAGAAAAGAACTTCTTGAAAAAGGAATTACTGTTTATGGTCTGAGTAATTTCTCAGTGCCTGCATATATACAGTATGAGCTGACAAGATTCCGACTGGATTTTGTCGCAGAGAAAGCTTTGATCAAAAGAAGTTATAATTATTCAATGATTACTTCCAAAGACATGGTTTCATTTTGGAATGAGCACCGGGAACTGTTTACCCGTTACCAGGGTGACAGTTTTTCCTATGATGAAGTTGCCATGGTAATAAGGAAACGGATACGGGAGAAGGAATATGAGCAGGAAATTCAAAACATATTACGTAAGCGACATTAATGGAGATGACTGCAACAATGGTGAAGCACCGGAAACAGCATTTGGATCCCTGGACAGGATTAATAATCTGGAATTAAACCCAGGTGATCGTGTTTTACTGGAAAGAGGATCTGTTTTTGAAAACCAGTACCTGCATATAAAGGGTAAAGGAACCAGGTCTGACAGAATTGAAATCGGTGCTTATGGAGAAGGTACCATGCCGTGCATTCATTCAAATGGCACCGGAATATGGTATCAGGATTATGGCGCACCTCTGGACTCGCCATCTCATGTATATAAAGGAGAGGTATCCTCCGCCCTGCTTCTTTATGATGTGGAATATATTTTGGTTCATGATTTGATCATAACAAACTCATCTCCATACACAACTATGGAAGAATATGCGGCACCATACAAAATGGACAGAACCGGTATTGCTGTAGTGGCGAAAAACGGAGGGACACTTCATGACATCACCATACGGGATGTATGGGTTCATGATGTTACAGGAAACGTTTATAACAAGCATATGAACAATGGCGGTATTTATATGACTGCCTTAACACCGGATAATGAAGAAAAAACAGGGGTCGCAAGATATGACGGGATCACTGTAGAGAATTGTACTGTGTGGAGAGTCAGCCGGTGGGGAATCGCTGTGGGATATACTTATCAGCATCAGAAGTTTTCCGGGGTAGAGCTTGATGAAGAAACTTTCAGGAAATACGGACATGAGAATATAATCATCCGCAATTGCTATGTCAGTCAGGCAGGAGGAGATGCAATCACTCCTATGTACTCCCTTGAGCCATTGACAGAACATAATATTGCAGATAGCTGTGCAAAAGAGATGAATGATTCTGTGTATCGATATCCGGAAGACAGAATGGGAAAGGTAGCAGCTGCCATATGGCCATGGAAATGTAAAAATGCCCGGTTCTGTTACAATGAAGTTACAGATACCAGACTGAACCAGGATGGTATGGCATATGATGCAGATTCCGGAGATGGTACCTTATATGAGTATAATTACAGCCGGTCAAACGAGGGCGGTTGCATTATGTTCTGTATGGAGGAAGCTGTTCATAATATCTTCCGTAAAAATATCAGTCATGATGATCTGGGAGGGATTATCAGTCCAGCATGTAATCCGGATGCCCTTGTGACTGAAAATGAATTCTATATGAGACGTGAAGTTCCACTGATAAGGGAAAGTATGCAGGATGGGACAGTTACTTTAAAAAATAATAAAATTACAATAATCAAGGAGGACGGAAAGTAAGATGACTCAGAGAAAAGGCAGAGTAACAATACCAACAGATCTGGATGTGGTTCCACAGACACTGGAAATGTTAGATAAATGGGGAGCTGATGCAATAAGAGACTGCGATGGAACAGAGTTTCCGGAAAAACTCAAAAATACAGGAGCAAAAATTTATGCTACGTATTATACAACCCGAAAAGATAATAAGTGGGCAAAAGAAAATCCAGATGAAATACAGCAGATGTATATTATGACGTCATTCCATACAGCTGTTTCAGATACACTTGAGATACATCTCATGGATCATCTCTATCCGGACATGCTTGCTGTGAACACAAGAGATGACATTCAGAGATGGTGGGAAGTAATTGATCGTACTACCGGTGAAACGGTTGATACAAAATATTGGTCTTATGATGAAAAGAGCGGAAATGTTGTTATACATCCTTCAATTGCATTCCATGAATATACCGTAAGTTTTCTGGCTTATATTATGTGGGATCCTGTACATATGTATAATGCAGTTGTTAATGAATGGAAAGATGTTGAACCACAGATTACTTTTGATGTACGGCAGCCCAAGACAAAAGCACATTCTATGTTGCGGCTCAGAAAATTCCTTGAAAACCATGATTATGTAGATGTCGTAAGATTTACTACATTTTTTCACCAGTTTACCCTGATCTTTGACGAACTGGCAAGAGAAAAATATGTTGACTGGTTTGGTTATTCAGCCTCCGTCAGTCCTTATATCCTGGAACAGTTTGAAAAGGAAGTTGGATATAAATTCCGCCCGGAATTTATCATCGATCAGGGATATATGAATAATACATATCGTATTCCTTCAAAAGAATTTCAGGATTTCCAGGCTTTCCAGAGAAGAGAAGTGGCTAAACTAGCTAAAGAGATGGTTGATATTGTTCATGAGTATGGAAAAGAAGCCATGATGTTTATGGGTGACCACTGGATCGGTATGGAACCATTTATGGATGAATTTGCATCTATTGGATTGGATGCGGTTGTAGGAAGTGTGGGAAATGGAGCAACCCTGCGTTTGTTCAGCGATATCAAGAATGTTAAATATACAGAAGGAAGATTTCTTCCGTATTTCTTTCCAGATACATTCCATGAGGGTGGAGATCCGGTAAAGGAAGCAAAAGTGAACTGGGTAACAGCAAGGAGAGCCATTCTGAGAAGCCCGATTCAGAGAATCGGATATGGCGGATACCTGAAACTTGCTCTGGAATTTCCGGAATTTGTGCAGTATATCCAGGAGGTTTGTGATGAATTCCGTACTTTATATGATAATATTCAGGGAACTACTCCGTATTGTGTGAAACGTGTAGCAGTTCTGAATTGCTGGGGTAAAATGCGTTCCTGGGGAAATCACATGGTACATCATGCGATTTATTACAAGCAGAATTATTCTTATTTTGGAATTATAGAGGCATTAAGTGGTGCACCGTTTGATGTATCCTTTATTAGCTTTGATGATATCCGTGAAAACAGAGAACTGTTGAAAAACTTTGATGTGATCATTAACGTAGGAGATGCAGACACTGCACAGACAGGTGGCGAAAACTGGATTGATGAAACAATCAGTACTGCCATCAGAGAATTTGTCTATAATGGTGGAGGATTTATAGGAGTAGGGGAACCGGCTGCTCATCAGTGGCAGGGTAAATTCTTCCAGTTGGATGATATCCTTGGTGTAGAAGAAGAACGAGGATTCAACTTAAATACTGATAAATATAACTGGGAAGAGCATAGAGATCACTTTATCCTTCAGGATACAGAGGGCGATGTTGATTTTGGTGAAGGCAAGAAAAATATTTTTGCATTGCCGGAAACAGAAATTCTGATCCATAAAAATCAGGAAGTACAGATGGCTGTAAAGACCTTTGGAAAAGGAAGAGGTGTTTATATCAGTGGTCTTCCATATAGCTTCGAGAATAGCCGTGTACTTTACAGGGCAGTTCTCTGGTCAGCATCTGCTGAGAAGGAACTTTATTGCTGGTATTCTTCAAATTATAATGTTGAGGTTCATGCATATGTTAAAAATAAGAAATACTGTGTTGTGAATAATACTTATGAACCGCAGGATACAACGGTATACATCGGAGATGGAAGCAGTTTTGAACTTCATATGGAACCAAACGAGATTAAATGGTATCAAATTCAGTGATGAATCTGTCTGGCACAAGGTCACCAAACGTTCAGGAGGGTATATATGGTTATTTACAAAGGAAAAGACTATAAGGATGTTAGCAGAAAAGCAGCAAATATTATGTCCGCACAGATTATCATGAATCCTAGATCAGTGCTGGGCTTAGCAACTGGTTCAACACCAGTGGGTATGTATCAACAGTTGATTGAATGGTATAAAAAAGGGGATCTTGATTTTTCAAAAATTACTACTGTAAATCTGGATGAATATAAAGGTTTGTCTCCAGACAATGATCAGAGTTACCGATATTTTATGGATCAAAATTTATTGAACCATATAAATATTGAAAAATCCCATACACATGTTCCAAACGGAATGGATGAAGACAGTGAGCGTGCCTGTAAAGAATATGACAAGATAATTTCCATGGTGGGTGGGATTGATATGCAGCTTCTTGGAATTGGAGGAAATGGTCATATTGGATTCAATGAACCCGGAGTAGCATTTGAAAAAGAAACTCATTGTGTAAATCTTACAGAAAGTACTATCAAGGCAAATGCCCGTTTTTTTAAGAGCATAGATGATGTACCGAAGCAGGCGTATACTATGGGAATTAAAAATATCATGTCTGCAAAGAAAATATTATTGATTGCTACCGGTTCATCTAAGGCAAAAGCTATTTATGATTCCCTTTACGGACCGATTACTCCAAATGTACCGGCTTCAATTCTGCAGCTTCATCCCGATGTAACTATAGTTGCAGATGAAGACGCATTACAACTTTTATGAAAATAGTACAGATAACATAATGTTAATATAGGAGGATAACACGAATGGACCATTGGATATTAAGTTACAAAAGCCCGGCAGAAGCCTGGAATGAGGCACTGCCGCTCGGAAACGGAACTCTTGGAGTGATGTCCTATGGCCGTCTGGAAAATGAAACACTTGAACTGAATCTTGATACTTTATGGTCCGGTGACGGCAGTTCAAAGCTGAATAAAAACGGCCATGCTGATCTTGGGCATCTGCGAAAGCTGCTTAAAGACCAGAAGCATCCGGAAGCAGAAGATTATTGTAGGAAACATATCCTGGGTGACTGGACGGACAGTTACCTCCCGGCTGGCAGACTCAATATGAGTCTGCAGATGTCCGGACAGACACCCGGCGGATATGTACGCCAGCTCTCTTTGAACCATGCGGTGGAAACAGTGGCATCTGCAGGGTATAAAAGGGAGCTGTTTGTGAGCATGGCAGATCCTCTGCTGGCAGTCCATTTCCAGGCAGCCCCTGAACAGAAACTTCATCTTGAGATTTCACTGGAAAGTGAGATCAGATATGAGAAAATAAAAAACTGTGAAGATACCGTTTTGCTTTCCGGACGGGCACCCTCTTATGTGGCACCGCCATACTATGACTGCCCGGAACCGGTTGTTTATGAGGACAGAAAAGGAATCCGGTTTACCCTGGCTGTAAAGGCAGTGGCACCAGGGGGAAGTATAAAATGCTGTGATGGTAAGCTCCTGATCGAGGGAGAACAGGACATATTTGTTTATTTTACAGGAAATACAGATTTTGGACGGAATGCAGATACACCACAGCTGGAAAAAGAGTGTATGGAAGTATTGGAAGATCCGGATTATGAACAACTGAAGAAAAGACATCTGGGAGAATACCATAAATATTTTAACCGTATGGAATTATCACTGAACGACACCAGGGAAAACCGTTTGGCAGAGATGATGTTCCATTATGCCAGATACCTGATGATCTGTTCCTCCAGACCGGGAAGCCAGTGTGCAAACCTCCAGGGAATCTGGAACAACAGGATGCGTGCTCCCTGGAGCAGTAATTATACAGTTAATATCAACACGGAGATGAATTACTGGATGGCTGAGAGATGCAACCTGGGTGAATGTCAGGAACCACTCTTTGACCTGATCTGCCGGACAGCAGAGGATGGACGGGAGACAGCCAGGGAGGTCTATGGACTTTCCGGATGGGTGAGCCACCACAACCTGGATATCTGGGGACATTCCGGACCTGTTGGATATTTCGGGCAGGATGAGGACCCCTGTTCCTATTCTATGTGGCCTATGAGTTCGGGATGGCTCTGCCGGCATCTCTGGGAACATTACTGCTATACAGAAGACCTGGATTTCCTGAAAGACAGAGCATATCCGGTGATCGAGGGAGCCGTAAAGTTCTATCTTGGATTCCTGTTCCCATATGGGGAATACTATGTTACCGGGCCTTCCACTTCCCCGGAAAACCGTTTCTGTGGAGAAGATGGAAAATCCCACAGTGTGGGAATGGCATCCACCATGGATATCAGCATCCTGAAAGAACTGTTTGGGTACTACCTGAAAATATGTAACATCCTGGGCATAGAGGGAGAGACAGCGGATGTAAAACGGGTACTTTCAAAACTGCCGCCATTTAAGACGGGAAGCTTTGGACAGATCCGGGAATGGTTCCTGGATTATCCGGAAACAGAGATCCATCACCGCCATGTTTCCCATCTGTATGGTCTTTATCCCGGAAACCTGATTACAGAAAAAACCCCGGAGCTTCTGGAAGCCTGCCGGGTGGCTCTGGAAAGGCGCGGGGACGAAGGAACCGGATGGTGTATGGCATGGAAAGCATGCCTCTGGGCCAGACTCCGGGACGGGGAACATGCACTGGGGCTTTTGAAAAACCAGCTCCGTTATACCAGGG
>ERZ773133.1672-NODE-1672-length-23913-cov-15.752117_pt1 | contig 23913 bp, 20 predicted proteins | sample MGYA00580861_ERZ773133 | MGnify/ENA primary metagenome ERZ773133 (study PRJEB29015, sample SAMEA2737844) | human gut metagenome | biome: human gut; feature: human-associated habitat; material: faeces | place: China | collected 2012 ...
CTGATTTTGTCGAAATGTATGTCGGCGTCGGCGCGAGCCGCGTGCGCGACCTCTTCGAACAGGCGAAAAAGGTCGCCCCCGCGATCATCTTCATCGACGAGATCGACGCCGTGGGCCGCCAGCGCGGCACGGGCCTTGGCGGCGGCCACGACGAGCGCGAGCAGACGCTTAACCAGCTGCTCGTCGAAATGGACGGCTTCGGTACGAATCAGGGCGTCGTCGTCATGGCGGCGACGAACCGCGCCGACATCCTCGACCCCGCGCTGCTGCGCCCGGGCCGCTTCGACCGTCAGGTCTACGTGGGGCTTCCCGACATCCGCGGCCGCGAGGAGATCCTGAAGATCCACGTCAAGAATAAGCCCCTTGCCGAGGATGTGGACCTCTCCACCGTCGCAAAGGGCACGCCCGGCTTCACGGGCGCGGACCTCGAGAACCTCTCGAACGAGGCGGCGCTGCTCGCCGCGCGCCGCGGCAGCAAGCTCATCACGATGTCCGACTTCTCCGAGGCGGAGATCAAGGTCATCGCAGGTCCCGAGAAGAAGAGCCGCGTCGTCAGCGAGCACGAGCGCAAGCTGACCGCCTATCACGAGGCCGGTCACGCCATCGTGATGCACGCACTGCCGACGCACGACCCTGTGCACCAGATCACGATCGTCCCGCGCGGCGGCGCGGGCGGCATGACGATCTCGCTGCCCACGGAGGACCGCTCGTACCAGTCCAAGCGCTATATGGAAGAGCAGATCGTCTCGCTGCTTGGCGGGCGCGTGGCGGAAAAGCTGATGCTCGGCGACATTTCGACCGGCGCGTCGAACGATATCCAGCGCGCCTCGCAGATCGCGCGCAAGATGGTCTCGGTGTACGGCATGAGCGACAGGCTCGGCTCGATTTCGTTCGAATCCGGCCACGATGAAATTTTCATCGGCCGCTCGATGGCGCAGGCCAAGCCGTATTCCGAGCAGGTCGCCGCACAGATCGACGAGGAGGTCAAGTCCATCGTCGACGCGGCCTACGAGCGCTGCGAGGACATCCTCTCGCGCGATCAGAAGCACCTCATCGCCGTGGCGGAATTCCTGCTTGCGCACGAGACGATGAGCGCTGAGGAATTCGAGGCCGTCTTCACCGACGAAGCCGCCGGCCATGACAAAATCTAATCCTGCTATGAATAAAATATCTCATCAGCAAGCCGCTGGTGAGATATTTTTTCACATTTTCGCAAGAATTCCTGCATTTTCAGCGTCTCTCCACTTGCCAATTCGGTTTCTTCTGCTATAATGAGGCATTAGTCATTCCATTTACATGAAAAAAAGAGAGAATCGAACATGAAAAAAAGCAGTAGTTTCAGCGGCTCGCTCGGCTTTGTGCTGGCCGCGGCGGGCAGCGCGGTGGGCGTCGGCAATATCTGGCGCTTCCCCTATCTCTGCGCCAAGGACGGCGGCGGACTGTTCCTGCTCGTCTATCTGGTGCTGGTGCTGACATTCGGCTTCACCCTGCTGACGACTGACGTAGCCATTGGCCGCCGCACGAAGCAGAACGCCCTCAATGCCTTTGCAACGCTCAACAAGAAGTGGAAGTTTTTGGGTTACCTCACCTTCCTCGTCCCCACGCTCATCATGACGTATTACTCCGTCATCGGCGGCTGGATCACGAAGTATTTTACCCTCTACCTCGTCTCAAGCGGCGATGCCGCCGCGCAGGACGGGTTCTTCACCTCGTTCATCACCTCCCCCGTCTCGCCCATCGTCTTCATGCTGATCTTTTTGGCGCTGACGGCGTGGGTCGTGTACTGCGGCGTGGAAAAGGGCATTGAAAAATACTCCCGCTACATCATGCCGGGTCTGCTCCTTCTCATCATCGGCATTGCCATCTTCTCGCTCACGCTCTCTTACACCGACGAGAGCGGCATGACGCGCACGGGTATCGAAGGATTGCTCGTCTACATTAAGCCCGACTTCACGGGCCTGACCGTCCAGCGCTTTTTGAACATCGCGCTCGACGCGATGAGTCAGCTCTTCTTCTCGCTCAGTGTCAGCATGGGCATCATGATCACCTACGGCAGCTACGTCAAGGACGACGTCGACCTCAACAAGGCCAACAACCAGATCGAAATTTTCGACACGGGCGTCGCGTTCCTCGCGGGCCTCATGATCATCCCCGCCGTCTATGTCTTCCTCGGCACCGACGGCATGGCCAGCGGCCCGAGCCTAACGTTCATCAGCCTGCCGAAGGTCTTCGCCGCGATGGGCGGCATGGGCCGCATCGTGGGCGCGGTGTTCTTCCTCGCGCTCGGCTTCGCCGCGCTGACGAGCTGCGTGTCCGTCATGGAGACGCTTGTCGCCAACTGCATGGAGATTTTCCACAAGTCGCGCAAGGAGATGTGCGCCGCCGTGGGCGTCTATTCGCTCATGACGGCTGTGCTCATCTGCATGGGCTACAATGTGCTCTACTTTGAGCTCCCGCTGCCCAACGGCTCGACCGCGCAGCTGCTCGACGTGATGGACTACATCAGCAACAGCTTCCTCATGCCGTTCATCAGCCTGCTCACGAGCATTTTGGTCGGTTGGGTCGTGGGTCCGAAATGGATTATCGCCGAGGTCGAGAAAAACGGCGAACACTTCGGCCGCGCCAAGCTCTACAGCGTGATGATGAAGTATGTCGTGCCCGTTGTCATGCTCATTCTGTTTTTGACCTCCACGGGGCTCGGCAGCCTGATCTTCGGCTGACAGGTAAGAAATTTTGGCAAAAAAGGGAACGCTTGCGCGTTCCCTTTTCTTTTGCTCTCCCGCCTTTTTCTCCGTTCAACGTGCGCAAAATATGTTTTTCCGCCGCGCGTTTTTTTGTCAAAAGCGCAAATTTCTTTTTCCCTGCTTGACAAAGCGGGGGCGGGCGATTATAGTAGCATCATTAAATCTCATAGTTCACAAATACCATGACGGGGAAAAATTCGTCCCACAGACGCTTCAGAGAGTTGCCGGTCGCTGCGAGGCAATGCAGAGCGGGATGATGTCACTGGCCCCTGAGTAGCTTCGCTGAGGCATTCGTTTAGGCGCAGCCGGATCTCCTCACCGTTACCAACGAGGCGCATTCGCTTGATTTTAAGCCGATGCAGAAAGCGGGCATATTTTATGCCAACAAGAGTGGTACCGCGGAAGTTTTGAGCTTTCGTCTCTTCAAGGGAAGAGACGGAGGCTTTTTTTGTTGCTATGCGAGAGAAAAAAGAGCAGGAGGAACACACCATGAAACGCATTAAAATTTTTGACACGACCCTGAGAGACGGCGAGCAGTCCCCCGGCTGCAGCATGAATCTGACGGAAAAGATCGAAATGGCCCGCCAGCTTGAAAAGCTGGGCGTCGACGTGATCGAGGCAGGCTTCGCCATCGCGTCTCCGATGGACCACGAGAGCGTGCAGGCCATCGCCGCCGCGGTGACGAACTGCACGGTCGCCTCGCTCGCGCGCTGCGCCAAGGGCGATATCGACGCGGCGTGGGACGCCGTGAAGGAGGCCAACCATCCCCGCATCCACGTCTTCCTTGCGACGAGCGACATCCACATGGAGTACAAGCTCAAGATGACGCGCGAGCAGGTCATCGACCGCATCCGCGAGATGGTCGCCTACGCCAAGAGCTATTGCGATGACATCGAGTTTTCCGCCGAGGACGCCTCCCGCTCCGACTGGGCATTTCTGGCCCATTGCTACTCCACTGCCGTCGCCGCAGGCGCGACGACGCTGAATGTGCCCGACACCGTCGGCTACTCCACGCCGCAGGAGATGTATGACCTCATCACCTACCTGCGTGAAAACATCGAGGGCGTCGAGCATGTCGACATCTCCGTCCACTGCCACAACGACCTCGGCATGGCGGTGGCCAATTCGCTCGAATGCGTCCGCGCGGGCGCGACGCAGGTCGAATGCACGGTCAACGGCATCGGCGAGCGCGCGGGCAACGCGAGCCTCGAGGAGATCGTCATGGCGCTGCGCACGAGAAGGGACTTCTACGACGCCGAGACCGGCGTGAACACCAAGCAGATCTACCGCTCGAGCAAGCTGCTGAGCAACATCACGGGCGTGCCCATCCCGCCGAGCAAGGCCATCGTCGGCGCGAACGCCTTCGCGCACGAGTCGGGCATCCATCAGCACGGCGTCATTGCCAATGCAAGAACGTACGAGATCATGAACTCCACCGACGTCGGCATCCCGCAGAACACGATGGTGCTCGGCAAGCACTCCGGCAAGCACGCGCTGCGTGAAAAGCTCGAATCCATGGGCTACGAATTGAGCGACGAGGAGCTTGAAAGCGTGTTCACCCGCTTCAAGGATCTCGCCGACAAGAAAAAGAACATCACGAGCAGCGACATTGAGGCGCTCGTGCTCCACCGCCAGGCCGCGGTGCAGGGCAGCTGCCAGCTCGTGAGTCATGTGGTCAACACGGGCCACGGCGTGCCGAACATCTCGTGCATCAAGCTCCAGCGCGGCGACGAGCAGCTCGAAGACGTCGCCATCGGCACAGGCCCGCTGGACGCCTCGTTCAAGGCCATCAACCGCATGCTCCAAATGGACGTGAAGCTCGAGAGCTTCAGCCTCAACGCCGTCACGGACGGCGAGGACGCCATCGGCGAGGCCGTGGTCAAGGTCTCCGGCCCCGACGGGCGGTCGTACACCGGCTCGGGTCTCTCGACCGATATCATCGAATCGTCGATCCGCGCCTACGTCAACGGCATCAACAAGATCATGGAATCCGGCAACTGAAGGGAGAAACGCGACATGGGCATGACAATGACGCAGAAAATTCTCGCCAAGCACGCAGGACTTGAGAGCGTGCGCGCAGGCCAGCTCATCCAGGCAAAGCTCGACCTCGTCCTCGGCAACGACATCACGACCCCCGTGGCCATCAACGAATTTGAGTCCGCGGGCTTTGAAAAAGTCTTCGACAAGAGCCGCATCGCCATGGTGATGGATCACTTCGCACCGAACAAGGACATCAAGTCCGCCACGCAGTGCAAGCAGTGCCGCACCTTTGCCCGCCGCTTCGACATCGACCACTTCTACGATGTCGGCACGATGGGCATCGAGCACGCGCTGCTGCCCGAGCAGGGGCTTGTCGCCCCGGGCGAGGCCGTCATCGGTGCGGACTCTCACACCTGCACTTACGGCGCGCTCGGCGCATTCTCCACCGGCGTCGGCTCGACCGACATGGGCGCGGCCATGGCCGCGGGCGAGACGTGGTTCAAGGTCCCGTCCGCCATCAAGGTGAATCTCACCGGCAAGTTCCGCCCGTTTGTCTCCGGCAAGGACGTCATCCTGACGCTCATCGGCATGATCGGCGTGGACGGCGCACGCTACCAGTCCATCGAATTTTCCGGCGAGGGCGTCAAGAACCTCACGATTTACGACCGCCTGACGATCTGCAACATGGCCATCGAGGCGGGCGGCAAAAACGGCATCTTCCCCGTCGACGACGTGACGCGCGACTATGTTGAGGGCCGCGTGGACCGCCCCTGGACAGCGTTCGAGGCCGACCCTGATGCAGAATACGAGCGCGTCATCGACATCGACCTTGGCAAAGTCGACTGCACGGTCGCCTGGCCGCACCTGCCCGAAAACGCGCACAGCGCGCGCGAGGGCAGCGACATCGCCATCGACCAGATCGTCATCGGCTCGTGCACGAACGGCCAGCTCCCTGACATGGCCGCTGCCGCCGCGATCCTGAAGGACCATCACCTGGCCCCGAACGTCCGCGGCATCGTCATCCCCGCCACGCAGGCAGTCTACCGCGCCTGCATGCACGAGGGCTACACCGACATTTTCCTCGACGCTGGCTGCATCGTCTCCACGCCCACATGCGGGCCGTGCCTCGGCGGCTATATGGGCATCCTCGCCGCCGGTGAGCGCTGCGTTTCCACCACCAACCGCAACTTTGTCGGCCGCATGGGCCACGTCGACAGCGAGGTCTACCTCGCCTCCCCAGCGGTCGCCGCGGCGTCAGGCATTACCGGCCACATTTCTCATCCGGAGGAGGTCATGAACAAATGAATGCACACGGCATTGTCCATAAGTATGGGGATCACGTCGATACGGACGTCATCATCCCCGCGCGCTATCTGAACACCCAGAGCCACAAGGAGCTCGCCTCCCACTGCATGGAGGACATCGACAAGGACTTCATCCACCGCGTCAAAGACGGCGACATCATGGTCGCGGGCGTGAACTTCGGCTGCGGCTCGTCGCGCGAGCACGCGCCCGTCGCCATCAAGGCGAGCGGCATCTCCTGCGTCATCGCGGCGAATTTCGCCCGTATCTTCTACCGCAACGCTATCAACATCGGCCTCGCCATTTTGGAGTGCCCCGCCGCGAGCGCGGAGATCGAAAACGGCGACGAGGTAACGGTCGACTTCGACACCGGCGTCATTACGGACGTGACAAAGGGCACGACGTATCAGGCCGCGCCCTTCCCGCCGTTTATCAAGGACATGATCGCGCGCGGCGGCCTGATGGCCTCGCTCAAGGCAAAGGAGGCGGCGAAATGAATAAGACCATTGCCATCATCAAGGGCGACGGCATCGGCCCCGAGATCGTCACCGAGGCCATGGGCATTTTAGACGTCGTGGCCGCGAAGTTTGGCCACACCTTCACCTACGTCGACGCGCCGATGGGCGGCAACGCCATCGATAAATTCGGCGTGCCGCTGCCGGATTCGAGTTTAGCGACCTGCCGCAACGCGGACAGCGTGCTGCTCGGTGCGGTCGGCGGCCCGAAGTGGGACAATCAGCCCGCCGCCAACCGTCCCGAGCGCGGTCTGCTCAAGCTGCGCGAGGGCATGGGCCTCTACACGAACGTGCGCCCTGCGAAGATGTTCTCCGAGCTCTCCGCCGCCTGCCCGCTGCGCGCTGACATCGCGGCAAACGGCATCGACTTCATCGTCGTGCGCGAGCTCATCGGCGGCGTGTACTTCGGCGAGCACCGCACGGAAGAGGCGAACGGCGAGCAGAAGGCCACCGACATCATGGCCTACTCTGAGCACGAGATCAAGCGTGTCGCCCGCGTCGCGTTCGAGACCGCGCGCAAGCGCCGCAAGCGCGTCACCTCTATCGACAAGGCCAACGTGCTCGATACCTCGCGCCTCTGGCGCAAGACGGTCACGGAGGTCGCAAAAGACTATCCCGACGTCGAGCTTCGCCACATGTATGTCGACAACGCGGCGATGCAGCTCGTGCGCGACCCGAGCCAGTTTGACGTCATCGTGACCGAAAACCTCTTTGGCGACATCCTCTCCGACGAGGCGAGCCAGATCACTGGCTCGATCGGCATGATCCCGTCCTCCAGCATGGGCGACGGCACGAACGGGCTCTACGAGCCTATCCACGGCTCCGCGCCCGACATTGCGGGGCAGGACAAGGCGAACCCCATCGGCACGATCCTGGCCGCCGCAATGATGCTGCGCTACAGCTTCGACATGGCCGCCGAGGCAGACGCCATCGAGCGCGCGGTGGATAAAACGCTGCGCTCGGGCTTCCGCTGCGGCGACATCATGCAGGAAAACTGCCAACTCGTCGGCTGCAAGGCCATGGGTGCGGAGATTCACAGCCGCATCTGAAACGATTTCTTCCAAACTTCTTTATGAACCTCTCCTTTGATCCTCTGCATCGCGCGGCGATGCGAAAAAGGTTCCCAAGCCATTGGCTTGGGAACCTTTTTTCTTCCGGTGTTCAGATTTTGCCGATCAGCACGACAATCCCGCCGATCGCGGCCGCGACAAGCAGGTACAGCATCATGGCCGCGCTGCGCTTGATGACGACCGTCCGCCACGGCTTCACGTAGGGAACGCCCTCCATGCCCTCGATACGCCAGATCTTGCTGTGGCCGACCCACAGCAGGTCGATGACAAAGCCGTCGAACCAGTTCACGACCACAAGGAAGAGGTAGGTTTCAAAACTCGCGGTCTTAAAGTCCTTCACGCCGTTCCATCCGGCGATGACCGCGATCAACACGACGAAGATCACAAGGCAGAAGAACGTCATAAAGCGCTTGCCCTTGCGCAGCTCCTCAGTCTTGTCGGCGATGCCGCGCTTCTGCGCCTCGTCGAGATACGCGTCCGGGTAAAAATAGAGGCAGTTGCGCCCGCTGTCTCGCACCGCGCATTTGATCAGCGCGAGATACAGAAGACAACATAAAATGATCTGAAGCAGTAACAGCATGGCTGTGTTCTCCTTTGAAAAATGCTCTTAAGATGCAAAACCGGCGCTCAGTGCAGCTTCTTCCCCATTTCGATCCGCACCTCGTGCCGCTCAGGATCGTCGTTGGAGTAGGCGTACAGGTCGAAGCCGACGATCGTAAAACCGTTCTTTTTGTAAAACGCGATGGCGTTTTCATTGCACGACTGCGTCTCTAAAATCAGCATGCGCGCCCCGGTATTCTCCGCCGCTTGCTCTATGGCCTTCATCAGCGCCGCGCCGACGCCCCTGCTGCGCTCGGAAAAGTCCAGCACACAGATGTTGCTGAGCCGAAAACGGTTGTTCCAGCCCTCTATCGAGCCTTCGACATATCCGATCAGTTTTTCGCCCTCGAACGCGCCGAAGGCGATCGGGTCTTCGAGCCATTCGCCGAAGAATACGTCGAACGATCTCTCAGTCGGCTCCGCAAAGGGCACATAGTCCATCTGAAAGCCCGTCTCGGACGGGCGGATCTCATAATAGCCATTCGTGCGGTAGCAAGCCGTAAATGTTTTGCCCGCATATATCTCCCTGTCCAAGGGTCTGATCTCCATGCACTCTCCCCTTTCCCATCCAACATCTGATTGGTCCACATCCTACCACATCTTTTTACAAAGTACAAGCGCCCAGCCGAATGGCTGGGCGCTTGTTTGATTCAATAAAAGCCTATGCCGAAAGCGATTTGCTTACTGCATGTCCTTGATCGCGGCCTGTGCAGAAAGGCAAAAACAATGGGGTTTTTAATGAGATGTGCATTGTCCTCATTCTCTTTCCTATGTAGCGAGGAAATCTTTTCAATTTCCTCTAATTTGATTATACAGCTTTTCTTTCTACCCTCTGCGGTGAAGGTCGCCTTTACATCAGCCGTTCCGTTCAAATTAACATACCAATCAAAAGTGGTATCCGAAGTCGGCGTTACCATATAAACAAATTGATTAATAACATCGTGGCTAATCGTACTGCCGCTGAAATCAATAAGGCTGTTTAGCGTAGAACGGATACCCTCTAAATCCAGACCTCTCGGACAACATTTATTTGTCGGCGTATCTTCAAGAGCTTTTTGGAGTTCTTTAATCTCTTTATCAATAGGGCTTCTCATAGATTGATATTCGTCCTTTGAAATTTCTCCGTCGGCTCTCATAGCAATTAAATTAGCAAGTCTGCTATTTGCCTTATCAATCCTTGCCTGTATAGATGCAGCATCAGATTTATTATCCAAAGTCCTTTCTTCCTTATAATAGTGCCTTATAAGGTCTAACGCAATAAGCACAGACTCTTTTCGTTCCTGCCACAAATGCTCTAATAATGCTTTCGCCATAAAATCGAGCTTCCAATCGGTTATCATTCTGCTGTCGCAGTATCCCTCCGTGTCTAAGCCAATCTCAGCTCGTTTACGCCTAATACCATTATTGAGTTGATTATAGCATTGATAGCCATAGGAAGTTTTACCGTCCAACTTGGTATGCCATTTGTTTTTTCTGTACGATGAGCCGCAGGAACAACGAAGTTTATTTACCCATATATCTCTGGAGTCACGCTTGCTGTGCGTGGTTTTTTCCGCCGATACTAATGCAGGTTTCATTCTGCTTTCCCGTATTGCCTGTGCTTTATCCCAAATCTCCTGTGAAACAATAGCAGGGAAATCACCCTCTACATATTCATAGGTTGACATATCGAGGTTGTTAATTCGTTTCTGCTCCAAAAAGTTGTTGCTTCTGGATTTGTTGTAGCACTTTGTCCCTGTATAAGTGGCGTTTTTAATCGCTCTCATTATATTTGATACGCTCCACTTAATAAGACCCGTAGCTGTTTTCCGTTTGCGTTCTGTCAAAATCTGCGCAATTTTCATAGACCCAAAGCCTTGCAAATACAAGTCAAATATCATTCTGACGGTTTCTGCTTGTTCCTCATTGATAACATAAGTATCGCCAACACGGTCGTACCCTAAAATATTTCCGTTTCCATACAGGACACCGTTATCACGGCTGATTTTCTGACCTGCCTTTACTCGTTCAGAAGTTTTGCGGCTTTCTTCCTGTGCTAATGTTGCCATAAGTGATAAACGAAGCTCTCCGTCGCCGTCCATAGTCCAAATGTTATCGTCAATAAAATACACTTCGACGCCAATGCTTTTTAATTCTCTGGTCACGACAAGCGTATCTACAACATTACGAGCGAAGCGGCATACCTCTCTGGTAACAATCAAATCGAATTTTCCTTTTCTTGCATCTTCAAGCATACGCAAAAATGCAGGTCGCTTTTTTGCCTGTGTTCCCGTAATGCCCTCGTCAATATAACGGTCATACACAGTCCAATTCGGGTGATACCGAACTTGGTCATCGTACCATTGCAACTGATTTTCCAATGCTGACAACTGTGCTTCGTGTTCTGTGGAAACACGACCATAAATCCCAACTTGTCTGGCTCTGTTTCTATCAAACAGAGCATAGTCCGTGAGCTTAAATCTGTAATTATATTCATTTGCTGCCGTATTCATTAAGCATACCTCCAATTCCTTTATCTGAGTATATTATACCGATTATCAAGCCGCCTGTGAAATGTGCGAATTTGCGTGTTTCACGATATTTGTATATGTGGCTTGATTTATCATTCCTTTTGCAAGAAGTATCTCAATGAGTTTCATTGCTGCTACATTCTTATCAATTCTAATCTCATTCATTCGCAGTCCTCCTTAAAGAAATGCTAATGGCAAGAGCTTTGTCGGCTCTTGCCATTATGACTGTCGGTAACATACCAATGTATTTACGCAGGCGTTGTTTGTCTATGGTGCGGATTTGTTCAAACAATATAATCGAGTTCTTATCCAGACCGTCGAAGTCTTTAATTAAGGTGTGCGTAGGTAATTTGGCTTTTGTGTGTACCCGACTTGTGATAGGGGCGATAATGACCGTAGGGCTATGCTTGTTGCCTATATCGTTGGAAATGATAAGTACGGGTCTTGTGCCGCCTTGCTCCGAGCCGATAACGGGGTTTAGCTCCGCATAATAAATGTCGCCACGCTTGATAGTCAATTTCATTGTATTTGACCTCCCAATATGATTTAGACAGAGATTCTCTGCCTATGTAGGCAGCCAAACACAAGGAAGTATTTGAGGTCGGGAGAGCATAAACAATATCTCTGTTCTTTTGACCACCTTGCGTCTGGCTGCTATGAGAAAGCATTTCAATTTGTCCTCGACACCCCGAAATGCTATTGGGAAATCGCCAAACGGTCAGCAGCGAACTGACGCCACGGGAGTTTCACCCCAACTGTCGTTCTGACAGAGCCGCCCTCATTGCCTGCGACGGTTTTATCACGCTCGGACTGTGACTGGACGGGAGTATCATTGTCCTCTTTGTGGGTTATGGCGAAATCGGGAGCTGCCCGATATTTTGAGTAGGTAGTTATCGCTCTCTGCCTTACGACAGGTTATGGCGTACCTCTCGACACGCTTATGCTTATCACAATCACAAAGAGAAGGTATTTGGCGAATGGGTATTCGGTTTTCAAAGAGCAATCCCGTTTTCGCCACACAAAGGAAAACAGGGCGAGAGGTTTTGTCCTCTCACCCTGTAGCCCGTGGGAACGCTCAATTTTCCCCTCTACTCAAAAATTTTTTGGATTTTTTCTTTGAGCCTGTCCAATCGCCTGTAAACGGCTTTTTCCGTGATACACAGATACGATGCAATTTCACGGGTAGAATACCCCTGCACTTTCATAAATGCGATACGCAGAGTAAGCCTGTCCACCTTAATCAGCACTTGATAGAGCTGCTGATTTTCGATGTTATCCAGAAAATCCTCGACCGTTTTTATTTCGGGCTGTGTCATATCCGTTGCGACTTCTTCAAGGTATGTACCTGTTTCCTGCATACGCTGATAGAAACGCCTGTCGGAATTGAAAATCGCCCAATCGTGAATACGGAGCTTTTCTATGTCGTTCTCGCTGACACCTAAACTCCGCAACTGCTTTTCTTCGGCTTCTTTCCAGAGCCGCCATTTCTTTTCTTCTCTGGCTTTGTTGTACGCCATACTGTTTCCTCCAATCTGAATTTTTTGAAAACTCAGATTGGCAGGCGGACTACGGCAGCCAACGCCAGATACGGGCTTGTCCTGTATCAAGGGAAAGCCAGACAAACAAAAAGCCGCAAAGGTACAAAGACCTCTGCGGCAATAAGCATAACTATACCTATGGCATAGAAATATAATCTCTATTTGAAAACCGTAAGAGTGCCACGAGTGAGTGATGATTTTTTCTAAAAAATAATCTTCACTCCACTGTGACACTCCGTAAATAGTAGCTGCTTCTGATGAGCAGCATTGCGGTCATATTCGACCATCGCATAAAAAAATCCCTCCAAACTCGAAAACGGGTTCGGAGGGAAGTTGAATTCTCATCTGGGCGTGTTTATACTGCCCACCAAAGCACCGTTTTTTTATTTGGTGGGCTGTGCTGCCAAATATTTATGAAATTATTTCTCTTGCAACAAGAGATTATATGCCCTATTGTAAGAGATTTCAGACCGTTTCATAAGAAGCCTCGTTTCTGTAAAATATATATAGTATGATTTTACAGGCACAAGGTGGTGAGCTTATGGACGAAAGAAATAATGATTTTGACTTCGATTTTACGCCAATCGGTCTGGCTATCAAAAAAGCCAGAACAGCACAGGGTATGACAAGAGAACAGCTTGCCCGTATCGTTGACTACGACCCAAGGCATTTACAGGCGATTGAAAATGAGGGGCAAAAGCCGAGTCTGGAGCTGTTTATTCAGCTTGTGACGATGTTCAACATTTCGGTTGACGAGTACATATTCCCCAATAAAGAAGTCAATAAAAGTTCCGCCCGCAGACGCTTAGACGCACAGCTCGACAATTTAGATGATAAAGAACTGTCCATTGTAGAAGCAACCGTCAATGGTTTATGTAAGGCAAAGGAGCCAGAGGATTAAAACCTCTGGTTTTCTTTTGCACATTTACGCTCTACGAATAATATTTAATCTGTGTCCCATACGGCTTAACAATTCATTGGTTATGCTTTCTGCACTTTCAGCTACCATCGGTGCTGTAATTTCTTCCTTTCCATCTTTACCAATCAGCGTTGCAATACTTCCAGTCTTAACATTGGGAATATCTGTTACATCAACTGCAAGTTGATCCATACAGATTTTTCCGACAATAGGGGCTTGCCGTCCACCAATCAGCACATAACTATTTCCACAAGACAGATTTCTTGGAAAACCATCTGCATATCCAATTGGTAATATGGCAATTAAACTATCTCGGGTTGCAGTAAAAGCCCTGCTATAACCAACACTTTCGCCCTGCTTTATCTTCCGAATTAAAACAACTTTTGCTTTCAAAGAAAGTACAGGTCTTAAATCAAGTTCTAATTTTGTTTTGTCATTAGTAGAGCTTAAAACACCATACAGAGCAACACCCACTCTGATATAATCACATTCAAGCTCTGGATAATTCAATAATCCATAACTACTTTGGATATGTACTTTAGGTATATTCAAACCGCTGTTTTTCAGCCAATCAAGCACTTTATAGAAACTGCCTATTTGCTTGTTTGTAAATGCAACATCATTTTCTTCAAGGCTGTCAGCCGCACACAAATGTGTAAAAATTCCCGCAACTTTGATGTGCTTCAAAGAAAAAGCTGCAAGGATTTTATCCTTATCTTCTGTGCTAAATCCAAGTCTGTGCATACCAGTGTCAATTTTAATATGTGCTTTAATGTCATATCCCTGTTTATTTAAAAGCAACGAATACCTATAATCTATCAAGGTTTGTGTCAGCTCATACTTACAAAGTTCTTTTGCCCTTGAAGGCGATGTATAGCCTAAAATTAGGATTTCGCTAGAGATGCCATATTTTCTCAATCGGATACCTTCATCAATGGTAGCTACCGCAAATGAAGAAACTCCTATCTGCTCAAGATATGTCGTCACTTCATACATACCGTGACCATAGGCTTCCGCTTTTACAACCGCCATCAATTCACATTTAGGTGACATTGCTTTTTGCAAAGTGTTTACATTATGCGCTAAATTATTTAGGTTGATTTCCAGATACGCTCTATCCGTATCGGCGGTATGTTTTGCCTTTTTCGGTTTCAGACGGCTCAATAACGCTGTTATAACCACTGCGAATACTACCGCTGCAAAGCAGACCGCAATATAATGAACAAGGCTGTTTTCAACAAGCAGGCTTTGTAGATGCAGTAATTTGGCAAACAATCGTATTACAACAATCATAAACGGATGAATGATATAGATAATCAATGATATTGTCCGTAATCCTGTGCGGCGTTTTCCTCTAAAGTGCAGAAGAAGATTAAATAAGCAATACACACTCGGAAGTAAAAGCACATACATACTGTCATGTTTCTGTATATCAAAATGATGTAAAGTAAGGGCTTCTCCAAACATAAGGGCAAAACAAACTATAAATCCTACTATACTTCTTTTTAACGATAGCCTGTTTTGATTATCAGAGATATATCCACCAAGCACAAAAAAGATTGGGGCAAAAAATATTCCGTTTCTTGTGTAATCTGTTAATTGGAAGATTAGATTGTAAAAACCATTTAAGCAGGAAACGCTTTTCACAATTCCATAATAACTATCTCCAAATAAGCCTATGATATAGAGTACAGAAGCTATCAAAAAGGCTTTGCGATAATGAATTTTCTTTACCAGATACCAAGCAATCGCAGCTCCGATAATAGATGCAGGAAGATACCACAAGTGATATAAAGTACCATCAAATACAATGTCTTTTATGATATTTGGCAAAAGGTTGTCCATTTTGAAATAACCGTTATAAACATTGATAGGTATGTATAAGAGTATTGCAACCCCGTAAATTAAGGTTGTCTTTTTTATAAAAGCTTCCAGCTTTTCGGCATTACAGGTATATCTGGAAATCAGAAAAAATCCAGATGTCATAAAAAAGAACGGAACGGCTACACGGGATACAATGCGTGTAAATATAAAGTTGCCTGTTTCACTAAAAGAAGAGAGAGGCGAAGTATGAATAGCAACAATCAATAAGGCTGCAATAAATCTAAAATAATCAATGCCAGAATAGCTTTCGTTTTTAGTCATCTGTTTTCCTCCATATGGTCACAACAAAACCGTCTATGTTATTACCAGAAATCTGATAAACACAATTTTCTGGTGTTTTTATCAGCGTTTTGTCGTCTTTTGCAGGAACATAATATATTTCAATCTCAGCTCTGTGAGCCTGCTCAAAAAGATATTTTTTATCTTCCAGATAGGCTTTTATAAATTGTGTGTATTCTTCAAGTGAAAAACCATTTTCCTGCATAATTTTTGAGTGTGGGTATCCTACATATCGAAAATGCCACGGCTCGTGTGAAATTCCCGTGATTTCTTCTTTGTCCTTTGCATAGCGTTCGATAAATCCATAGTCTGGGACTGCTTTTCTAAACTCATTACAGATACCGACATAGGGGAAATCGGGACGGATAAAATCTATTTCTTTTTCGTTCAATCCCAAATCAATAGCAAGTCCTGTCTGATGTTCGCTATGATTTGGCAGGGCAACATATTTTCTTGTAAAATCCTCTCCATTATCTTTGAGAGAGCCGTCATATATGGCTGTCTGTTCTTCTAATGAGCGATAACCGCTTACAGGAACGATAGAGTTACCTGCCGAGATTTTTTCAAAAATAAGCTGCAAAACATTTGCCACATCACGCTTCATAAGAATATTTGGAAAGCGTACATCAGCAGGAACTAAACCCTTTACATTGTTATCTCGTAGCGGATAATTTTTGTTGACGAGCAGCAAATTTCCACAATAAATTTCTTCCTTTTCAAGCTCAATCGTTTTCATCATTCCACATACAGACCTATCAGCTTATCCAACATTTGGGCGAACGATAGACCAATGCCTTTCATCATATTTGGATAGCGACTGTGCGAGGTAAAGCCTGGTATTGTGTTTACCTCATTAAATACAATTTCACCAGACGGTGTATAAAACATATCCACTCTGGAAAAACCCGAACAGCCCAGAGCTTTATATATGGTTACAGCCGTTTCTTGTATCCGTTTTTCTGCTTCGGCATCAATCCTTGCAGGCATATATATCTTTGAAGATTTAAGTGTATATTTCTCTGTATAATCAAAAAAGCCGCTTGACAGTTCGATTTCATCAACTCTGCCAACAATCAGCTCATCTATGCCAAGTACGGCACAACCGACTTCAAAGCCGTTTATTGTTTCTTCAACGATGACTTCTGTATCGTGTTCAAATGCCAACTCTATGGCAGCATCAAGCTCTTGCTTTTCAATTACTTTTGTTATTCCAAAGGAAGAGCCTGCACGAACAGGTTTAATAAACAGCGGATAAGTTAAATTCGCTTCAATCTCTTTCATCGCTGCTTCTTTGTTAAAGCGTTTGAATGTTACCGATTTAGGAACAGATATACCCGCAAGGCTAACGAGCTTATGTGCCCTGTCCTTATCCATACAAAGAGCTGATGAGAGAGTATCGCAGCCAACAACAGGTATTCCTGCCAATTCAAATAATCCCTGCAAAGTACCGTCCTCGCCGTTCTTGCCGTGCAGTACAGGAAATATCAAGTCAACCTTGATGATGTAGAATTTTTCTTCCTTAAATTCTATAAAGCCTTTTACAGAACGGTTTTGCGATACCGCAACAGAATACAGGTTTTCGTTATCCTCAAACCAAGTATTATTTGCAATCTTTTCTTTTTTGCCTGTGTAATGATACCAGTCGCCATTTCTGGTAATTCCGATTGGAACTATGTCGAATTTTTCTTTATTGATATTTTCAAAAACAGAAAATGCCGATTGTAATGACACCTCATACTCTGTTGAATTGCCGCCAAAAATAATAGCTATTTTTTTCTTCTGCATATTACGCACCTCTTTCTTCAATTTTTATATCATTTGGTAGTTCATAACCTATTTCGCATTGGTTAATATACAATTCTGCTCCAGTTTCTCTACAAGTCTTTTTATCCCGTTCAGAACGATAAACGGGAGCGATTTGATAGGTTCGTCCATTTCGTTTAATGTAAGAAACTGACGAATTAAAAACTGAATATTCAATGTTTACGGGGCTTTGCGACAAAATTCGACCATACATATATTTATCATCAAAGCTAATCTCAATCTGGAAAGTATTGTCCGTATCGTTGCGGATTTTTAAATCTAACCACCCTTCGTTTATTGTCGCATCAGTTCCGCAAGGTAAATTTTCTGTTGTGGATGGAAATGACTCAACAGCGTGTCCGTGTCGCTCAACAACTGTAAGAGGTGTGTGTAAAAAAAGCCAAAATAACATATTGCTTAATTGACACAAACCTCCACCATAAGAGCCGACAATCTTTCCGTCAACAAGGTTTAATCCGTCCTTATATTTCTCGTGGTGGTCTGCCCACCGTACAAGCTGCCAAAAAGAAAATGTTTCATTTGGCTCAATAATCACCTTATTGATTGTTTTAGCGGCAAGTTTAAGATTGTGTACCTTATTGATTTGGTATTTCATATCAAAGCCGCTGTTCTCATTCAACATAAGCGATGAGGTCTCAAATACCACATTGGGTAACAGTTGGTCTGATTTCTTTTTTGCGTACCTGCGTCCGTCTAATTGCATTTTCAAATAAAATAGTTTTTTTCTTTGCCATTTACGGAGAGGAAGCAGAAAAGGAAAGACCTGCGTTAATCTTTTTCTTGACATATAAATTACTCCTTCGTTTGCTTTTCTCCCTAAACAAAAAACACTCTTGTTTCGGTACTATAATTGTACCAATAACAAGAGTGTCATTTATTTGTTTACTCATAAGGTATTCAACTGTTTTTCTACGGAATTTCTTACGATTTTCCTACGAAGCTATACCGTTTAACTTTTTCCAAATCTTTTTATCCTTGAATAGCTTTGAAAATATATAGAAAACAAGATAACCAAGTATCCCTCCCAATGTGTTAAGCATAAGGTCATCAATATCCGCAGACCTGCCGACAAAGTATTGAATGAACTCAATTAAAAAAGAAAATAACATCATACAAATTGTCGTTGACCAAAGTTTTCGCATCTTCGCAAACGCAATAGGGAAAATAAAGCCCAGCGGCAAAAACATTAGAATGTTCGCTATTGATTGTGTGATTTGCTTCCGTGCTGACATAAGCCAAGTTTCAGTAATGAAATTAAATGGTATAAGGTTCAAAGAGCGTTCAGAAGCAAATATCTCTTTACCATCTAACAGACAAGCAATAATCCATTCTAAAAAGGTTGCAGAACTAATAACCAAAATGCAGACAACCAAAAGAAAGAACACTATTTGTCGTGATAGTGGTATTCTTTTTCTAAGTAAAAAATAGATAGGCAAAAATAGAATTGCCAAACATACCATTCCAATAAATCCAATCAAAAAGTAACCAAGTATTTCTTGTATTATAAGCATAAAATTATCCTCCTAATAAAAAAGCATCAATGGCTCTGATTATTATATCAAAACCACTAATGCCTTTTCTTGCGTTTTATATACGGAAATTCTAACGATTTTCCTACGAAAGAGGAATTGTTACTTCAAATTCTATGACCTCATTTTCACTTTTGGCTGTTATCGTTCCGTTATGAAGCTCCACAATTTCCTTTGCAATGGCAAGACCTAATCCTGCACCTCCGCTTCTGGAACTTCGTGCGGTGTCAAGGCGATAAAACTGTTCAAAAATGCGTTCGAGTTTTTCCTGCGGAATAGTATTACCACAATTAGTAAACTTAATGCTCAAATTATTTTCATTTTGTGTTGCAACAATATGAATAGTACCGTCATCGAAACTATAATTTACGGCATTTCTCAGCAGATTATCAAAAACACGCTGCATTTTATTGACATCGCACTTTATCATAGTGTCTGGGACTATTTCAAGCTCACATTTTAAATTCTTCTCTAAAAACATTGGTTTGAACTCGTATGTAAGTTGTTCAAGCATACGGGTCAAATTGACCCTGCTGTACTCAAGAGTAATATTAGAAAGATTAAACCGCGTGATTTCAAAAAATTCGTTAATTAAATCCTCAAGATGTTCTGCTTTTTCCAAAGAAATTGACAAATACTTCTCTCTTAATTCTTCGGATATTTGATTTTCGTCTCGTAGTAATGTCAAATATCCGATTACCGATGTAAGTGGGGTTTTCAAATCGTGAGCAAGATAAACAACGAGGTCATTTTTTCGCTGTTCTGCAAGCTCTGTTGCCAGTTTTCGTTGTTCAAGAGTATGCTTAATATGATTGATTTTCTTTTCGGTTACAGTTAATTCAGAAGACAAAACAATATCTCCTGTATTTTCTTCTATCAGAGCATCTATACCACGGTTAATTTCTTTGAAATACTTGGAAAATTCATTTAGATAAAAACGCAGTATAATTGCAAATAATATTAGGGAAAGCACTATGAAGAAAAGACTCATATAATTTCTAATATACATTGAATATACATTTAAAGCTCGGTCATAATCATGATAGACAAAATTATCCAAAAAACCCACAAAAGCATTTGCTATGTGCCCTCTTAAAAATAGAGAGTACAAGGTTGCTAAAAAGGCAAACGCAAAAAACAACATTCCAAAAGTTCTAATCAATAATTTATTTTTAAGAAGACGATAATCATCTCTTTGGCTATTTCTTTTATTTTTCAATGGTATATCCCACTCCCCACACAGTTTTTATAAATTTCGGTTTTTTTGCAGGCTCATTAAGCTTTTCCCTCAATCTTCCGATATGAGCCATAACAGTATTATTGTTATCAAGGTACTGCTCGCCCCAAACATTTTCAAACAATTCTTCAGATGGTATAACTTTTCCTCTGTTCTCACATAAGTACCATAGGATAGAAAACTCAATAGGTGTCAAAGTAACCTCTTTTCCATACAAAGTACATTTGTGAGTATTCTTGTTTATAATAAGTCCCCTTACATCATGTTCTGCAATGGGAGTATCTTTTTCCTTGGTATTAGCCGCATTATTATAACGAACATAACGGCGAAGTTGCGTTTTTACTCTTGCTACAACCTCCAAAGGATTGAAAGGTTTTGTAATGTAATCATCAGCTCCAATGGTAAGTCCCATAATTTTATCAGTATCCTCAACTTTTGCCGTCAGCATTATAATAGGATAATAATACTGTTCTCTGATTTTCTGACAAATACGAAATCCATCAATATCTGGAAGCATTACATCTAAAATTGCCAAATCCATTTTTTGCGTTTCAATACATTCCAAAGCATCCAGACCATTATAAAATTTATATACCGTGTATCCGTCATTTTTTAGATATACCTCAATTAAATCGGCTATCTCTTTTTCATCATCAACTATTAAAATATTTTCATTCATATTATTCGCACTCCTTATTAACCTTGTCTGGCAAGGCTTCCATAATATCTCCAAAATCGCAATTCAAGTATTCGCATATTTCCAATAATACAGGGAGCGTAACATTCTCATTTTTACCAAGTTTAGCAAAAGTGCTTTTACTTGCTCCGATAGCATCTCGAAGCTCGCCCTTTTTCATATTCTTATCAATTAAAAGTTTCCAAAGTTTATTATAACTCACTCGCATTTGGCTCACCTCATCAGGATGTTTTTCCTATTATATCATCAAAAGTCCAGAAAAGCAATGTTTAGGTTCGCATATTCAAACTTAAGTTGCAAATATATAGTATATGTATTGAAACCGCCTGTTATACAAGCGGTTTCTGTTTTTATTTCGTGTTTTAATAGGCAGGGACACCGTAACCGAGGATTTCATAATATCCGACAGGATATTGTTTCTGCCTGCAGGTGTCGCCAGAATTACCCTCAACGGTGTAAACGATGCCGTTCTCGACTTTCTCAACAATTCCCGTATGGTCGGAAACGCCGTCCTGTCCGTTTTCATCGTCCCAATCAAAGAAAATGATTTGACCTGCCGACGGCTCAAAGCTGTTGTCCTGCCATCGCCCACGGTCTTTGAACCATTGCACACCATTGACGCAGCCTGCGAATTTCGGTATCACGCCGCTGTCGATATAGCCGCACTCATTCGCACACCAACTTACAAAGCAGGCGCACCATTCCACACGCCCGTCAAAGCCGTACCAAGACCAATAGGGCTGACCGCCCACATTGCCGACCTGCGACAAGGCAACGGTCACGATTTCGCCGTCGCCATCCGAGATACCGTAAAGCACAGCAGACCAGAGCGAATTGTTTTCCTCGGCAAGTAATTCGGATAGCTGTTGTCGCTGTTCCTCGTTAAACCCGTATAGGTCAGCCATTTCATCGGCGGTCTTGTGACTGACCGTGATATAGAGATAAGTCCGTGTAACGGTGGTTTCGGTCTGCACGATGTTCCCGTGACCGTCGTCGCTCTCGGTTATGACGGTTTCGGTCTTGCTTTCCGTTCTGCTGCTGATTTCGTTCATCTCCCAGAAGATACCCGATAAAAGCTGCTTTTTACCCTCGTCCATCGTTGCCACTTCCTGCGGATTGTCTGGGTCGGTAGCAGTCTTTACGGAATAGACCGCAAGCACCTCTTTCCAGACCGCACGGCTGCCCGACATTTCCAGAACATCATAGGTCGTGCTGCTTTGGATTTCGTCAAGACGGGTATCGTATTCGGCATTGATTTCTCGGACAACACTCTGCATTGTCATACCGTTTCCAGAGTCCTCGCCCGAAAAGAAAATGCCGAACACCGAGCCTGCAATCAAGGCAATCAGACAGATAACAATTATAATCACGACGGCAATCCAACCGCCTGCGGCAATGGCGGCTACAAGCGCCTTGACGCCTGCAATAATCGCCTTAACTGTGGCAATCGTAGCTTTTACTGCCGCTTTCACCGCAGCAACCGTAGCCTTGGCGGTGGCTTTTGCCGCCTGTGCAGCTCTTTGAGCCGCTTTTGCCGAAGCCTTTGCCGCTGCCTTCGTTGCTTTGGCGGTATGCTCGGCTGTTTTGATAGCTGCCTTAGAGGTAGCCTGTGCAGTCTTAACGCTTTTCTGGGTGGTCTTGACCGTGCCTTTTGCGGTCGCCTTGACCGTCTTTTCTGTATTTCGGGCGGTGGTCTTGACCGTCTTTTTGCCTTGCTGTCGGGTCTTGATAAACTGAGATTTTGCCCTTTGGGTGCTATCGGGAGCAGAGGAACGGCTTGTAGCCCCGTGACGGATCTGCAAGCCGTTGTTATTCTGTTCGGCGGCTTTTGCCGCCTTTTTCTGCTTGTAGGACGATATTTTATCCTTTGCCTTGCCGATATTTTCCCTTGTTTCCTTGACCGCCTTTTGACCTTGCTTGTTGAATTGGTGGATACCCTCGTCCTTGATACGGTCAGCTCCGTAGGAAAGCCTGTCAGCAGCATATTCCGTAGCGGAGCTTTCATCAGTATAGCAGCCTTGTTCCGCCTTATCCTTTGTTTTTGCATAAGCGGACTTCATACGCTCGGTAGCAATGGCGGCTTTGTCTATGGTCTTTATCGTACCTTTGACCGCATCTCTGGTTTTTATATCAGCCATTAAAAGCCTCCTTTCCTTGAAGCGGTACAGATATTAGGCAACCCTTTTTGCCACTACAACAAGTCTGCCGTTTTGTGCGGAGTATTCGCAGGTAGAAAGCGTGATAAGCCTGTCACCGTATTCTGCGGTCACGCCCGTATCGTACAGGGCAAGCTCCTTGCACTTGGCGATATAAGCGTTAAAGTCATTTTCGTCCTCTGCGTTTATAAAATCGTAGTAGCGGAAGCCTGCCGAGCTGTACGCAACCGTTTTGAACACGGCAATGATTTCATACTCGCCCCGCTTTGTGAGGGTATCAAAACGAATGGTCTTGTGTTCCTCGTAAAAATCTTTGCTCTTGTAATTCTCCAATGCGCCGAACATCTTTTGCCCTTTGATGTGATGACCGTAAATAACAAGGTTATCACTCGTGAATAGGTCGCAATTTTCCTGCACATACGGAGTGCCTAAATCGCTGTACTCCTTTTCAAAATTGTGCTTCAGATAATAATTGGGGTTGTTCGGGGTTTGCATTACGGGATAGTTGATATTCGTGCCGGCAATCGAAAGCCAGCCGACCATATCCGTATTTTGCAGATACAGCTCGCCGTATTCCGCAAGCACGGTTTCTTCCTCCGTAAGCAGAACATCGGTCGTTTCACTTTCGCCTGTCTGCGCCTGTTCCACAACCTCGGCAATTTTTTCAAAGACTTCTTCCTGCTTACTTTCGTGTGCATAGTGGCTGTAAATACGGAAGCCGCAAAAAGCCGCCGCACCTAACAGGCACACGGCGGCAATCATACAGATGATTTTCGTGTATTTCTTCATAAGCGTTATCCTTTCTTATTCTGTTTTAGGGGCAAAAAATAACGCCCACATTTTCTGTGAGCGTTACTTTTGCCATATTGATTTCAGATACAAAATGCGGCATAGAGAGGAACGATTTTTTTGTTGTCCTCAAAGCCGAAGTTTTTGGCAGAGAGCTTGATTGCATAAGCGGGCTTGTAGGTGTCCATATAGACCTTTAAGCTCTTGGCTCTGGTGTTGTCGGCAGATTTAACCTCAATGGGAATGAGCTGCCCGTCACGCTGAATGATAAAGTCAATTTCAGCGCCACGCTCGGACTCCCAATAGTAGGTGTGGTAGCCGTTAATGGAGAGCTGCACAT
>ERZ773133.1684-NODE-1684-length-23713-cov-14.470496_pt1 | contig 23713 bp, 9 predicted proteins | sample MGYA00580861_ERZ773133 | MGnify/ENA primary metagenome ERZ773133 (study PRJEB29015, sample SAMEA2737844) | human gut metagenome | biome: human gut; feature: human-associated habitat; material: faeces | place: China | collected 2012 ...
GCCGGAAAAGCCCGGAATATCAAGGAAAAGCAGCTCAAAAACTCGCGCAGTACGGCCTCAAAGCCGCCCGTCGCGCACCTCAGTTCTCCAAGCGCTAATTTTGTCATCGAAACTCCGGAAAACTTCGGTTTTCCGGAGTTTTCTTTTCAAAAAATATCATAAAGAAGCGGCTGCTTATGCAGCCGCTTTTTTGTTGCCGCTTTAGAGAAACAAGCTTGTTCAGCACGATTTAAGTATTTGTCGATGTGTTTTGAGAAAAAACGCCGTTCAGATTCCTCTGAATCGCGTGAAAAATTTTTGAAAATTTTCTTCCGATACTTACCAACCAGCATATTGTTTTGCCCCAAAATATCTCTATACTTAAATTACGAATGCGCAAATATTTTGAGTTTGGGGGATGAAATCAGTGGAAAAGAAGCACAGAAGATTCCTTGCAGCGATGCTGACGCTGTGTCTGCTGTTGGGACTTTGCCCGCTTACTCCGTCCGCGCAGGCGGAGGAAACGACAGCAACGGTGGCGGGCAGCACTACCAGAGAGAACGCGCAGAACGTTCCTATCGGCGTGCCGGTGACGAGCGCGCTGAACGCCGGGGTCAACTATTACGCGATCCCGGACGTGAAGGCGGGCCAGCAGATCGGCGCTGAGCTGGACAAGCAGTACAATGGCGTTTATTCATCGCTCCGCAAGCCCAACGGCGAGGAAATGTTTAGGTATGTGGCGGATGTGAACGGGACACATTTCCTTGCAATCAACGCGAAGACGCCGACGACGGTGAGCTTCACCGTGACGCTCTACGACAACGACGCGCACGAGCCGAACGACACGCTAGAGACCGCCACGCCGATCGAGCCGGGCGTGCCGGTGGACGCTGTGCTGCTCAGTGATGAGGTCGACTACTTTGCGTTCACCACGGCAAAGCCGTATCAGTATGTTGTGGTGGATGTACCGGGAGATTACGGAGCGGTCAGAGCGGCACTCTTCGATGCTGCGGGCGCAGAGCTGGCGGGGGCAGCGGAGCAGCCACGGCACATATTCTGCGCCGGCGAGGCGGGGACGCACTATCTGAAATTCTTTAGCTACGGAGTCCGCGCATCCAACTACTCCTTCACCGTGACGCTCTGCGACAACGACGCGAACGAGCTGAACAACACGAAGGAGCAGGCAACGACCCTGCACAGCGGCGAGAGCACGGAATTCACCCTTGCGGGAAGTGACGTTGACTACTTCAAGGTCACCACGACCGCGCCGGGGCAGGACATTGCCCTGACGGTTTCCGGCTACAACTATGCCAATCGGGGCGAAAAGTTCTCGCTGTACTTTGACCCGGCGGGGGACTTGCAGGACATAAATCCCTCCTGCGCGGCGTATGCGGAGATCAAAGCGAACGGGACGCTCTATCTCCATGCCGCTGCGGCGGGCGAGCATAATATCGCGCTAAAACGTCTTAATAGAGTTAACGGTAGCGACCCCAACCCGCTCTGCCTGACGCGCACGCTGTCCGTGGAGATCCTGGACGGCGATCAGAACGAGCCGAACGACACGAGGGGGAAGGCGACGCGCCTGACCCTTGGCACGGACGAGACGTTCATGGTCGGCGGCTTCGGCGACGAGGACTGGTTCTCGTTCGAGGCAGTGCCGGGCGCGGCGGGGAAAACGCTCTACACGCTGAACTTTTTGGACCTGAACACGGACTATTCCGACGAGTTTTTCTATGAGGTCTACGCGCCGGACGGCACGCCTGTGGTCAGAAGCACGCGGGTCAATATCCGCCACGTCAATACGATCGGCTGCGACCAACAGGGACAGTATCTGGTGCGCGTCTATACCACGGCGGCGAAGGGGACGAATTACTTTGCATCGGTCGATGGAAGCTACAATGGCAGGGCGATGGACTACAAGCGCTCCGCGCTGCGCATCTGCGTGAGCGAGGGCGGCGACGACCCCTATGAGAGCAACGACACCTGGCTGACCGCGGCGAACGTTCCGGTCGGCAATATCCAGCACGTGCTGGCTAGTGCCGTGGATACGGACTGGTTCTGCTTCACCGTACCCGAGGACGACATGACGCTGCACCTGACCAGCACCAAGAAGACGGGGGCAGCGCTCTACCGCGCCGAGGACCTGATGGAGAAGGGAGACGGCGCGACGGCTTTGCTTAAAAGGGACACCGATTTTTATTATAAGCTCACGGACGCGGGCGTTTACTATCTCGCGCTGACGGCGGACAGCAGCTCTATCAGCCCCGAGATCCGCACGACCGGCATCGAGCTGCTCCCCGCGACGGACGAGGAGAACAACGACACGTGGAAGAAGGCGACGCCGCTCTACGAGGGCGTGCCGCGCAGCTTTACACTCAGCGCTGATAACGATATGGACTGGTTCAAGTTCGTCGTGCCGGAGGACGGTACACGGGTGGAGATCCGCACAGCGGCAGAAAGAAGTTATCATCATTTTCTTTACCGCGGGCAGGACTTCCTCGCGGCGGGCGACAATGCCGCTTGCATAGACGATTGGTACGGCACTTACGAAATCCTTACTCTGGAGGCGGGGACCTATTATCTGATGGAATCGAACGGCCGCGCAGAGAATTGCTCCGTCACATACCGCATCCTGCCGCCTATGGAGGAAAATGTCAGTATCGAGACGGCAAAGCAGCTCACGCCCGGCAAATGGGTGAAGTACTACTATGATGGCGGCGATGACAATCGCTGCTTCTGCATTGGCGAGCGCAAGGCGGGCGAGGTCGTGCGCGTCAGCCGCGATGCCGCGGGCTGGGGCGGCAGCCTTTATTTGCTGGATGCGGCGGGAGAGAGTATCGGCCAAAATTACGAAGGCGGGCACCGCGCAAACTATACCTTCCGCATTCCGGCGGATGGAAGCTATTATCTCAAGACTAAGGTGTATCGGGCGTTGGACGACAACGGAAGACCGCTCCCCAACCGCCTGCGCTATGACGTGGGCAGCGGGGAAGAAAAGGTGAGCGCCATCGAGAGCGCGGATTCCTTCACGCTGCTCGAGGGCGAAACCATGTTCCTTGACCTGCGCTGTGCGCTTTATGGCGCGATGAGCGGAGTTGGAAAGACGTTTTACTGCGACCCTCGCACCCATGCAGACTGGGATGAGGAAAGCGGTTATCTGAGGGCGAAGAGCGCCGGAACGGGTACGCTGACGGTCGGAATGTACAACAGAGTGTACATCGATTCCTCCGACGCTAAAAAAGAAATCCCCGTCACCGTGCTGGCGAGGGACGACCTGAAAGCGCTGGGCGTATCCATTGCCAATGTGCCCGGTACGATGGCGCTCGGCAAAAGCGCCGACCTGACGGCGGCGTATACGCTGAAGAGCGGCGTGGTGCTGACGAACCCGGAGAAGGCCGTCACCTGGACAAGCTCTGACCCCAAGGTGCTCTATGTCGCGCCGGGCGGCAGGGTCACGGCGGTCGGCGGCGGCACGGCAACGGTCACGGCGAGCGTTGGCGGCATGAAAACGAGCGCGTCCATCACCGTGACGGCAGCGGCGGAAACGCCGCAGGAGACGGTCAGCTCGATCAAGCTGAACAAGTATTCGCTGACGCTCTACATGAATGAAGAGGGCGAGCAGCTGACGGCGACCGTCCAGCCTGCAAGTTTTACAGGGAAGATCGTTTGGAAATCTAGCAACACGGATGTCGCATCGGTTTCCGGTAATGGCTTTGTCACGGCAGTTGGCCCCGGCACGTGCATCATCAGTGCCACGGCGGGCAATCGCCATGTGAGCGCTACAGTTACGGTGCTTGCCGCGCGCGTGCGCGTGAGCGGCGTCTCGTTCGGCGAGACCAAGCATGAGATCCCGATGCGCGGAACCGCCGTGCTGACGGCGACCGTCGCGCCCGCGAACGCAACGGTCAAAACGCTCATCTGGACGAGCGACGATTCGGGTATTGCATCGGTTTCCCGCACGGGCATTGTCACGGCAGTGAGCGTCGGCACGACTAAGATCCATGCCACGAGCGTGGACGGCAACCACTCCGCTGAGGTCACCGTCACCGTGACGGCGGCGCCGCAGCTTGGCGACGTGAACGGCGATGGCTACATCGACTCGGCGGACGCCATGCTCTGCCTGCGCTCGGCAGTCGGCCTTAAGAAATTGACGGAGGAGCAGAAAAGCGCGGCTGACGTCAACAAAGACGGTTTCGTCGATGCGGGCGACGCGATCAAGATCCTCCGTTACGATGCAAAACTCATCGACAGTCTGAACTGACGGAGGACGAAGCGATGAGAAAAAGAGTCTTATCCTGCCTGCTCATAGCACTGCTCCTCTTTGGGGCAGCTGCTGCGCCGCAGCAGGCGCTTGCGGCGGGCGCGGTCGAGATATCGAGCGTGAGCGGCGCCAGGGGCGAGGTGGTCGAGGTATCCGTGTCGCTCAAAAGCGACGACGTTTACAGCGGCAACTTCAATATTCGCTATGACAGCGGCGCGCTGGCGCTTGTTTCGGCGCGCGCGGAAAAGCTCCCTTCCGTCTACTGCCTTGCCAATGATACGGGCGCGGGCGTGGTCCGCGTTACGTTTACGGGCACGGCGGAGCCGATCAGAGACGCTGTGCTCTGCACGCTGACCTTTCGCATCAGAGACGATACGCCGCCGGACGGCAGCGCTGTTTCGGTCGAGCAGCTCAGGCTCTATACCGGGAATGGCGAGCCGACAGACGCAAGCGCGGTCGCGGGCAGCGTCGCGAAGAAGGTCGCGCATCTTAGCCTGAACAGCAGCAAAACGGCAGAGTATCAGGCCGTTGGCGTGACGGTCCGTCTGGACGGCGGACTGCATGCGGCGGGCGGCAGTTTCACGTTTACATACGATCCGAAGTGCTTTCAAGTGCGTTCGGTGCAGGCGCTGGACAGCCTTAAGGGCGCGGTCATGACCTACAACGTGAAAAAAGATGGTGTGCTCAGTGTTGCGTTCAGCTCCACGAAGGAGATAGCAGACGGCAATCTGTGCACCATTGTGCTGCAAACCATCAGTAAAGAACAGGCGGACTCCGCCGTCCGGCTGACGGATGTGCGGCTGTACGATGAGAATTCACAGCCGCTGGACACCTCGGTCACGGACGGCACGATCAGCGTGACGGCCCCGTCCAGCCGGGACCCGAAGCTCTGGATCGTCGGCGGCGCATTACAGGATGACGGCACAGCGACGGTCGCTGTGGTGCTGCAGGGCCGCGGCGTGGCCTGCGGCGGAAACTTTGATCTGCGCTTTGACGCGTCGATGACGGCAGAGGTGGAATCGAGCATCGCAGAATATCAAATCAAGAATGCAGGCGGCACAATTCACGTTTCCTGGGCCTCGGCGCTGCCGTATACCGATGAACAACAGCTGATGGTCATCAAGTTCTCGGGCGCGACGGATGGGAAAAAACTTGATTTCGACTCGGTAAAACTCTACAGAGAGAGCAGTACGCGTATTTCCGTTGTGGATGTCCGTCCGGCCACGATTGAAAAGCAGAGCGGTGTGACCGCGGTGGTCGACGAGAAGAACTGCTCGGTCAAAAGCACGTCGTCGGGCAAGACATACACCGTCGCGGTGGATGTTGCTGATCTGCAGCACTTTTCGTCGGGTAACGCGGTTTCGACGGTTGAGCCGATGCTGGCGCTGTATCAGGGCGGACGGCTGGTCGGCCTGTCTGCTGCGGGAACGATGACGCTCACCAGAGGCGTGGGAGAGCTTTCCCTTTCTGCCGCGGCAAAGGAAGACGTCACCGAAATGCGCGTTTTCCTGATGGATGCTGGCGGTGATTATTCCCCGCTGTGCGCGGCGCTGCAAGCGATGCCAAATGCCTCGGCGGCAGGAAAATAAAATGAATACAACGGCAAAGGGTGTACACCCTTTCTGTTCTCAGGATGGAGAACAGAACAACATTGAAAACAGGGGAGGAAGAGAATGAAAAGACACAATTTCATCAGGCGCGGCCTGCTGCTGGTGCTGATGATCGCTATGCTCAGCCTGCCGGCCTATGCCGCCGGGACGAGCCTGAAGATCGACGCACCGGCCTCGCTGCCCGCGGTGGGTGAGACGTTCACGGTCAAGGTGGACATCTCCGGCAATCCGGGATTGTGCGCTGCGCAGTATACGCTTGCCTTCGACAAGACGGTCGTCACCTGCGTGAGCGCCTCGGTGGGCGATGTGCTCAAGGGCACGCTCTCGGCCGCCAATCCTGACGCGGCAGACGGCGCGATCGTCGCCGCGGCGGCGACCTCACCGGCGAAGGGCGACGGCTCGATCGGCGTGTTTACCTTCAAGGTGCTCAAGTCGGGCGAAACCGGCTTCACGCTCAAGGACGCCGTGTTCAGCGATGCCAACGGCGCTTCGATCAGCACGAACGTTCCTGCGGCGGACTCGCCGCAGAAGCCCTCCGGCACGGAAAAGCCGGAGCAGCCGAAGGGCGATGAGCCGGCAGCGCCTTCCAATCCCGGCGAGAACGCCGGGCAGACCTTCCTCGATGTGCCGAAGTCCTTCTGGGGCTATGAGAGCATCGAGCGCGCCGCGCAGCTCGGCTATGTCAACGGCGTGGGCGGCGGAAAGTTCGAGCCGAACCGCCAGCTGACGCGCGCGGAGTTCGTCACCATGCTCTACCGCATGGCGGATAAGCCCGCGGCGAACACCGCGGCCGGTTTCACCGATGTTCCGCAAAATGCGTGGTACCGCGATGCGCTGAACTGGGCGGCGGAAAAGGGCTATGTCAACGGCACGGGCGCGAACACGTTCAGCCCCGACGGCAAGATCACCCGTCAGGAGGTCGTGACCATTCTCTTCCGCTACAGCGGTTCGCAGAGCGGCGCGGAGACGATGTTCACCGCCACATATGACAGCCAGTTTACCGACAGCGGCGCGATCGCGCCGTGGGCAAAGACTGCGATGTACTGGGCGATCTACAACGGCGTGGTCAACGGCACGAGCCCGACCACCGTCAGCCCCACGGCGACTGCCACGCGCGCGGAGGTCGCGGCGATCTTCGTGCGTTACGCAAAGTGAGCAAAAAGTTGACATAGAAAAAGGAGGAACTGTATGAAGAGACTATTGCGGTCGCTTCTGCTGGGGGCGATCCTGTCGGCACTGCTGTGCGTGGGCGCGCTGGCGACGGATACCAACGACCCGGGCATTTACAATATTAAGACCAACGATGGTGTAACCATTACGCCGAAAAAGGCAGACAACAGCGCGATTACAGATGTTGGCGGCTACTACGCCAACGCGGTCAAGTTTGACGTTACGGCAAGCGGCCTGACGGGAGAAGAGAATGCGCAGTGCCTGCTGTTGGTGCTCAAGGGAGACGCAAGCGGCAATGCGCCGTCGACCCCGACGGCGGAGAACATCGTTTACATCAACCAGGCAGAGAAAGGTGCCAACGGCAAGGCGAGCTTCACCGGCACAGACGCCGCCTACCCCAAGGAGCTGCGCACCGGAACGTACTATGTCTACCTCGTGAGCGAGGGAAAAGCGTTCAATGCAGAGAATTATGCTGCCAAGTTTTCGTATGACCAGGTATGGAGAATCGGCGACGCCAATGGAGATGGCGCAGTCAACATTCAAGATGCGGTGGTGATTTTGCAGTATTGCGTAGGCAATCTTTCACTCGATGGATCATTGAAGCTTGCGGCAGACGCCAATAGAGATGGCGTCGTAAATATTCAAGATGCGGTGATTGTATTGCAATATTGCGTTGGCAACGTTACGCTAGAATAATTTTAGAAAGGTAAGGGGAGAAGCATGAAAAAAAGACTGCTGTCTTTGCTATGCGTACTGGCGCTTGTGCTGTCGCTGCTGCCGACTACCGCATTGGCGGAGACGTCTGATTTTACGCTAGGATTAGAAGTAAACGCTACAGTTGGGGAGACGACGCAAGCACGTAATTTGAATGAACTACGTGCAGGTGACATGGTTACGGCGAAAATCAAACTTCCGAGTGGAACGTATTCATCTGTGCAGGTGGCACTCGGCTTTGATAGGGATTGTTTTGAGATCGCAACTATTTCAAATGCAGAATATACATTCAAGCCTGCATATGAAGCTGTTTACAACGAAGAAGGTATCTACGTTTCGCATACCGACGGATGGGGGCAAAGAGTCAATAGCACAAAAAATGAAGCGAACCAAAACGGATATTTTTCCGTCGGAGCGGTCGGGCAAACATATGATACAGAGAAGAGTAGCGCCGTAGTTGGAAATGTTGGGACTAAATCAGACATGACAATTCTGACGGTAAAATTCCGTGTGAAGAATTGTGACCCAAAAAATGCAGCTCCGTTTAGTATTTTAGGTGACAGTGAGCGCTTGTCTATCTGTCGTATTCCTGACGGGCAAGTGGAAGAAAGAGCCTATACCGTTGGCCTGCCTGCGCCTGTTTCTGCTACGGTGGTGCAGGAATTGGGCAATGTCACGCTGAGCGGCAGTGTTACCGCTCCGGCCAAGAATGTAACAGACAACAGTGCGTTGACTGGCGAACACGTTACGGCAAACGTTTCGTGGAGTCCTGCGCTTACGGACAACAAGTTTGCGGCAAACACGCCCTACACCGCGACGGTTACCGTCACGCCTAGCGACGGCTATTTGTTTACTGACAGCAGCACCGTGACACTGGACGGTTGGAGCTTTACCAAGAGCGGCAACAGCTTTGTTGCAAGTAAGCAATACGAAAAAACCGCTGACAGAGAACTGACTAGCCTTACAATTGGCGGCTATACCGGCGGCAGTAAAACGCACGGTGACACCATTTCACAGAGTGAGCTGACAGTGACGGCTGCCTATGATGACGGAACGACGGATAGCAATTACAGCAACTATACGGTTGTATATGCTGCCGGTAATGCACTGAGCAAAGGCGATACCACTGTTAAAGTTCAGAGCGGCAATGTAGTGTCTGAGGACTATACGATCCCTGCGGTCAGCGGCAAGACGGCATCCGCCGACAGCTATCAGCTGACCGGATTGCCCGCTGACAATACCTATACCGGCTCTGTGCTGAGCGTGGGCGTTGAGAAGAACACCTCTGCCACGGATGCAGGCGAGGTAAATGGCGCTTTGTCCTTTACCTACAGCGCTGATGGCGAAGCGGCATACACCCCTGTGAACGAGGTGAAGAACGCCGGTCACTACAAAGTAACATTCAACACGAGCGCAGGCACTGCCTACGAAGCCGGTACAGATCTGGAACTGAGATTTACCATCGCGCCCAAGTCCATCACCGGCGCAGATATTATGCTAGACACCGCACCTACTTACGATGGGACGGCGAAGAACGTGACCATCAGCGCGGTCAAGGTAGATGAGTTGACTCTTACTACAGACGATTACGAGATCACTTCCGGCAACTCTGCCACGAATGTAGAGAACACGGCGCTGATCATTACCGGTAAGGGCAATTTTACCGGCGAGGCGACCAAAGCTTGGAGCCTGACGGCGAAGAGCGTGGATGCTAGCATGATCGCAGAGATTCCTAGCGCGTCCTACACCGGCAACCAGATCACGCCCACGCCGGAGGTCAAAGACGGCGAAAAAGAGTTGACGTCTGGTACGGACTTTACCTACAGCTACAGCAACAACCAGTACGTCGGCACCGCTACCGTGACCATCAACGGCAAGGGCAACTATCAGGGTACGGCGCAGAAGAACTTTACGATCACGGCGGTGGAAGATCCCTCTGTGATCACGGCAACGGCCAATGTTACCAAAGGCGGCAATACGTTGGATCTCAATAGCCTTGTAACCGGTGCAAAGGGAACTGTTTCTTTTGCTATTTCCGGTGAGGCTAATGGCTGCTCTATCAGCGGCGGCGTGCTGACCTCCGGTGATACCACCGGAAGCGTCACCGTTACCGTCACGGTGGCAAGTAAGGATGAAAACAACGACGGTATAGCTGAATACACCGGCAAGAACGGCAGCATCACGGTCACGGTGACCGATAAGACCACCGCTGTGCTTGCAGGCGGCGTGACGCAGCAGGGCTGCACGTTTGGCGATACACTTTCTGATCCGACCTATACTAAGCCGGACGGAACGCAGTCCACTACCGTTTCTTACACTGGCACCCTGCGAAAGGATGGCACGAGCTATAGCGGTGAAGCTAAGCCCACCGAGGCCGGAACCTACAAAGTGACGGTGACGTGCGAGACAGCGACGCATATCTACTCTGCTACCTCTGCCGACTTTACCATCGCGCCCAAGTCCATCACCGGTGCAACGGTCACGCTCGGTGAACCCTTGACCTACAGTGGCTCTGAACAGACGCAGAATGTGTCGGCGGTGAAATTGGGCGATACGACTCTCGGCACTGCGGATTATACGCTGTCCGACAATACCGTGACAAAAGCGGGCAGCTACAACTTGACCGTAACCGGTACGGGTAACTACACCGGCAGCGTACAGCAGGCGTTTACCGTTGCAAAGAAGAGCATTACGCCCAATGTTGAAGTGACAGGCGGCAACACTTACACCGGCAGTGCTATCACGCCGACGGTTACCGTAAAGGCCGGGAACACTCCCCTTGCAGAAACCGACTATGCCTTGGAATACAGCAACAACACCGACGCCGGTGAAGCAACGGTAACGGTCAAGGCTACGGCCAACGGCAACTACAGCTTTACCGATACGGAGAAGAAATTTACTATTGCCCAAGCGGATTACTCAGGCACAAAGACGGCGAATGCTTCTGCCAAGTATGGCGCAGCCGGTGAGCTTGACCTCAACAATGTGCTGAATCCGACCGCCGGTTGGACGTTCGGCGCGGCTAGCGTGACTCGCGGTAACGATGTCTTTGCAGCCGACAGTGTGAAGGTTGCAGACGGCAAGCTGAGCTTCCAGTTTGTCAATGACAGCAGCAAGGTCAATTCGACCGCTACGGTTAAGATTCCGGTCACCAGTACGAACTACAATAATTTTGACCTTGAGGTCACCCTCACGGTGCTTGCCAAGACGGCGCAGACGCTGAGTGCTGATAGCCTGAACAAGACCTATGGCGATACCTTTACCGCCAGCGTCAGCGGCGCGCAGACGCAGGTGACTTATTCGGTCAAGAGCGGCAGCGAGAGCCTCCTCAAATATGAGAACGGCAGGTTCACGGCGATTGGCGTCGGCACGGCAACGATTGTTGCCACCGCCGCTGAGAACGAGGAATACGCGAGCGCGACAAAAGAGATCACCGTTACCATTGACAAGCGCACGCTGACCGTTAAGGCGGACGACAAGACCGCCTACATCGGCGACAAGCAGCCTGAGCTGACCTACACCGTCTCCGGCCTTGTCGGCAATGATAAGCTGACGCCGGTGCCGACGCTCAAGCTGGTACACGACGCGAATGTCGACCCGATGAAGCAGGCCGGCACCTATGTGATCGGTTTTGAGACGGAGCCCGCGGCGAGCGCAAATTATGAGCTGAGCGCGCAAACCGGTACGCTGACCGTAAGCGCACGTCCGAGCTATGTCGGTCCCACCGGCAATGCGGTCAGCGTGGATCGCACGGAAAACGGCAAGATCAGCGTAGCGCCCTCGTATGCGGCCAAGGGCGCTACGGTGACGATCACGGTCACGCCCGACAAGGGTCAGGAGCTCAAGTCGCTCGAGGTCATCGACCAGAATGGCAACTCCCTGCCGCTGACGGATCTCGGCAACGGCAAGTTCAGCTTCGTGATGCCCGCAGGCAAGGTCACGGTCAAGCCGGTGTTCGGCGCGGCCGACGCCTATCGCAACCCCTATGCGGACGTTCAGACGAATGACTGGTACTTCGGCGCCGTGCAGTATGTGACCGAAAACGGCCTGATGAACGGCACCGGCAACGGCTTTGAGCCGAACCTTGCCACCTCCCGCGCGATGATCTGGACCATCCTCGCCCGCATGAGCGACGTGAACACCGCGTCCAGCGGCGAGTGGTATGCAGTGGCACAGCAGTGGGCCATCGCAAACGGCGTGTCCGACGGCACGATGCCGAACGGCACGATCACCCGCGAGCAGCTTGCGGCGATGCTGTACCGCTACGCTGTCAGCAAGGGTATGGTCAAGGGCCCTGCGACCGCTGATCTGAGCGTGTTTGCCGATGCGAACAGCGTCAGCAGCTACGCGGTCGAGGCGATGCAGTGGGCAGTGTCCACCGGCCTGATCGGCGGCATGGACGGCAAGCTGAATCCGCAGGGCAGCGCCACCCGCGCGCAGGTTGCCACGATGCTGATGCGCTTTGCGGAACTGGCAAAATAAAAGTTCCTCAAGAGGAGAACTGAGCGCCTTTCTCGCCTCGGAATGACGAACAGACCAGCATATTACGAGACAAAGTACCGCAGGGGATTGCCCCTGCGGTACCTTTTTATAAAGATAATGTGTGCCGAATGGCGCGAAACGAAATGCCGGTACTATGCAGCGAGCATATTGTTTTCTGCTTTTTCGCGGGATAAAGTAAAAATTGAGTTGGTTTGAGCAGATGCTGTTTGAGCTTTCGAAATGAAAACGGGACGTGGGGTATGACAAAGAAAACGCGGACAAGCAATATATTTGAACAGGTCACAGAAATCTATCTGATCCTGATGGTCACGGTGTTTTTGCTTTACCCTGGAAGACAAGGATTCGGCGGGATCGCGGAGGAAAAATACCGGGCGTTCTTGCTCCTCTGCGGCGGCTATGCGGCGATCATGCTGCTGTTGCTGGCGGAGACGGCAATTGTTGGCGGACTGCACAGAGATATACGTTCAGCGCTGAAGCGGACGAGCTGGACACAGCGTCTGCTGGCGATCTATCTGTTGCTAACGTGGATCTCCGCGCTGCTATCACCGTATTTTCCGGATACGGTCATTGGAGTCGGCCGCTATGAAGGAGCGCTGACGATCACGATCTATTGTGCCTGCTTTTTCTTCGTGCGCGCCTATGGAAAGGCTGACAAAGTACTGATTGCAGCAATGGCGCTATCCGTGAGCGGTTTCTGCGTGATCTGCATTATACAGCTGTATGGCGGGAATCCTTTTGGGCTTTATCCAGCCGGATATAACTACGCGGATGCCTATAAGGCTTATTCCGGAGCATATCTTGGTACGATCGGAAATGTCGACCTTGTGGCGGCGTTTCTATGCATGATGATCCCTGCGTGCTGGGCGACAATTTTAAGGAGCGGAGATCGTCAGCGCTTTTATTTGCTTGCGCCGCTGACCTTAGCGCTGCTTGTGCTCATCAAGATGGATGTTCTGGCGGGATTTGTCGGCGTATTCGGCGGGGCAGCAGTCAGCGTCGCCGTTATTGCGCCGATGGAGAAAAGATTGCGGCGCACTTTGGCAATGGCACTTCTGGCTGTTGCATTGGCAATGCTTGCGGTGGTGTACTTTGCGGACCTGGGCGGTATGTTCCACGAACTGCATGCGATTCTGCACGGCAATGCGGAGGGTGGCTTTGGCTCAGGTCGGCTCCACATTTGGAAAGGCGTACTGCAAAGAGTGCCGGAGCATCTGCTTTTCGGCACGGGGCCTGACACAATGCTGTACAGCGATATCGAAGCGTTTTCGCGCTACGATGAAGTGCTGGGAGGCACAATTGTTGCGCGGATCGACATTGCGCACAATGAATATTTGAATATCCTGTACCATCAGGGCATTCTGGCGCTGGCAAGCTATCTTGGCGCATTGATCGCGGCGGCAAAAAAGTGGGTCTGCGGCAGCGGTCGGGATGCAGTCACCGCTGTTTTGGGAACGATGCTGTTTTGCTATTCGGTACAGGCGTTTTTTGGATTCAGTATGATCATGACGGCGCCGTATTTCTATCTGGCGCTGGCATTGCTTGATAAACGCGATACAAAAGAGGGAGAACAATAATATGTACAGTCGAAAAATACGGTTGCTCAGTCTGAATATGATCCTGGTGATGCTGCTCACGCTGATCCCTGCGCAGGCGAGGGATGAAGCGAAAATCGATAAGAATGAGAAAAAGATATACACGATTACACTTGATGGAAAAGACGGAACGCTGGGAAATGAAAATAGGATAACAGTCAACTATTCTGAGGACAACCCTCTTTCCTTGGGCAATTATAAGTTCACGAGAGCTGGATATACCCTTGTTGGCTGGACAAAAGATGAGAACAATGACGAATGGGTGGCGGACAGAAATGGTATCATTACTGTGGATCTCGGTTATGAAACGCTTTACGCTATGTGGAAGGCTGACGATTATCTTGAGGACAATGTATCGCTGGTCATTGGCGGCGAGGACAAGAGTGATCTGCTGAATAGTATAACTGAATGCAGCGGCACGGGATGGACATATCGGAGTGTCGATGATACGACGAGCGAGCTGCATTTGAGCGATGGTTATAACGGTGGAAATATTGTCTGCAAACGGGATAATGTAAATATCGTTTTTGATGCTTCGGTCAGCACGAGCCAGATTGAAGTGAGCGGAGCATTGTCGCTTACGGCTAATAGTACCTCTGCTGCTGTTGTGTCGGAAGACAGCTGTGCGATTCGCGCTAAAAGTGTTGCCATAGCAAATACGGGTGGGATTTATAGGATCGTATCTAATACAAAGACTGCGATTGAGGCGGAGAGTTTATATCTTGCTTCCGGTAATGTGAGCATTGAGGGCAATCCTGCTGTTTCTAATAGTCTTCCAGTTACCTGCGAAGAGGGAATTGCCTATAGGAGCAATCAGAATGCCGATGGATTGATGTCGGGACTGTATAGCTATCGGAAAAACATGACGGTCACACTCAAGGGCAACGGCGGCACGCTGGATGGGATGACAGAGGAGAAAATAGTTGTCTATTCTGAGGAAGAACCGCTCAACCTGCGGGACTATCCGTTTGCGTGGGAGGGCTATGCCCTTGTCGGCTGGTCGGAAGACGCGACTGGCACGACGAGAATGTTCGGGCGCGATAGTTTCCTTTCTTCGCAGATCGGCAGCGGCGTTTTGTACGCTGTCTGGCTCAAAGTGCCGGAGAGTGGGAACTATGCGATTTTCGACACCTGCGGCTGGGGTGAGATACCCGATCCCTTCAGCCGGGTCGGTACCCTTTGCTGTGTGGAGCTGACGGACGACTTCAAAATGCCCGTGCTGCAAAAAAGCAGCACAGCGCCGGAAGTGAAACTTTGGCTCTGGCACAATGCAGACAATTGGAGCGCAATTTACTACGAGGGGGAAGCGTTCGTCCCCAAAAGCGGGATGCAGTTCCGCATTGAGCCTGTTTCGAGCGGGAACGGATATCACCGGGTGGTTTTTGACGGCAACGGCGGCACCGAGACGGTTTATTACGGAAACGAAGCATATGCCGCGAATAAACGCGACTTTCAGAACTTCTCTGACGGCGCTACGCTGTACACTCCGCGATTCCACCGTCCCGGTCATATCCTGACGGGCTACAATACGCAGGCGGACGGCACGGGCACGGCATATCCGGTCGGCAACATGAGAATTACATCGGATATGGAGCCTGTGCAGTTCCTCTATGCCCAGTGGTCGCCGCTCAATCTGTTGAAAAATGGCGTGCGCCTTATTATCGACGATGACGATATGACGGGGCTCCTCGGCAAAAATGGCTGGAGTTACGGCACCGGCTGGCGATTCAGAGATAACGGAGAGCACGGAACTGCTGACGGCCAGATCGAGATAAGGGACAGCACACGCTACAGCGGCGGCAGTATTGCCTTTGACGGAAATCTAACGCTCGGCTTTGTTGACGGTGCGAGCGTTGGACAGATCGAAGCGGCAGGCAGCCTGACACTTGTGAACAATGCGGCGGTAGGTGCACAGTTTTCAGTGAAGACAAATGGTGTGGCAGCAATCCGGGCAGAGAGTGTTACCACAAAAGGTTCTGCTGCGGTATATCATATCAGTGCGGAAAACGCCGTTGCTGTAGATGCGTCGTCACTTTACCTCAGCTCGCCAAATGTAATTATCGAGGGACGTCAGGCTGTGGCAAAGTATACGAAGATTACCTGCGCGAGCGGAATCGGATACAAAATGTCGAGCGATGGTTCAACGCTTATGACCTATTCCGATACGAAGCGGATTGCCCTCGAAGGCAACGGCGGAACCCTGCAGGGTCTGCCGATGACCATTGCAGAGTATCGCGCGGTTGAGGAGCTTGACCTGAACCGGTATCCGTTTACGCAGGAGGGCTATGCCCTTGTCGGCTGGGCGGCGGATCAGAAAGGTGAGAAACTTGTCACGGATGCGACCGGACATCTGAAGTCGACGGATTATGGAACGCTCTACGCCGTCTGGCTTAAAGTACCGGACGGCAACTATGTGATCCTTCAGGGCAGCTATGCCGGCGCATGTGCCACCAAGGCGGGCTTCAGCAGCATTGCCATGGCGGAGGATGGAACGGTAAGGCTGCCGGAAGTGCAACAAAGCAAAATGGGACTCTGGCGGAAGAGCGATACCAACGAGCCTTACTTCCCCGGTGAAACGGTCTCGGTGCCGTCCGGCACGCGCTTTGGCGGAATGCTGTTTTATAATGCGCGCAAGATTATTATCTTCGACGGCAACGGCGGTACGATGACGGATACAGTGAATGGTGCTCAGTGTACTGTAACTCGCCGGTGGGCAAGTTTTTCAGAGAGCGATTCAAATCACGTCTGCCCGCGATTTGCGAGAGATGGCTATACGATGACCGGCTACAACACCGAGAAAGACGGTACGGGCAAGTTTTATTCATATGGTGAAATTCCTGTGACCTCGGACATGAGTAACCAGACGATTCTCTACGCTCAGTGGGAGAAGATTGTACCGAGCGGAAAGTATATCACTATCGACGGAAAAACATATGATGCCATGAAGGAATGCAGGGGCAACGGCTGGAACTATAATTATCACGCCGATTCTGATGAAGGACGGCTTTGGCTGATGGATTATCACGGCGGCAGCATTGCGTCCGATCTGAGCCTTGCTGTGTCCGTTTTTGGAACGAACAACACGGTGAGCGGGAGCATCGAGAGCAAGGAAACGCTGCGAGTGAGAGTCGCCGAGACACGGATAAATAATGAGCTGACCTTCGGCAGCCTGCGCGTCTGCGCAAGCGAGGGGTACGCCCTGCGCGCGGGGAAGACGATGTGGTTGGAGGCAGCGGACGGCGAACTGAACATCACCGGCGGCGAAAGCAGTCCGGCACTTTACGCACAGGAGCTGCAGATATCGTGCTGGAGGAATGGCTTCTTTGAAGCGACAGGCAGCCCGAACGCGCTCTCCTATGGCAAAATGATCAAGGATCGCTACCAGACCTATCTAATCCGCGGCGGCAAGGATAAGGAGAGCGCAGTGCCGATCACGGACGACACCTATGATAATAGAGCCTACATCTCCTACGAGATGCGGGATCGTGTGCTGATGCTGCACGGCGTTGACGGCGTGACTGAAACCGGGGAGAACTTATATGTTGTGCGCTCGAAGAGCAATTCGATCGACCTTGGTGCATACTCAAACGTGTTTACAAACGCTGGTAGACGCCTGCTTGGCTGGTCGAGGACAGAAAATCCTGCGACGATCGACTATGCGGCGGCGAGCAGTACGGCGTATTGCTTTGAGTATAACTACGAGTTTGAGGCGGACCTCTACGCTGTGTGGGAGAGCGACGGGCAGATCGGCGTAGTGCTGAAGGACTACGGCTGCTATGAAGAGAATGGCGGATATACATATTCTGAAATATGTACTGTGCCTGTCAGCGGCGGCACGTTTGAATTGCCGAAGTCTTATAAATCGGGCTATGTCTTCACGGGCTGGCTGGGCAGCGACGGGCAGACCTACACGGCCGGAACTCAGATCGAGGTTTCTGCCTCGGCAGAGTTTACTGCACAGTACGCGACCGGAACATTTGAGATAGATGGCAAAACCTATTCGACGGATCGCCCTCATGGCAGCCAAAGCCTTGGCTGGGCATATGATCCCCATACAGAGCGGAATTGGGGACAGGCGGAAATCGACATTTACAGCAATTACTCCGGAAAACCGATCAGCGTTTCAGGAAACATTGCGCTCCATCTTGATGGAATGATCACGGGTGCGGCAGGACAACCTGCAATTTCGGCGGATGGCAATGTAAGGATCTATGCCAATCGATATGGACATAGTGCGGCTGATAAGCTGTCTGCGCAGGTGTATGGCGGCGCTGGGGCGCCGGCTGTAAAGGCAACGGGGGATATTTGGATCGACGGCTTAAACAGCTATACACAAGCCCTCGTTTTCAAGGGCGACAACGGACGGCCTGCTTTCGAAGCGCAGCGAGTTTGCTTTTTCGAACCTTTGCTCGCCGGAGAATCTGAGACTGCTGCGGACTTTATTGGAACCTATCAGGCTCAAAGCTATGTTTGCGCAGAATATCCCATTACGATAGAGGCCAAAGAGGGAGACGTGCTTCCGGCATTCCCAGATACGGCGTTCAGAAAGTTTGTCGGCTGGCAGACGGAGCGCACGATGACGGGATGCCCTGACATTCAGTACCGTCCCAGCGATACATATACGGGTGAGCAGAGAATGCTGGTTGCGTACTATATGCCCTCTGCCTGTGGGGCGGTTGTTTTAGACGGCAACGGCGGTGTGACGACAAAAGATTCAAAGTACTATGTGATCGAATCTTCTGGCGCAGATCTGCGGGTGACGGCGGATACGCTTACAGACGCATTTCAGAGGGATGGATATCGTATTGACGCCTACAGTACGGATGATGCAGGAAAGCAGAATCGGACTGCGGCGGAAGATCTTGTGGAGCGTTTGACCGGAGATACGACCATTGTTGGTCAGATCTGGACGTATTTTGCTCAGTGGAAGCGCATCGGCGATAAGACGGAGGACAACTCCGCTTACTATACCAAAGCGGACGACGGCACGGTGAAGATCGAGTCAGTCGATCAAGCCGTGCTCGAAGAGCAGCTCAAAAAAAGCGGCACGGTACAGATTGACCTGTCCAAGTTGAAAGATGCTCCTCGCGACGTGATCCTGCCCGTCAACGCCGTGAACAATGTCCTTGATTTGAAAGTGGAGGCATTGTCAATCAAGATGGCGGACGCGGTGGTCACGCTGGACAAGACTGCGATGCAGTCGGTCATCAAAGCGGCGAACGGCGCTGATATTCAGCTGCATGTCAGCACCGACGACGCACTGAGTGGCAATCAAGCCGCAATCATCGGCAGCACGGTGCAGAGCAAGGCGCTCGATGTGAGCCTGACAGCAAACGGAACGGAAATTCACAATTTTGACGGCAAGGTGACCATCTCCGTCCCGTTCACATGGACGAAGCAGGGTGTGCTGCAGGCGTGGTATCTTGCCGATGCCAATAAGAAAGAAACCGTTGACGTGGCGTACCGCGACGGGAATGCCGTGCTGACGCTGCCGCATTTCTCGACCTATGCCGTTACGGTCACCGATGCGCCAAATGACACGATCGTGCGCGTCGGGGCGACCTCAGTCACGGTGAACGCGCCGGAGGGCGATAGCTGCGTTGCGGCGCTCTTCAGCGCGGATGGCAGGCAGCTGGCAGTCGGACAAGCGACGGTGAACCAAGGCGAAGAAACGACCGTGACGTGGGGCGCGGTCAACAGCGCAGAGGTGCTCACGCTCAAGCTGTTCTGGCTTGACGCAAAGGGCGCGCCCACCGGCAGCGTTCTGTCGGTGCTCGTCAAGGTGTCCGCCCGATAAGGGCGGCTTGACCCAACATTCTGCGGCGGCGCTGCCGCCGGGATGATAAAAACAACAAAAAAGGAGAGAAACCAGATGAAGAAACTCATTTCGCTGCTGCTCAGCATGGCGATGGTGTTCTCCATGACCGCCGTACAGGCTCTGGCGGCGGATGAAGAGACAGCCATGTTGGCAGACACAGGCGCGGAGGACACCAATGCGCCGGTGGCACAGACGGTCACACTGGATCTGTCGCAGGGCAGCATCACGATCTCTGCTACAGGCTATACGCAGGGCGGCGGGGACGAAACCCCGTTTACCGGTGCGTATACGATCAAGCAGGATGACATGACTTACCTCACCAATACCGTCAGCGTGACGGGCGGTACGCACGAGATCACGATGAATGATGTTATCATCGACGTCAGCGGCATTTCCGGCGCTTGTGCGTTTTCCATCGCGACGGGCGCGACTGTCGACCTGAAGCTGGCAGGGCGAGTGATGCTAAAGAGCGGTGAATACGCTGCGGGACTTTCCGTTCCCGCGGGCGCAACTGTGACCATTTCCGCCATCTCGCCCTCCGGCACTTTGACAGCGGAGGGCGGAAAGAATGGTGCGGGTATCGGCGGTGGGCGTGCAGTGAGTGGCGGTAATATCACGATCCTGAGCGGTACGGTGAATGCACGTGGCGGTGAAAATGCCGCAGGCATCGGCGGCGGCTACTACGGTAACGGCACTGCCGCCAATGGAATCATCTGCATCTCCGGCGGCAGAGTCATGGCTACTGGAGGTTCTTTCGGCGCAGGCATCGGCGGCGGCGCTGAATTAGGTGATGGTACTGGGCGGAACGGGCAGATCATCATTGAGGGTAATGCCATTGTTACGGCGACCGGCGGAAGTCATGGTGCAGGCATCGGCGGCGGCTATGATGGAAATGGTACCGGTATGGGCGGAAAAATCACTCTGGATGGTACGGCGAATGTGACCGCGAACGCTACTTCTGGCGCAGGTATTGGATCTGGCTCAACGAATAGGCGCATTTACGGTACGGATCAGTCCGGTGAAGTGCTGATCACCGGGAATGTGACGGTGCAGGCGAGATCAGAATCTGGTGCAGGCATCGGCGGCGGAAAGGCGATGAATGGTGTCTCGTATGGAACGGGGAAAGACGGTCACATAACGATCAATGGGAATGCGGATGTCACTGCAACTAGCACATATGCGGCCGGTATCGGCGGCGGTGGTGAGTTTAGCTTTGATCGCTCGTGTACCACCGGTGAAAATGGCGTGATCTCGATCTCCGGCAATGCGACTGTGAAAGCAACCGGCGGGGTTTACGGCATTGGCGGTTATGACGATGACGACATGAATGGATCGCTCAACATCTCCGGCGGCACGGTGACCGCGCGCGCTACGAGTACGGGTAATACCTACGCCTGCGGCATTGGCCGCATCTCAAGATTCAACGTCAACGGAGGCGTGGTCAGCGCGAGCGGCTGCACGGGAATTTATTGTGCGAATGTCAACGGAGGCAGCATTGTCACCGCAGAGAGCTTGAAGAACACTAACGGCTTTGGCGCGCTGACATCTGACGGAAGCAGAACCGGTTGGGTCACCAGTTTGCCCGCGCAGGCGAGCAATGGCATGAAATCCGGCGTGCTGTTCAGCGGGAACGAGGGCGAGATCATCGGCAGCTCCTACACCCTGCCCGCCGATCGCGAGATTCCTGAGGGTGCGACCCTGACGGTGGACGCGGGACAGGAACTGATCGTTCCGGCAGGCACTACCCTGACGGTGAACGGTAAGCTGGTGGTTGCGGGAACGCTCAACACCGCCGAAACCGGCGTGATCGCGGGAAGCGGCGAAACGGAGATCACCGGTACGGTGACCGGCAAGAAGCTGCCCATCGCCATTCAGGCGCAAAACATGAGCACGATGGAAAAGACCTTTGACGTGTCCACGCTCTTCACCATTCCGAAAGCCGCCGGAGCGGCGGCCTATACGGTGACGAAAGACGGAGAAACTGTCACATTGGACGGCACAACGCTCTCCATCCCCAATGGCGGCGTTTTCACGGTCACCGTTGCCACGGCGGAGACGGAGTATTATCAGGAAGCGTCCGCCACGGCGACGCTCACCGCAACAGTGCATAACCATCAGCTGCGTGCAGTCGCCGCAAAAGCGGCAACCTGCGAGGAGTCGGGCAATATCGCGTATTGGGTCTGCGATGAGTGTAGAAAGTATTTCCGCGATGCGGACGGCACGCAAGTGATTACCCTTGAAGAAACAGTCTTGTCTGCAACGGGGCATCATTTTGATAACGGCGTCTGCACCGCCTGCGGTGCGAAAGATCCGGCGTATGAGAAGAGTCCTGTGATCGAAGTGGGCTCCTGCAACGCGTACCCCGGCGATACGATTACGATCCCGGTCTCGCTCAAGAACAACGACGGCATCGCCTCGATCATGTTCACTGTCTCCTATGACGCAAACTGCTTGGAGTATCAGGGGGCGTCCTTTACCGAGGAGCTTACGGGGTTGAGCAATACTGTCGCTGTCAACGACGAGACTACCGGAAAAGTTACCATGAGTTGGGTCAAAGGAGCGTCGGGGGAGTATACTGGGAACGAGACCATTGCCAATCTGAAATTCAAGGTAAAAGAGGTTTCGGAGAATACCTCCGCACAGGTTTCGCTTACTTATGACAAAGAAAATGTCTTTAATGAAAGCCTAAAGAATCAAAACTTCCTCGTTAAAAATGGAACGGTTCAAATCGGCAAGTACCGCCCCGGCGATATCAACGGGGACGGAACGGTGGACGTCAACGATGCGCTGCTGCTGCTGAACTATGTCTGTGGTCTCGAAGAAGAGAAAGTTGTGGGCAACCCTGACGTCAATGGCGACGGCGCGGTGAACAATAAGGACGTCGTGATTTTGCTGCGGTACATTGCCGAGATTGAGGGAATTACGCTGCACTGAGGAGTAAGCGGATATGAAAAAAATCTTGACGCTGCTATGTGCAGTAGCGCTGTTGTTCACGCTGAGCGCGGTTTCGGCAAACGCTGCAGAGCGTTCTGCTGTGATGCAGATTACCGCAGAGGATCAGACCTGCAAGCCGGGTGAATCTTTTAGAACTGCAATTCGGCTGAAAAACAACCGGGGCGTTGCATCGATGAAGCTCTACATTGAGTATGACAGAAGCTGCCTCAGCTATGAGAGTGCGTCGTTTTGCGGCGGTTTCCTGACAAAGAAAGGCGTGTCACTGGCACAGGCGGTTACGATTGATGGAAAAGACTACGTGGTTTTGAACTGGGTCTGCACAGAGGGAACAGTCGCGGATGAACTGTTTGCAGAGATTTCATTTAAAGCGGCAAGCAGACCTGCAAGCAAAATCACGTCGCTGACGCTGCATACGGACCTGGAGGATATTTTCGACGCAGATCTACAGGGAATATCCTGTGAGCTGCGCAATGGAGCGATTACCTTTGCGGCTGGCCCTGTTCTTGTCGAGACTAACTCTGAAGCGGATGGACTGCACTTTCTTATTGCGAATTTTGGCCTGGATAGCGAACAGAGGGTGCGTATTATGATTGCGTTTTCCGACGCAAATGGTCGGCAGTCCGGATTTGCCGTTTCGGAGCCCGTTGCTGCAAAGAACTTAAACACGCTGCAGCTGATCGGCGCAAATCGGAAGGCTGATGATGCATGGAAGCTCTTTGTTCTCGATGCAGACTCACTTGCGCCTTTGTGTGAATCGATCAGCAGCTCGTGATCGGATTATAGCTAAAGCAATGTGAACGTAAGTATAAATCAATCCTAGTATAAAAGGCCGCCATCTCAAAAAGTAGTTGCTTACTGAGATGGCGGCCTTTTAATAAGCGTTCTTCCGTATGTCAGCCGCAGAAAAGCGTAAGCGGCAACAAAAACGACGCTGATTGTGGCTATTATGCACAACTGAATGTGCCTGATTTGACTATGAAACTAAAAGATATGACAGACTGGAAAAAAGTTTGGAAATACGCTTGACATTTCCTGGGATGCGTGTATAATAACGTACTGTTCCGCGAATGGAGCGTGCACCTTGTAAATTAAACAACGAAACTTTGACAAG
>ERZ773133.1735-NODE-1735-length-23103-cov-14.046338_pt1 | contig 23103 bp, 24 predicted proteins | sample MGYA00580861_ERZ773133 | MGnify/ENA primary metagenome ERZ773133 (study PRJEB29015, sample SAMEA2737844) | human gut metagenome | biome: human gut; feature: human-associated habitat; material: faeces | place: China | collected 2012 ...
GCTGCAGGCAACGGCTACCTGCTCGCCCGTGACCTGCCGGGCCGCGGCAGACGCCAGCGCGCCGCCCATATTCCCGGCGCCGATAAAACCGGCTTCATACTTCATCATAGCACTTCCCTCCTCAGCGGATCTGTCCGTCGCCGCGGATAATATATTTATAGGTACTCAGCTCGTCGAGCCCCATGGGGCCGCGGGCGTGGAGCTTCTGCGTGGAGATGCCCATCTCGCAGCCGAGGCCGAACTCGCCGCCGTCGGTAAAGCGGGTGGAGACGTTGACATACGTCGCCGCGCTGTCCGTGCCGTTGATGAAGCGCTCGGCGCTTGCGGCGTCCTCGGTGACGATGGCGTCGCTGTGGTGCGTCGAGTGCGCGAGCACATGCGCGATGGCTGCGTCCAGACTGTCGACCACGCCGACGGCGAGGATATAGTCCAGATACTCCGTGTCAAAGTCCTTGTCGGATGCGGGTGTGCCGTCGATGATCTGCGCCGCGGCCGCATCGAGCCGCAGCTCGACCGGCGTTAGGCCCTTCGCCGCGCGGTCATCGACCAGCGCCTTCTTGAGCATAGGCAGGAATTTGGCCGCGACCGCCCGATGCACAAGGCAGACCTCCTCGGCGTTGCAGACCGAGGGGCGGCTGGTCTTGGCGTTTTCAATGATGCGCACGGCCTTGTCAAGGTCGGCATATTCGTCCACATAGACATGGCAGATGCCGGTGCCGGTCTCGATGCAGGGCACGGTAGCATTCTGCACGCAGGCGCGGATGAGCCCGGCCCCGCCGCGCGGGATGAGCAGGTCGACAAGGCCCTTGGCCTGCATGATCTCCGTGGCGCTCTGGTGGCTGGTATCCTCAACGATGTTAACGATGTCCGGATCGCCGCCCACGGACGCGATGCCCTGCTTGAGCGCGGCCACGATGGCCTTGGCCGTATGGAAGGCCTCCTTGCCGCTGCGGAGCATGCAGACGTTGCCGCTCTTGATGGCGAGCGCGGCCGCGTCGGACGTGACATTCGGGCGGCTCTCATAAATGATGGCGACCAGTCCGAGCGGCACCTGCTTTTTGTAGATCTTCATGCCGTTGGGATGGTCGATCTGCGCGAGGATGCGCCCCGTGTGGTCCGGCAGCGCCACGGTCGCGCGGATGCCGTCAGCCATGGCGTCGATGCGGCCTCGGTCCAGATAGAGCCGGTCGAGCATGACGTCCGAGATATGGCCGCGCGCAGCGTCCATGTCCTCGGCATTGCAGCGCAGGATGGCATCGCTCCCCGCCTGCAGGCTGTCGGCCATGGCGGACAGGATGCGGTTTTTGTCCTCGGCAGAGGCGTTGCAGATGCTCGGCCACGCGGCCTTCGTCCGCTTGAGAATCTCCATAGTCGTCATAGTAGTCCCTCCTCAGGAATGTGGTATCAGAAATCGGGTGCCGGCGCGCCTGCCGTCCACGATGTCATAGAGCACCTCGGGTTTTTCGCCGTTGGCAATGACCATCTCACAGCCGGCCGCCGTTGCGATCTGCGCGGCGTGCAGCTTCGTGACCATGCCGCCGGTGGCGAGCGCGGAGCCCTTGTCCCCGGCGAGCGAGAGTATGTGCGCGTCAATGACCGGCACCGTCTCAATGAGCTGCGCGTCCGGATTTCGGCGCGGGTCACTGTCATACAGGCCGTCGATGTCCGAGAGCAGGATCAACAGATCCGCACCGATGGCGGCGGCCACGATGGCCGAGAGGCTGTCGTTCTCACCGATGGTGTTGTCCACGCCGATCTCATCCGTCGCCACAGCGTCATTTTCGTTGATGACCGGCAGCGCCCCCAGCTCCAGCAGGCGTGAGAGCGTGTTGCGCACGTTGCGGCTGCGCTGCTCACTGTGGATGTCCTCGCCGGTCAGCAGCAGCTGCGCCACGATATGATTATACTCCGCGAAGAGCTTATCATAAAAATACATCAGCTCGCACTGGCCGACGGCGGCGGCCGCCTGCTTGCCAGGCATATCCGCCGGGCGCCCGGGCAGGTTGAGCTTGCCGACGCCCATGCCGATAGCGCCGGACGAGACAAGGATGATCTCATGACCTGCATTTTTCAGGTCACTGAGCACTTTGCACAACCGCTCCATGCGCTGAATGTTCAGCCGCCCGGTAGCGTGCGCCAGTGTGGAAGTGCCGACTTTGACAACGATTCGCATAATGATCCCTCTTGCTGAATGATTGCATCCATTATAGCGCATCGGACGCAAAATTGCATCCCTTTTTGCCTTTGCTGCGCAAAAGAACCGCCAAAAATACGCGCGCACACGGCCGGACAGTTCGGCGACCTGCTCACGGAGCACCCGGAGATCGGCGGTGAGCTCGTGACCAACCTGAAAAACGACGAGACAGCCAAAGCCGACGACGCCCGCCGGCGCTGGTATGCAAACGCCGACGCCATCAGTGCGTTCCTCGCCGGTATCAACGCCTGCTGGAATGAGGAAACATGGCCGAATTTCTTCTACAGCCATCTGGAGATGACGGAAAAAGAAGCGGCGCTGCGCCTGCAGAGCGACTATGCGGCCGACATCCGCACATTCGACCAGATCGAGACCGAGGCGCTGCGGATGGCCGACGATATGTTCTGCGGTCTGGCCATGCGCTGCCGCGGAATGCACAACGGGAGACACCCTGCGGTGTCTCCCGTCGCATGTGAAAGAAGAACGAACGCTTGCCTGCACTCAGTCTGCAAACAGCGGCGTCGACAGATAGCGGTCGCCGGTGTCCGGCAGGAGCGCAACGATGGTCTTGCCCTTGTTCTCCGGGCGCTTGGCCAGCTCGATCGCCGCCCAGACGGCAGCGCCGGAGGAAATGCCGACCAGCACGCCTTCCTTATGACCGATCAGGCGGCCGGTCGCGAACGCGTCCTCGTTGCTGACCGGGATGATCTCGTCATAGGCCTTCGTATTGAGCACGTCCGGCACAAAGCCCGCGCCGATGCCCTGGATCTTATGCGGGCCAGCATGGCCCTCGCTCAGGACCGGGGAGGTCGCCGGCTCGACGGCCACGATCTTGACCTTCGGGCACTGGGACTTCAGGTACTCGCCGACGCCCGTCACGGTGCCGCCGGTGCCGACACCCGCGACGAAGATGTCCACATTGCCGTCCGTATCCTGCCAGATCTCCGGGCCGGTCGTCGTGCGGTGGATCGCCGGGTTGGCCGGGTTGACGAACTGGCCGGGGACAAAGCTGTCCGGGATCTGCGCGGCCAGCTCGTTGGCCTTCGCGATCGCGCCCTTCATGCCCTGTGCGCCGTCCGTGAGGACGAGCTCCGCGCCATAGGCCTTCATGATCTGGCGGCGCTCGACGCTCATGGTCTCCGGCATGACGATGATGATGCGGTAGCCTCTGGCCGCGGCGACGGACGCCAGACCGATGCCGGTGTTGCCGGAGGTGGGCTCGATGATGACGGAGTTCGGCTTGAGCACGCCGCGCTGCTCCGCGTCCTGGATCATGGCCAGCGCCACACGGTCTTTTACGGAGCCGGCCGGGTTGAAGTACTCGAGCTTTGCCAGAATACGGGCTTCGAGCTGCTGCTCTTTTTCAATATGCGTCAGCTCCAGAAGGGGCGTTTTACCGATCAGCTGGTCAGCGGATGTATAGATCTTGCTCATGAGATGTTCCTCCATTTATGTATCGTAATATATTTATATGTATGTTTGACTCGTAATGGACTTGCGTGCGCTCAGCCGCCGCAACAGTGCCAGCAGATGCACAAGCGGCCGGAAATGCGGTTTTGCATTTTCATTACCTACCTTCTCTATATGTTAATAGGATTATATCGTGCTTTACCAAGCATGTCAATAGGAAAATTTATTTTCTTTTTGCGCAAGCAAAATTTTTAATGAACACCGGATGCAATATTTGACCATGCACACATTACGCAACGATCGTGCGCAGGATTCACGGGTATGCGGCAGCCGTTTGGAGGCGCAGCCGCGAACGGTGCCGTTATCGGTCGCGAATTTGCAGATCTTTGCGTTTACGGCGTTTGTGCACAATGCTTCCATAGCTTGACTTTTCGGGGCAGGCAGTGTTATACTATGCGCATAAGTGAACGTGGGGTAGTATGTGCTACCCGACATCTCCCCACCGCGGCGCTTATGTATATTTATCAAAGGAGTGGAAACAATGAAAAAGTCCCGCAAACTGCTCTGCGTGCTTCTCGCTCTGGTTATGGTCGTCAGCCTGCTGCCGGTCATGGCTTTTGCTGCCGATGAAGACGTCGCAGAAGTGGAAGACGCTGCTACCCTGACGCAGTCTCCCGAAATCGAGGGCGTTGTTGGCGATGTCATTAAGAACCTCTTCAACAATCTCCCGAACTATGTCGTCATCGTCAAGACCCCGCTGGGCCGTCCCGCGAAGGGCGCTCAGGTCGCGATCTATGACCAGAACAACAACGTCATCGAGTCCAAGTCCGCTACTTATGGCGCTGCTATCTTCACCAAGGACAGCAGATTCCATGTTTACTCCACCAGCGCTACCTGGACCGATCCCACGACCGGCATCAACTACAAGTCCACCATCGCTGCCAACTGGTCCGTTGGCAAGCTGCCCGATGTGGACGTTATCACCGTTTGGCCCGCTTTCAAGATCGGCCTGAACACCACGGATCACTTTGCTTACATGCACGGCTATCCGGACGGCACCTTCGGCCCGAACCGCAGCATCCGTCGTGATGAGATCTGCGAGATCATCGTCAACCTCATGACCGACCAGACCAAGGCCAACCTCGCCAAGAAGTCCGGCGGCAAGACCTTCCCCGACGTTCCGAAGGGTCACTGGGCCTATGAGCAGATCAGCCTGTGCGCCAAGGCCGGCCTCATCGTCGGCGACGACCACGGCAACTTCAACCCGGCCGCTCCGATCACCCGCGCCGAGTACTGCACCATCGTTGCACAGCTGTTCAACATCGAGAGCAGCAGACCCATCTCCGGCAGCATCTTCAAGGATCTGAACGGTCACTGGGCCAGCAACTACATCACCCTGCTCTACAAGCTGGGCATCCTCTCCGGCGATGAAAACGGCAACGCCAACCCGAATAAGCTCCTGTCCCGCGCAGAAGCCGTTGAGATCACCAACAACCTCATCGGCCGCCGTCCGGACGCCAACAGCTTCACCGATGTCGCCAGCCAGATGAAGACCTGGCCCGACGTCAAGGCTGGCACCTGGTACTACGCTGCCGTGCAGGAAGCCACCAATGGTCATGACTACACCTGGGATATCAACATCACCACCCTGTCTGACATTGGCAGCGGCCTGATCAAGAACATCATTGTCAACGCCAAGCACCCGATCACCGAGCGCTGGACCGCGATCAAGTGATTTGATCTGAACGAAAAAAACAACAGGCACCTTCGGGTGCCTGTTGTTTTTTTCGTGCAAATACACGGCAGCGCCCGGCAATTTGCCGGGCGCTGCATTCTGATACGCCGCCTCCGCCGCGCGTTTGGAATCAGGAACGGTCAAACGCCGGGTTGGTCATATAGACATTCTTCTGATCCATCTTTTCCGTGGCCAAGCGCAGCGCTTCACCAAAGCGCTGGTAGTGCACGACCTCGCGCTCGCGCAGGAAGCGGATCACATCCGTCACGTCCGGATCATCGCACAGGCGCAGGATGTTGTCATACGTCTTGCGTGCTTTCTGCTCGGCGGACATATCCTCCGACAGGTCGGCGATCACATCGCCCGTCACGCCGATCGTCGCCGCCGTCCACGGCGTGCCGGACGCAAACTGCGGAAATACGCCCGCCGTGTGATCGACGAAGTACGTATCATAACCGGACTGCTTGATCTGCTCCGGCGTCATGCTGCGCGTAAGCTGGTAGACGATCGTTCCGACCATCTCGAGATGACCAAGTTCCTCCGTGCCAATATCCGTTAGGATCGCCGACAGCTCCGGGTACGGCATGGCATAGCGCTGGCTGAGATAGCGCAGGGACGCGCCCAGCTCGCCGTCCGGCCCGCCATACTGCGAGCAGATGAACTTTGCCAGCGCGGGGTTGGAGTTCTTGATGCGGATCGGGTATTCCAGTTTCTTTTCATAGACAAACATCGCTTACTTCCCCTCTCCTTCCTGCTGCCACGGCCACGGCGCGTTGAGCCAGTCGTAGACATCCGAACTTTCCAGATCCCGCAGCGAAATGGGGCCGTATTGCTCCACATACCGCTTCCGTCCCTCCGCACTCAGGCGGATGCACTTTTGCAGCGTCTCGAACGCCTCGCGATCGTCCGGGTGCGTGTCCAGATACAGGTTCAGCTCCCGGATGACAAAGTCCATCGCCATCAGCTCGCACAGCGGCGTGCTGAGGTCGCCGGGCTTGTTGACCATGTTCATAAACGGCAGATCCAACCCCGGGAACAGTGTGCCGCGCGCGAGCGCCATACGCTTATCATACGCAGGCTCGCTGGACTGCTGCATGGGCGTCTGCGCCAGCGCCAGCGGCGCACATTCCGGCAGCGGGCCCTGCTTGAAATTGCATTTGTCCACAGTCGTTCCTCCTTTTCAAATCGGGCACTCGGCCCGCATTATCCTATGCAGGCCCGGTTATGCCCGTGCGGAACGGGACGAAAACAGGCGGCGCCGGATGGCGCCGCCCTATATGCAAGCAATATTTACTTTGCCTTTGGCAGTGCCATGCCCGTCTTTTTGAGCGTGGTGCGCAAAAAGAACAGCGAGAGGATCAGCGAGAAGATCTCCGCGATTGGGAACGCAAACCAGATGCTGCGCAGCACGCCGGTCAGAGACAGCAGGTAGGCAGCCGGGATGAGCACCACGATCTGGCGCGCGATGGAAATAAGCATGCTGTAGACGCTGTAGCCGAACGCCTGGCACGAGGAGCCGGCCACGATGCTGATACCGGCAAATATGAACGCCAGACTCATGATGCGCAGTGCGGGCGCGCCGATCTCCAGCATGGCGTCCGAGGCGTCAAACATCAGCAGCAGCTCTTTCGGAATGAGCTGGAATACGAGCAGACCGACCATCATGATCGCGACGGCGTAGACCATGCCGAGGCGGATCGTCTTATGGATACGCTCCGGCTTCTGCGCGCCATAGTTATAGGCAATGATCGGCACCATACCGTTATTCAGCCCGAACACCGGCATGAACACAAAGCTCTGGAGCTTGAAATAGACGCCGAACACGGCGACCGCCGTGGACGAGAACGTGATGAGGATCAGGTTCATGATAAAGCACGTCAGAGACGAGATGCAGCTCATGATGATCGACGGGATGCTGATGGCCGTGATCTCACCCATGAGACGGCCGTTCGGCCGGATGTGCCGCAGGCGCAGATGCACCTCCGGGTTCTTGGTGTGATTGAGGATGACCGCCACAACCGCGCCCAGACACTGGCCGATCACCGTTGCCCAGGCGGCGCCGGCAATGCCCATCTTCGGGAAGCCGAGCAGGCCGAAAATGAGGATCGGGTCGAGGATGATGTTCGTGATCGCGCCGGTCAGCTGTGTGATCATGGAATAGACCGTGCGACCGGTCGCCTGCAGAAAGCGCTCAAACGTGATCTCGCAGAACACGCCGAACGAGCACAGCACGCAGATATTCAGATACGTAATGCCGTACTCGACGATGGACTCGATGTCCGTCTGTGCGCGCATATAGGCGCGAATGCCGATCAGGCCGCCGACGAGCACAAGCAGATAGCTCAGCAGCGCCAGCAGCAGACCGTTGACCGCGACCTGATTGACGCGCTCGGCGTTTTTCTGCCCCAACGCGCGCGACAGCAGCGCATTGATGCCGACGCCGAAGCCAACGGCAATGGAAATGATGATGTTCTGCAGCGGGAACGCCATGGACACGGCCGTGAGTGCATCCTCACAGATGCGCGAGACAAAGATGCTGTCCACGATATTATACAGCGCCTGCACGAGCATGGAGATCATCATCGGGACCGCCATGGACAGCAGGAGCTTATTTTCAGGCATGGTGCCCATTTTATTTTCGCGAAGGGTTTCTTCCGGCATATCGTCACTCCTAAAAGTATCCGCAAACAAAGTCCAACGTCACGAATGCCTATTATAGGTTGCCCGCAGCGGAATGTCAAGGGGTGTTGCATTTTTCACTTGAAAACGACGTGCGGCCGTGTTATAATAATTGAAAATGTGGGATTAGTTCATTGGTAGAACACCTGCTTCCCAAGCAGGATAGGCGGGTTCGATTCCCGTATCCCGCTCCAAATTAAGAAACCCCGGAATCCAACGGATTCCGGGGATTTTCTTTGTATATCAATGCTTTGCGGTGCTTTTGCTTCGCTAAATTCTTTACCGCCATGTTGCTATTTCTCGCAGTTCGTTAGCACTTTTTCAGCACAAAATGCTAACTAAAATGCTAACGAAACAATCTAAAAGCAGCGCAACAAAGCAACAGATCGCCACTGGAACGTAATGATCCAGTGGCGATACTTCTATTTATCCTCGTCGGCCTTGTCCTTGAGCTTTGCGAGGCAGTCGGTCAGGAACTTTGGGACTGGTGCGCCGAGGTGCGCAGCGTTTTCAACGATGCTACCCAGCTCCGTCACGATGTACCAGATAGCAACCAGCGGGAGAAACGCCGTCTTATATGTAAACGGCAGGTTGAAACCCAAGTCACCATAGTTGATGATCGCCGACAGGGCCACATCCAGCAGCAACGCCACGAGCATGGCCACAATGCTGCCGAGCTTGTGCCACAGGCCCGCACGCGCTACCGCGCTATCCCACGAGCCGGTCGACAGCGCCGCCCACGAGCCAGTAGCGTAGTCCAGGATCATCGCGGCCAGCCAGATTACCACGAGCCAGCCTGTCCACCCCCAGAAAGCCGTCATGCCGGCCAGCACGGCCGAGATGGCTGCTTTCAGCTCCATCGCTTTGCTTGGTGCATTCATGCTTTACCCTCCTTTGCATTGTCAATCATCCGCTGGCAGACGACCAGCGTCCGCATCATATCCATGGACAAGTCCAGCTTGCCATCACCCACGCCAGCAAGCACGCCTTTATCCACAAGCGCCTGCAGGCTATCAAGTGCCCATGCAGGCACGTCCATCACCTTGCCGTCAACGACGCGGCCATAGCGCTTATCACGCATGTGCCACATGATATACAGCATCCGCAGCATATCGGCTGACAAGTCCAAATTCCCGCCGCCAGTGCCAGTAATTAGTCCTGCATCCATCATCTCCTTTACTGTGCCACGCGCCCAGCCCGGAACATCATCAATCGTAGTATACCTAATCACGTCATCGTCCTCCTTGCCGTCATTTTCGTTCATTGCCTCCGCAACGTCGCGCCGAAAGCCGTCCATCGTGTAGCCCCTGCCGAGCTGCCGCCACAGGTGCTCCGGGTCTGCGTGATCCGTGCCAATACCCATCGCGCTCGCCTCCGCGTGCGAGATGATATCTTTGTTTGGGTCAAGCCCAAACTGCGTGCAGAGCCACGCAAACAGCTCAACCGCTGTGTTATACGTGCCGGTCACCTGCGTGATTGCCCGCTCCCAGTCGGAGCACACAAACGTCGCGCCGCCGAGGTAGCGGATGCAGTCCGGCTCGGTCATTTCCACGCCGATGCTGTAGGCGTTCGCCGCGCCGACGTGCATCAGTCGGCAATCCCACGGCGCGACCTGATACACCGTGCCGTCTGCCTGCAGCACAGCGTGCGCAAAGTACCGCGCCGTCTGCCATTGCCGCGCAAACACGGCGGCGCTCGGCTGCGGGCATCCCACGCTGTGCAGCACCAGCTTGCGCACCGGGATTCTTGTATACTGCTGATACAGTGGGTTTTGCGTCACAAACGCTTCGATGATCTCCATCTGCTGTTACTCCCTTCATTTTGGTGTCAGCGTTGCCGTAAGATTTGCTCCGGTGCCCTTGACGCAGAACTTGAGATTGTGCGGGGCAGACAGCGATGCGATATCCAGCGTAAAGCCAGACTTGTCCGCATCTACAGTGATCGTTCCTGCTACATGAGTCTTGTTTTCAATGTAGCCACCAGTAGAATACTGTGTACCATCACCCGCATACAATACCCACGCGCTGTCGCCGCCATTGCCAACCCCAGACCAGTTGTTGCCAAGGCAATTCACCGCGCCGGTTACACGGATGGTCGCACCGTTGGGGTATCTGACCCTGTCGATTGGAATCGCCGCTGTATGCCCAATCGTTACGTAGCCTGCGCCCGCCTTCTCGATACCGGTTGCGGTAGAAACGCGGGTATTGTCTATATAGCCATACTTCGCCAGCAGGTCGATGGTTGCGGCTTTGACTGTCAGCGCGTACTCTGCCGTAAAGCCGCCGTCTGCGGTTTTTACCGTGATCTTGGCGCTGCCCGGCGCAAGCGCTGTGACAACACCGTTGACAACGCTGGCCACGGTCGGCGCGGAGCTTGCCCACGTCACCGCCTTGTTGCTCGCGTCTGCGGGTTTTACGGTCGCCGTCAGCGTGGTCTGCCCGTCGACGGTCAGCTCGCCGGAGGCGGAGTTCAGCGTTACGCCAGTAACGGCCACAGTCTTGATGCCGGTGAAGATCTCGCGGTCGTAGCCCGCACCGTAGCAATAGCTATAGATCTTCTGCTGGCTTGGGTTGACGACGTTGACAACAAACGCCGTGTCCTTGGCGCTGTTGGCCGTCTTGTTGTAGGTGGTCGTTTCGCCGAACTCGATACCGTAGTATTCCGCGTTGCCGTTTGTACCGTATTCATTGTTTCTTGCAAAACACATATTCGGTGTAGCCAAGCGCCAGACGTTGTACTCCTTGCCGGTGCCGCTTGCGATAGCGTTGAGCTTTGCGGCCTTGAAGCAATGCACATGGCCGTGGATGGCCGCGAGGATCGCCGCGCTGTTGCTGCTGCTGAAATTCACGGTATTGCCGCTGCTGACGGTGATGCTGCCGCCGTCCACGTAGGCTTTGACGATATTCGACAGGACACACACGCCACCCCAGTCCAGCGGATGGTGGCTGAGGATCAGCACATTCCAGCCGGTCTTTGCGCCCACGGCTTTCAGCGTGTTCGCAAACCACAGCTTTTGTGCATCTGATACATATTCTTTTTCGCTATTTTCGGCGGTGTTCAGGCAAATCACCCGGAGTTTTTTGTTATTAAAATCTCTATAGCAATACCCGCTTGTGGTACTGCCCATGATTGCGCCAGCATTATACGCGCCGACAACATTGTACAACTCCGCAGGGGACAACACACTACTGTTTTGCGCCTTGCTATATTGCAAGCCATCATGATTCCCAAGCGTTCTAAATTGCGGAACACCTTTAAAAGCCTCGCCGATATCGGCATTGATCTCGGCAAAATGCTTCCGTCCCTCGTCCAACGTGGTCGTTGCGCTGCCGGCCGTGTAGTCGCCCAGATAGCAGGCAAAGTCGATGCCCGGCAAAATATACGCGAGCGCTTTCATCGCCATGCCAGCGTGCTTGTTGCCGGCCACGATGTCCGCGCTGGTGTCAAGCTGGTGCGCGTCCGAGGCCGCGATAAAGACGATGCTTTCGCTCGTGCGCACGGCCTGCACCTTTTTGGCTACCTCCAGCGCCGCCGTCTTGATGTAGTCCGGGATATCCGCGTGGACGATATTGTCCCTGCTGGGTATGCTCTTGATGGCGTCGGCCATGCCGTCGAGCAGCGTTGTATCCGGTACATCCACGCCCTTTGCTTTGATAGCCGCCTTAATGGCCGTCTTTGCCTGACTGATACGTGTAATTTGACTTGATACGCTCATAGTGCACCCCAGTCTTTAGATTGCGGCCAAAGCGGTCTCGATGTCGGCCGACATCGAGACCTTACCTCCAGATGTATATCCGGCAGGGATGGTCACCTCGGTCGCGGCGAGGCCGTCGATGGTCTTGCTGATTGCGCCATTGTTGGCCATCGTGCCAGCAGTAAGTGTGCCGTCCGCCGTCACAAATTTATTACCGGCAAGTACGTGCGCCGCCGTCGCCGTCACGCCGGACACGTCCTTATACTTGGCTGGGATCGCCGTGACTGTGACCTTGCTCAGCACCTTGCCAGCCGTTGGCGTGATGTCTTGGGCGGAGGTGGCAGGCGTGGCGGTCTTGGTCTCCAGCACGATGGCGACCGTGCCCTTACCGGAGTGCTTGCCGGCAGGGACGGTATAGGACTGGTTGCCGGTGGTCGCGTCAAGTGTCTTGGACACTGCGCCGTTGTCCGTCATCGTGCCCGCCTGTGTTACGCCGTCCGCGTCTACAAAGACCTTGTTTGCGAGCACATCGCCTGGCGCGGCGGTAGTTACTGAAACATCCTGATACACTTCAGGAATCGCTCCGACTGTTACGCCGCTCAGGCCATAGTAGCCCTGGTCGGGGGTGACTGCCTGTTGGTCTTTGGTGGGGGTGACGGTCTTTGCCTGAAGCTGATAGTTACCGCCGCCGGAAACACCCTTGACCGTGCCGGTGCCGTTGTGGTAGCCTTTCGGGATCGTGTAGCTCTCGCCCTCCTTGACACTTGCATCAACGGCGCCCTGATTCTTAATGGCCGCAGCGGCGGTCGCCAGCGTGTCCAGCTTGTCCGTGGACGCTGCCAGCCCCAGACCGACAAGCCAAGTCCGAAGCTTGTTCCGGGCGGTCTGCAATCTTGTGATTTCAGTTTGTGTACTCATACGTTCCTCCTCAGATCGTCGCAAGTAAGGCGTTAATGTTGCCGATTTCCAGATACACACCGGCGGACGTGATGGGCTTCGTGTTGTCCCGCTCTACCGCATCCGCAGTATCAACGGCAAGCGTGTTCGTTTTGGTGTCCAGTTTCAGTCCGTTGCCGATCCGATACTTTGTGCCGCCTCCGCCCGTCCGTGCCGCTTCATTGATAGCAGCCACCAGCGTGTCCTTTGCCTCCGTCGTCAGGTCGGCGAGGTCGCCGATCTGGCGCTGAATCGTCTGCAGCGTCATCTGGTCTGTCGGTGTGTATGTATACCCGGCGGGCTTCGCGCGCTTGTGCACTGCAAAGTCCTGCTGCACCATCGTGTACGCGCCGGTGTCGTCGGTGACGTAGGCGTAGGCCGTCAGCGGATGCCAGTCCTGCAGCAGCTCATCGGGGATGATGGCCGTGCCGTCGTCTCCGACGTCCACGTCCACCGACCTGCCGAAGCACTTATTTTGATAGTGCACCTGCTTGACGCTGCTGTCGTCCACCCGGACCCGCCGCCCGGTGTCCCACTGCCACAGCGCCCCTCGTCCATCTGCGATTGTGATTGTCATACCGTATGCCCTCCTTTACTTGTATTTGCCAATGACATGATAGTGTATCTGCGGGCCTGCAATCGTGGCGCTTGCTGGCAGCACGCAGGCATAGGCAGGCGCGTGTGTCAGCGCCGTCCCGATATTGTTGGCACTATCTGTCAGCAGCCAGAAGTCCGCCGACGTCGTGCTGTAAGGCGTCGCCGTCACCGCAGGCGTGGCCACGAAGTCAAAAGGATATTTCCGCCCTGCCTTGTTTGCGGCCAAGCCCATCCACGTGCCGTAGTACACGTTATGCCACGCATTATCCACGGCCAAAGTGTCGGCGCTAAAAATGCCCCACAGTTCGGCGATGCCGGACGCCCATTTGCGCCACGTCCACACACCGGTCGTGCCCTGCGCGGTGATGTAGTCGGCAACATCGGCTTTGCCCAGCTTTTGCGCCAGCGCGGCCGCGATGGCCTTGTTTTGCACAGGGTTGGTCGATGCGGCATCCACTGCATCGTCGACCACCACACCGGCGCCGCCGGTCGACGCGGACGTCGGCCGGCCGCCGGAGGCGACGCTGCCGGTCAGCGTTTTTCCGCCCCAGCCAATCGTCATGCTGGTCCGGTTGCCAACCAGGCTTGTGTCCAGCTTGGACACGCGCATGGTGCAGTCGATGCCGTGCGGCGGCGAGATCACCCGGACGCTGTCGCCGACCGCAAAGGACTCGATCGTGATGTCCTGCGCAGACAGATCCGCCGCCGTGACCTGGATGCCCCGCGACAGGCCGCAGTTTTGCGCCAGGTACGATGCAGCTGCCACCTTGAGGTCTGCTGCATCGTCCGTGTCCACGCGCAGCGTGCCATCGATGCGGCCATACAGTGCCTCTGCGGAGGTATTGACCAGATAGGCGGCCCCGTTGTTGACGCTGGCGATCGTCAGCCCATCCTTGCCTATGGGATAGACGCGTGTGATCAGGTCCGCACCGTCGATCTTGTCCTCCAGCGACAGTAGATTGGCGTTGATGTCCACCGTCTGCAGGCACACGTTGGTGTACGACTTGATGCAGTCCAGGTATATATCGCCGTCCGCATAGCGGATGCGCAGCATGCCGCCGACCTGCTGCATCGCCTCCTGCAGCAGGTCGAGGATCGTCTTGTACTCCGTCTGCTCTACAGCCAGCTTGGGCAGCGTGGCGTCAATGGTGCCCAGCTTGATTTGCTTGGCCGCCAGGCAGGCCGCGTTGTACTGCGTCAGCAGTGCCGTGACGTAGTACGTCACGGTGTCCTCGGTCATCACAAACGGCGGCTTGCGGATGTCGCCGAGCCAAAGCATGGCACCGTCGACATTGTAGGTGCGTGTGCCGCGCAAATCCGCGCTCGTGTCGGCCACGGAGCCCCGAAACACCTCCACCCCGTCCTTGCGGATGGAGATCACAGACGCGCGCTTTACCGGCACGTCGCGCATGGTGTTGATAGCTGGCAGCCTAAATTCGGCCGAGTCGCACTCGCCGTCCGCCTGGTGGAGCGTGCCGTCCACGATCTCATATCCCGGCATACCGGCCGCAAACAGCAGCGCGCCGTCTACATAGCCTGCATACATCACATCCACCCCCGCGTGCCAGCCAAAGTGACCGTGCCGCCCTGATCGCAGACGGCATATGCATAGTCCGTCGTGCGGCGCATGGACAGGTACGGGCTGGTGGTCTCGCCCGGCTGCAGCGTCACCGGTGCGGCCGAGCGCGCGCAGCGGATGATCGTAGTCGCGCCGCTGACAGCTGTGACGCCGTCAACAGCCGGAAACAGCAGCCGGTCACTGGACAGCCCGGCCAAGCTGCCCGGCGTCGCCTTGTAGATCTGGATATTGGTCAGCCGCGCCCTGCGGTCCGCCCCGCCGTAGCTATACAGCGTTACGTACAGCGCATCGGCCGGCACGTTGCTGATCCAGCGCGACTGCCCATCGCCGTAGACGGTACCGTCAGCGTCCGTGATCTCGTAGCATCCGTTGGTAACATCCGCAGAGATCAGGCAGCTCCCGGCAGCCGGCCACGGCAGTTTAAAGCGCGCGCGATACGTCCGGTCAGTGGGCGATCGCGTCGCGGACCCGCGCACAGACAGCACGCAATCCACGCCAGAGCCGGTTATGCTGGCGTTGCCGCTGCCACCGTAGGCATACGACAGCGTCGGCGTCTTGCCAAGCATTGTGTTGGCGCTGCGCAGGACGCGCGGGATGGTGATGCTCGTCGCGGCCGGCTCAAAGCGGTACGGGTCGGCGTCGATCGTGACGTCAAACATTGTTGTCGTTTTGCTCTTGTCAATGTCTCCAACCGTGAAGCGTCCCATGTAGTAACCGCTCCGGTTGCCCAGTCCCAGCTTCAAGCGTTTGCCGTGCACCGCACCTGCAAAAGCATAGAAGTCAAAGCTTCCATACGGGTCGAATCCGAACCGGAGTTTAATACTCCGGTTTCCATAGGCCGGCCCGCCATTCAGGACATCAGTGAGATCGATCACACCATCAGCACCCGGGACACTTTCTTGCTGTGTTTTCACACTCGGCAGACCAATCTGCACATCCAGCAGTTCCAGCCCAGCGTACTCAACTCCGCCAATCTTGCAGTCAAACTCCATAAACTGCCCTTCTTTCATTTTGCCTGTAAATATCGCCGAGCGCCGCATCCATACGCTGCGCAACAGCACCGACCACAGCGTTTCCGTCCATATAGATCTGCATGGACGTGATGGCGCGCTCGAGCCGGTCCATGCGCTCCAGCACGGCCGAAATTCCTACATTTCCAGCCGCAGATACGCCTGCTGCCTGCATCGCCGACATCTGCGTTTGATACGTTCCGCCGGCGGCGCTGAGGACGCCATCGCTCACGCGCTGCATGGCCCGCACGGGATCCTGCATATTGTCCAACAGGCCGCTTGCAAGGCCCTGATCGAGCATGTCACCGATCCATGCTGTTTTCTTAGACGGAGAATTGACGCCAAAGAAGTGCTTGATAGAATCAAGCACCGACTCAGTAAAACTCTTGATCTTGTCTTTCAACCACAAGAGTTTATCGTTTATGCCGTTCCACAGGCCTTCCACCAGATTGCGGCCCACACTCAGCACCTGCATCGGAAGCTCGCGCAGCTTATTCAGGACAGCGCTCACCACTTCATTGACCTTTGTTCGGAATCCCTCACAGTTGTCATAGATCAGCTTGAACGCGCCTGCGAACGGATTTACGAGCAGGAGCAAAAGCCCCTGCCAGTTGGTTTCGATAAAGCTGATCACGGTATTGAAGATATCCGGTATCGTGACCGTGAAGAAGTTCGACAGCCACGTCCAAACCGACTGGAATGTTGATTTTGCGCCCTCCCAAAGGTTCTGCCAGAACACGCGGAAACTCTCGCAGTTGTTCCAGAGATACATGAAGGCAGTCACCAGCAGGCTAATAGCAGTAATAACAAAGCCGATTGGGTTCGCTTTCATCGCCGCATTCAGGCCATTCTGCGCCGATGTGGCCGCAGCTTTTGCCTGTGTAGCTGCGTACTGCGCCAGCGTCATGCCCTGCTCCGACGCGATTGCAGCGAGCTGCGCCACCTTGAACGCTGTGATTCCCGCAGTCACTGTAGCAATCATGGCAGTAACGGTCGGCAGATTGTCCTTTACCCACTGAATGGCTGGAACAGCCTTATCCAGAAGCTCTGCGCCCATGGCCTTCACTTCGGCAACCAATGGCGTAAACTCCGCACCGACGGCTGCCATGGATGCCGTCCACTCCTCATTTGCCTTGTTGGCCGCAATCACATCGGCATTGGTCTCCTTGTAGGCATCAGATGCCTCACTGTAGAGACCGTTGAGCGTATCCATAATCAGCTGCTGGCGCTCCTGCTCGTCCGTGCACGCGGCCAGGCTCTCATTGAATTTGTCCTCGGACACGCCCGCCCAGTTGAGCGCATCCGCAAGCGGGCCGGTAACCTGCCCAACCTTTGCGGTCTCGTTCGCCGCCTCGGTCAGGCCTTCGATCGGCAGCGAATCGCCAAAGGTAGCAAACACGCCCGTGCAGATATCCGTCCACGTCTGTAGATCCGCCTCGTTATCGGTTAGGATGGCCAAATGGTTGGCCGCCTCGACGGCTTGATCCGTCTCGCCGAGTATACCCTGCAGCTCTTTATAGGTCTTCAATGCCGCCTCGGAATTGTAGCCGTTTGTCGTAAACGCTGTGTCCAGCTTACCCATGGCTGTCTGATACTCTTGCGTGACCTCGATGCACTCTTTCAGCCCGTCGACGATTTTCCCGAACGCCTCGCTGGCCAAATTGCCAACAAATGCGCCCGCCGCAACGCCGGCCGTACCCAGACCTTCGCCGGCATCTTTCGCCGCATCGGACAAGTCTCCCACGCGACGAGCCGCGGCAGAGGCCTTTTTCCCGATGTCGCTGATACCATCCGCGCCGCCGCCAAGCTGCTCAATCGCGTCGGCCGTTTCCTGAGCCGCTCGCTCATAGCCGCCCAGCTTCTGCTCGGTCGCAATGATTTCGCGGCGCAGCTCGCGCACCTGTTCAGCAGATACGTCGCCGCGCTCAAACTGCGCCTGAACCTGCTTTTCTGCCGCTTTCAGCGTCTCCAGCTTCTTGGCGGTGTTGGCCACAGCCTCGCTCAAGATCTGCTGCTTCTGAGCAATCAGGTCAGTATTCTCCGGATCTACTTTCAGCAGCCGGTTCACCTGGCCGAGCTCACCGGACAGGCTTTTCGACTTATTTTCAATTTCCTGCAGCGCTTTGCCCAGCTTCGTCGCATCGCCGCCGATCTCGACCGTCAGGCCTTTGATTTTATTGTTTGCCATGCGCCGCATTCCCTCCAATCTTCTGGCGCAATTTCACCCGGTCTGGCTCTGTTTGTTCCATGCGCCAGGCGTTATTCAGATACTCCTGCCCCGCCTCTGTGCGGCTCAGTTCGTAGATATACGCATCGCGCCGCCAGATCAGGTATTGCAAATAGTCCGTCTGGCCGACCTCAGTAAAGTTCAGGCCAGTATACGCAGACACAAGCCGTTTCCACCAGGACGTGATGACGTACTGATGGCCTCCCGCACTATCTGCTTGCGGATAGTACGGGAGCATCAGTTTTTTGCTTTTGTGAGCTCCTCGATGAATTCGACATAGGCGCTGAAAAACACAATCAGGCTGTCCAGATTCATGCGGTATTTGCCGCGCAGGTCATCCACCGTCACCGGCAACCCCATCAGATTGCAGGAGATCAGTCGCGCCGCCAGATCGTATACTGCCCGGATGCTGTTCGCATCCATAGTCTTCAGCACGTCCTCCAGCTCCGGCGCAGTCGCCGTCAGCTCCTCCACCATCGCCTCGGTCGGTGTGGTCACGTCAATGGTCGTCTGCGCATCGTCCTGCATGATCAGGCGCAGATACGGCCGGTTGATGCTGTTGAAATTGATTGTTTTCGGCATGGTCACTTCTCCTCCCATAAAAGGGACAGCGGAGCTGTGAAAGCCCCGCTGTCAAAATTAAGCCGTCGGAATCTCTTCGATCAATTCCACGAGCGTACCGTCACTATCGTGCGGCAGCGCCTTGAATTCCGGTTCCACGGTCGTGCCCGCGTCCGTCGCAAACGTCAGCGTCGCGCCGGCGGTATTTCTGCCCTTGATCAGGATCCACAGGTCGCCGTCCGTCTTATCCTCGTGGTGGAAGCAGATCGCATAATAGCCGCCCTGTGCGTTGCCGGCACCGCCGATCTTCGTCGTGCGCTTGCCGGATGCCTCTGTGCTGCTGCAGCGGTCAAGCAGCTTTTTCAGCGTCGTACCGTTCCATGTCAGCAGGCCGCACTTCAGCACAGCCTCCTCATTGGTCGTGATGATCTTGGACACATAGCCGAGATCGTCTTTCTCCTCGTAGGTCTCCTGGGTATATTCCAGCGACGCGCCGCCCTTGATATAGCCGAGCAGATTGCTTTCCACGCACAGTGCATCTACCGTCGGCATGGACTCGCTGAATGTTTGCAGATAGATTTTGCCTGACCCCAGCGTAACCGTATCTTTGTCTCTTTTAGCCATTATGTGGCCCTCCTTTTTTCGTAGAATTCAAAATCGTAGACAGTTTGATACCGCTGCACACTCTGCAGCCAGTACCGTGCCGCCTTTGTCCAGTGAATGCCCCTCGCCGCGAGCTGGGTCTCGATAGCCGCTTCGGCTTCCGGATCTCGCTCCGGCTCGTACAGCTCCACGGAAACATCGTGGCTCACGACCATCGGCACCACGCCGCTCTCCGGGTCTGCCCCGTCCACCTCCTGGTCATCGAAATAGACGGCATAGGTCGTCGAGGGCGGATTCAAATAACGGCCCTGGCGAAAAGGAATGCCGGATGCAGTCAGGATCTCTTCAATCACTTTGTCCAGCCTCCTTCACCGCTTCTTCCACGGCGCGCTCGTATTCCGGTAAAACAGCGTCGAGCGCGTTCTTCAGGAATGGATTCGCCTTTGTGCGGCCGCCGTTTCTGGTCGCGTGACCATGCACCAGCAGATGCGTCAGCCTATGGTCAGGGGCTTTCACATACCAGATATATCGCTTCATTCCGTTGCCAGCATCTTCGGCCTTTACAGCTATATTCTTGTAGAATGAGCTATCTTTTCGCTTAGAACGCGGCGCAGTTGCCCTCGTGATTCTTCTCAGCTTATCGCTTGACTGTTCGCCCACATCATTGATACGGTCAATCACATCCTGCGCATACACGGTCAGCGCATCAGAAAGTGCAGCCGGCAGATTGCCCACTTGGAAGCTTTTAACCATAGATACCGCCCTCCTCCGCAGACGCACGCGCGACCGTGATCTCCAGCTCCTGACCGTTCCGGTAGGTACGCAGCACATGGTAACGCTGGCCGTCATACTCCAGCAGCCGCTCGTTTTCGTACTCCAGATAGTCCGCCAAAATAAACTTGCATTCTGGATAGACATCGACCGCCTGCGCCTCGTAGTACTCCCTCTGGCCAATGCTCGCCAGACGGCAAAACACGTCCCGCTCGCCGGCGTTGCCGATCAATGTGATGACTTCGTTCACGTTGTTCCCTCCTGATAGCCGCTCGCCATCATCAGGCAGGATTTGAGCGCGTTATATCTGACCATGTACTCTGCGGCCTTACCCGTGTCGTCCGTATACTCCGCTTTGCAGTATAGCTTGACGGCGTTGAGCACCAGCGGGTCGATCACATCCTCCGTGTCCTCCGATGGATTTCGCACGCCGCAAACCCGCAGATCCGCCAGGCAGGCAGAGATGGAGTCTGCCACATCATCGTCCAGTTTCGTGTGACTGATGCGGAGATAGGTCTTCACCTTCGTCAAGAGGCCCTGATCAATTTCCATATGGTTTCCTCCTCTCTGACGGCATCGGCGGGGCGATAAAGCCCCGCCTCGGATAACGATCAGGTCGCCGCGCGGTTAAAGCGCACAACAGCATCGGACACGGTCAGTTTTCCGTCCGCCAGCGCCATGGCGCGATACACACGGGAGCCGGCACGGAACGCGACAGAGTCGTCACTGGTGACCTCCGGTGCGCGGGCGATGTTCATGTGATAGTACGACAGCTCGCCGAACAGGATGTTGTCGGCGGTCAGATTGTCGTCCAGAATCACCGGATAGCCAAGAATGTTGTGCTTTGCCGGAGACTCCGCATCCGCATGGACGACGGGCTGGCCCTGGGTGTCCGTGATGCCGATCACGTCCGTATAGAACAGCTTGCGCGGCATCACAAAGACGGCATCGGTCGCATAGCCAGTCGGCAGCGCAGCGATGATCTTGACCAGATCCGCATAGGTCGCTTTCGCTTTGGTGAAGGTGCCGGTCGCCGTATCCAGCGTTTTCAGGATACCAGTCGCCTGGCTACTGCCGGTTCCGGTAAAGACTGCGGCGTCCAGCGCGGCCTCCAGCTTATTGGCCAGACGGCCGACAAGCCAGGTCTCGAACGCATCGATGGACATGGTCTGCACATCAGCAGTGATCTCGACCGTCTTGATCAGCATGTACGCGCCAAGGGAGACAGAGGTGATCGTATCAGCGGAATCGGTGGCAGCCGTGCCAACAGCGACCCAGCTTGCGGAATTCACGGTGCCCTCCACGGGGATCGTGATATTGCCCGGGATATAGGTCATCGTAATGCGCGACAGGATCGGGTTCCGATCGAACACGCCGACGATTCTGTTGAGCGTCTGGGTGGGGATCGCAGCAGTGGCCGTCACCGCCGCGCGCTGCTCGGCGCTCAGGCTGCGGCCCTGCAGATGCATGAGGTAGGCCTCGCGATACTCCGCCGAATCAACGGTGAAGCGCGCCTGCGTCGGCTCAGCAGCGCTCGGCGCTTCGATCGTGCGTCCGGTCACGATGCCGGCGGCGATGTTGGATCGCAGGCGCTGACGCGCCTGCATTTCATTCAGGATCTGCTGGCGCTCCGCATTCAGGGCGTCGGCCTCGTTTTCCAGTGCGGTCAGCGCATCGCCGCTGGCCGTCTCCGCCTCCTGCTGGATGGCAGCCAGGCGCGCATTGATTTCATCAAGTCTCATAGTTGAATTCCTCCTGTGAATTAAGTTTGATTTTCAAGCGCAGTCTTCTGCGCCTATCGTCAAGCTCTGCCTCACTCCGGGCTGCAAGACCGATCACTCCGTCGGCCCTGAAACGAATTGTCAAGGACTTTTTAATCAAATTTACAAAAAGTTCACATCTTACGGACTTCATCACGAAGCATACGCTTGATTTTGTCCGCCATCGTCTCTGTTGCGGTCTCGCTGAAATGGACACGCACGATATAGGTGGTCTTGTCGATGGTCTTGCGGAAACAAGGCTGTGTGTTAGTGTTTGTGTTCTGAATTGTTGTTGCGTTCATTGAATACCTCCTTGAAATGAAAAAAGCCAGACAGGGTGTGTGGTCGGCAACGAAGTCCGGCAACGGGCTTCAAAAAACCTCGAACATAGTCCTATCTGGCTTATTTACTATTTTTACTTTTTTCTTTGATTTCTCCGTTGCTTTCGTTGTCAGAGAAGAAAACCCCTTGAAAATAAAGGACTTTTAAGAGATTTGCCCTGCAACGGGGTCGGCAACGGGATAACAACTTACTCGGCAACACGGTCATTTTTTCAGAATGGAAGTTCCATCTGTCGGGCTTCTTCCTCTGTCAGTTCTCGAAAACCATCCGTCAGATTTGAGCCTGTTGCCGATGGCTCGTTGTCGGGCGGTGGTATGCGTTCCCACCCTCGCTGTCTGCCGTACTTGGCGAAGCTGCGTGGATTGGAAAACGGTTTCCATCCCTCAATGCTGTTGTTCATGATTTCATTGATTTCTCGGATTTCCCATTGCTTCGGCTCGTCAAAAGGGTGGTTCAGAGCTTCTGCATAGATCAGCTTGGAGCAGACCTGTGTACCCTTGAAGTTATCAAGAAAAGACTGAATCAGTCCTGCTTTCGTGTCCTCCGGCATAAACTGCTTTTGCAATTCTTTCAGCTCCTTGTCCATATCCTTTGATAAGGTCAGCTTTAGAGGAAAGTTCTGATAGATGAACATGGCTTCTGCCCACATCATATCAATGAACGCTCTGGATGCGGCTTCATCTTCCAAAATGTGAACCTCTGCATTTTCGGGGTGTACCATGATAGGCAGAAATCTACGGTTGCCGCTTCGGTCAAGGGGCAGAAAGTCCATCGTATTGGAAGAACCGCCGAACACGCATTGTCGCAAGCGGTCTGCCGGATGGGTTTCATACGGCACTTTATAGGTTTCTTTCGCCCTGCTGATAAAGGACTTAATATCTTCAATGCTCTTAGCGTTGGCTGTGGCAATCATTTCCGACATCTCGATAATCCAATGTCCCTGCATTTTGCGGTACACATTGTCATCGTCAATCTTTTTCAGGTCATCGGAGAACCATTCATCTT
>ERZ773133.1754-NODE-1754-length-22905-cov-18.520875_pt1 | contig 22905 bp, 20 predicted proteins | sample MGYA00580861_ERZ773133 | MGnify/ENA primary metagenome ERZ773133 (study PRJEB29015, sample SAMEA2737844) | human gut metagenome | biome: human gut; feature: human-associated habitat; material: faeces | place: China | collected 2012 ...
CAAGGCGGCATAAGTAGTACGCAGAATTTACTACTGCTTTTACTACTTTTGAGAGTGAAAACATGAGGGGTAATAAAAAGATTTGTGAGGTTCTTCCGATATGAAAAGTGCCGGAAAAGCCCGAAGTAACGGGCTATACCGGCATATAAGAACATCTAAAGAGATAATTAGAAATCTATTAAATGATTAATAAAACATTTCAATTTTATTAGTTACTTTGTACTTCATAATAAACGTCCTTTCTCAAATTAATTTTCCTTGTTTAGTTTCTTTACGTCCTGTCGCAATTTATTCAATTCTTCCCAAACCTTTTTAATTTCAGATTTTGTATCTTCAATATGGACACATTCTAATTTTCCCATATTGCACAATATCGCAATCTGATTTATATTGATACCGATTTTGCGAAGTTCTGAAGTAAGTTGTTTTATTGACGTACTGTCCAATACTATTATCTTCTGATGAAGTGCTGCTTGTAATAAAAATTTACTTCTTGACATTCGTAATTTTTTTGACCTGTTATCTATTTCATATAATTCATCTTCCGTTAATCGTATTTCTAATCTTCTATTCTTCATTACAATTCTCCGAATTAATATGTTATGGGTTTGGGCAACGCCCAATTTTTTGCACACTCAAACGGCGTGTGCTTGCCTTTGTCCGTACAAAGGCGTATCTTGCCATACCAAAAAGGTATGTAAAATATCAGAAAAGAAAGTCCAAATCAAAAGTAGCGACCAAACAGATATTTAGTCATACATATAATAAATCCAAATACTAATAGCAGAAGAAAAGAACCAAATATGCTGCATATCGTTTTCATTTTTTTCTCTCCCTCAAGTATTGAATATATTAAGAGGATATTGCTACAAACACATATGAACATCGCTGTTATAAATAATAGCAACAGTATCTTGTTATCTGATAATTGTAGTAAATCACGCATTATCGCTATCCTCTATTTTTTTGCATATATGCTTTGCGTGTTGATATATTTCTGTTTCCGGCGGAAAAAATGCAAGAATCATAGTCATAACTTGTTTTATCATTATGATCTCCATTTCATTGAAATCGACTTTCATAAACTCATATCCTCCTGTATGGGTGTTTGCTCTTCCATAAACGCACATAAATCCTCATTAAAATCTTTATGTATCGGTTCTTCACGAAAAACTTCGTATCCCTTATCTTTGTATTTTTGCATATAACCGACTTTTTTTATCGTTCCGTCGTTATTATATTCATTTTCCAACACCTTTTTGCCTTGCTCATCGTTGTCTGTTGCAAAATGAATGTTTTTTATTTCAGGGTGAAGTGAAAGAAATTGTTGCAAACCTAAGTCACTTACACCTCCCAAAGCAATTCTCCAATCTTCTTGCCAATCCCATCCGCTTACTTTTGTCAAAGTAGCATGTGACATTGCGTCTATCGGTGCCTCAAAAACATATACACTGTCGGACTTACCGTTTAATGTAAAGCAATGACGCTTGTCACTGTTTTTTACATCACCTCTATATGTATTCCCCATTGTATATGTAGAACGGACAGATGCATATCCCGCCTGTTCGCTTTTATCATACCCAACAAACACACAACTGTGTTTGTCATTTTCATATATCTTACGTTCGTGCATTAACTGTGATACAATTTGATTGTCAATGTGACGGGTTTTAACCAAATATGCAAATGCTCTGCGTGAGTCAGAGTTTGCCTTTGGCAGTACCATTTTTCCCTTATGCTCCGGCATTTGCTTTGCCGGATTATATGTTTGTTTCGGCAATGATTTTTGAATTTCTTCACCGCACAAGGACCTTACTGCTTGCTGAAAGGTCCAGCCGTTCTGTTCCATCGCAAAGTTGATTACATTACCGCCTTTTCCGGTTGAAAAGTGGTAATACATATTTTTTGACCGAGTTATATTTAAGCTATGCCCTTTTTGATAAAGAGTATTATTACTGCCTCTCGTTTCAAATTCCATACCCAAACTTTTTGCATATTCAAGTAAATCAACTTGCATAGCCTTATTTATCATCTCTTTAGAAACATAGTCTGCCGCCATATCAATCTCTCCTTTCCGGCAATCAAAAAAAGGACGTTAAAACGCCCTACATTTCCATATCAACAGAATTAGTTTTATCAGCCTCCAAATCTAACTCATGTTCCAATTCTCTTTGTCGTACTAACGCCGTTTTTAATTCATCATCGTGTTCAAACGGTGAATTTATACTGCTCTTAGCATGGTTATAGTTACTTTTTAAAGTTTCTATATTTCCTTTGTAGATATTCATTTCTTCCTCTATATTATTGACGCAGTTCTCAATTCTCATAGCCATACCTATCGGACTATAACTACATTCAATATTATATGTTTGTTGACCGACTATATTGATATGATACGGCTGTGCCTTTTGAATTTCAAAGCCTTTATACTCACCAAGTACCGTTCCTTCTGTAGATTGTTGAGCAATCTTAATGATTTTTTCTCCTGCCTTTGTTCGTTCATCATATGATACTCCGCCGATGATTATATCATTTGATACCGCCATATCTCTCATTGTAATATCTGCCTTTATTTTTTCGATGTACGCCTGTATCTGTTTTTCTCTCATAGGATATTTATTGATTGTATCCTCATACATCAATTTATTTTTTGTAAAAGCAGCTTTTAAAGCACTTAGTTTTTGAACCTTAATGTCAAGTTCCATTTTTTCTTTTATTCTGACATCACCGGTTGCACAAGCCTTTATTTCAGCAAAAGAAAGAACAGTTTCATCAGCATCTTCACAACTTCTCAAGCCTATATCTCCACGCATTACTTGATTAATAAATCTCTGCTTATTTTCGACTATCTGCCACAAGTACGCATCAAATGTATTTTTCACAACATAGCGGTAAATATCAACGTGTTCATTCATATTGCCTTGCCTTAATATTCTGCCCTCACGCTGTTCTATATCCGAACTTCGCCAAGGACAATCCATATGATGAAGTGCTGCAAGTCGTTTCTGACAGTTAGTGCCGGCTCCCATTTTATCTGTCGAACCTATCATAACTCGATAATGACCGCTACGCATTTTTGAAAACATATCGGCTTTTTGAACATCTGTTTTTGCTGTGTGTATCACTGCAATTTCATCTCGCTTTACTCCCTTTTCCACAAGAGCATTTATCAGCCTGCCGTAAGTGGTATCATTTATATCAACTCCATCTTTAGGTGTTCCTAAATCGCAGAAAACAAGTTGAGTACCTCTTGTTTCTGTTGTATTCTTATAGATGTTATATACATTTTCAGCACAAGCTTCAACTTTTCTGCTCATCGGTGCATCATTATCTATAAGTTTAGGATCAAGAGCAAGTTTTCTTGCCTCGTTTGTGATTTTAAGCATATTGTCAATCTCAGGTTCTACCTGTCTATCTCGTATAGCTGCCGCACGTTCAACAAATGTCATCATTATATCTTGCGTAAATTCGTCCGGTTCTAATGCAACATTGTGCATTGTATGTTCCGGAACGGGAAGTTTTAGCATATCGCCTGTTTGAACATCAGTAAAATGCGAAAACATTTTCATCAGTTCCGGCAGATTATCAAATTTTGATAATCTGTTTTTCATTCTGTAGCCTGTACCCTCCGGTGCAAGTTCCAAGCCTGTTGTAATGTTTCCGAACATCGCAACCCAGTTATCAAAGAATCCGAATCCGTTTCGTTCAAGAAGTCCATTATCCAAATATCTTTGCATTACATACATTTCCGTAATACTGTTTGAAATAGGTGTACCTGTTGCAAACACAACACCCCTACCATTTTGTATTTCAGATAAGTATTTACATTTCCAAAGCATATCCATTGATTTATTTGATGATGTGGTTGATAATCCCGCCACGTTAGATAACTTTGTAGTTATCATACAATTTTTAAACATATGTGCTTCATCCACAAACATATAATCAACACCAAGTTGTTCAAAACAGAATATATCATCTTTGACTTCCTGTGCTGTAAGTTCTTCATATTTGGCTTGTAGGTTTTTCTTTTTGGTTTCAAGCTGTTTTACCGAAAATCTTCTGCCTTCTGCATTGCCTAATTCCTCAATAGCAGCCGATATTTTTTCAATCTCTAATGAAATCTCATTTGCAAGACGTTCGTTAGATATAGGTATCTTTTCAAATTGTGAATGACCTATAATAACTGCGTCCCAATCTCCCATTGCTATTTTAGAAAAGAAAGCCTGTCTTTTATCTTTTACAAAATCTTTCTTTGTAGCAACAAGAATATTTGCTCCTGGATAAAGTTGCATAAACTCACTGCCCCATTGCTCTGTAAGATGGTTTGGTACAACTATCATACTTTTTTTCGCTAAACCAAGCCTTTTTAGTTCCATACAACTTGCAGCTATTTCGTATGTTTTACCTGCACCGACCGTATGAGCAAGTAAAGCATTTGTATCACTATACAACACTCTTGCAACCGCATTGACTTGATGTTCTCTAAGTTTTATAGCCGGTGACATTCCCGGAAAAGTAAGATGTGAGCCGTCGTACTGTCTTAAGCGTGTATTATTATATGTTCTGTTATAATAGTCAACATACTTATTACGAATATCCGGATGTTCCATTACCCACTCCGAAAACTTTTCTCTTATTATTTCTTGCTTTTCTTGTGCTTTTGCGGTTTCTGATGAATTAACAGTATACCAAACTCTATCACCATCCTCATGTCTGTCACGCACAACGCAATTTTGAAGATTTAAACTATCTTCCATAATCTCATAAGCATTTTTCCTTGCTGTTCCGAATTCCGTTGTAACTTTTAGATTACTATTGTCAGACTGTTTGTTATATACTGTCCAAGCATTTGTGTAATTATTATATCGGATACTGATACAATATGAATTATAATTATTTTCTTTTAAATATTCTCTTGTATCAAAAGTATCATACATAAACTGTTGATAATCTTCAACAGAAATCCATGACAAGCCTATCTTCCAAGGAATATCGACAGCGGTCAATGGTTCAGGCTGAACTGCATTTAACGCCTCTATATTTCTATCGTATATGCCGTTATCGTTTAACCTTTTTGCTATTTCAAATTTTTCAACTACATTACCTGATAAATACTCATCAGCCGTTTCGTAGCCGACATACTCATCAGTCACACTGCTGTGTACAGGATTTTTATATATCAATCCATCAAGTTCCTGTATCACTTCACCTTTGCTTTGATGTGTAAGCATACTGATATATTTTATATCTACTCTGCCTTTTTCCGCTAATGATATTTTTAATCCGTCAATAGCATTATCAGCACTTTCAATAGGTATATACGGACGGATCGTTTGTTTTGAAAACATATCAGCTTTTGTTATGTTACCGTCCTCATCCACGTTTTCCAGTGACAAAAGTAACGGTAAATCTACATCACTGGCAAACGCTAATCTATTGCCACGTGAATGTATTGCACCATATTTATCAATATATTTGTCATATGTTGCATTCAATTTCTGTTGTTCGGCTTTAAGTTCTTCCTCTGTACACCCAAAGGTTTGAATATTAATAACTTTTCTTGCTATTTGACGTATATTATTAAGTCCCTTAACTCGTTCTTCTTTTTTACCGTCTAAATCATCAGGAACGGTCAAACTACCGTTTTTATAATAATATATTTTATTATCTTTTTCTACATATGTCAGATTACGCACATTATTCAGATTGACATCAACATTTTGTAGTTCAATCTCATTATGCATTTCATTATGCGTTTTATTTTCTGATATATGTGCAGATAAATTCATGACTGCCTTATGCAATTTCTCTTGCATATCCGCACCGTCACGTAATTTACAAGTAGTTTCAAATCCAAACCTTGAACTTTTAATTTCCATATCCCCAAGTATCATCTCTGGATGTGATATGAAATATTTATTAGTGTTTATGCCCTCTGCATATTCATCAATATCAACCCATTCAGGGAAGTTATCAGTTCGAATTTCTTCTCTTTTTTGCAAGAATATAATATCGGTTGTAACATCAGTTCCGGCATTTTTAAAGGCCTTATCCGGCAATCTTATTGCCCCGACAAGGTCAGCTCTTTCAGCTAAATATCTTCTGCACTTGCTGTCTGCTTTATCAAGAGTACCTTTGGAAGTTATCAGTGCCAATATACCGCCCGGTCTAACTTTGTCAATATTCTTTGCAAAAAAATAATCGTGTATCAGAAAACTGTATTTATTATATACAGTATCATTTACACGATAGTTACCAAACGGAACGTTACCGATAGCAACGTCAAATGTATTGTCATTGAATTTTGTATTTTCAAAACCGTCTATTATTATTTCGTTTTTCTGATATAATTGTTTTGCGATACGTCCGGTCAAATCATCAATTTCTACACCGTAGAATTTACTGTTTGACATTTTATCAGGAATAAGTCCCATAAAATTACCGATACCGCAAGATGATTCTAATATGTTACCCTCAGTAAATCCCATATTAGAAAGAGCCGTATACATTTCTTTGATAATAACCGGCGATGTATAATGTGCATTTAAAGTTGTTGAACGTGCTGCTGCATATTCTTCATCGGTAAGTACAGATTTTAATTCATTGTATTTACTGTGTCTTTCATCAAAGTAATCTGCAAGACCACCCCAACCAACATATTGAGAGAGTATTTCCTGTTCTTCAGGAGATGCAAAACGATTTTCAGATTCGATTTGCTTTAATGTCTTTATTGCCGTAATATTATCATTAAATTTTTGACTTGGGGTTTTATCAAAATCATTTTCCTTTATCTTATAATTATAGCGTTCAGGTATTTCAGAATTATTTTCAACTTCATTATTTTCAACTTCAACCTTTTCTTCATCTTTATCAATATCTTCTGTTTTGAAAATTTCTGATTTTTGTGGGATTTGCGGAAATTCTTCAGGTATACCATTATTAAGAGTTGCTCTGCATTCATTTGTATGTTTTATTAATTCATTGTAATAATCTATTTCTGCTACATCTTCAGTTGACAATCCTTTTAAAGCTTCATACGCACTCGCTTGTATAATGGATAAATCAAGATGTTGTTTCAAATATTTAATGAATTTATCATATAATTCAACTCGTTCTGCGGCATCAAACTTCATATATCTTGCCGCAGCAATACCTTTGGCACTCTTATAGTAATCCCGCCAAGCTTCAATGTGATTTAATAACGAACCATCACCGTCACCAAAGTCTTGCCTACCCTCATATACATCAAGTTCACCATCAATAATGCTTATAATTTCAAAACCCGTTTTATGATACCATGTACCGTTCCATTCAGGCTTTTCTCTGTTTTCATGTATTTCCTTATCTAATTTTTTAAACAGAGCATTTGCCTCTGAAAAAGAATAATAATGATTTTCTTCTACGTCCGGACTTTCGCTCCATACAACTTTAACAACCGGTTCTCCATTGTGTTTTTCTATTTCCGCCATATGAATAGGTGTATAATCTATTTCTTCATTAGCATTTTCAATAGTATTTTCAATAGTATTTTCTGTTTCAGATTGTTCTTCTATATCAAGATATTCGCCTTTTTGAATTAAACTATCAATTCTTTTTGCAACGTCATTCCACGTCATAACAAAAGAAGGACGATAAATATCGCCCTTACTGTATGTTATGCCTTTTCCGTTGTATGACTCATCTATCCCATTGATATAGCTTCCACCTATACCATATTCATTAGCTAAAAAAGTCGAACGTTCTGTTATATCATTGTGTTTTTTGAAATAAGCATATATGCGTTCTTTGCCTTCTTCAAAGCCACTGCCTTTTTTTATAAGCTCATTAATTTCTTCATCTGAAAAACCTGTTTCATCATTTTCTGCCTCAGCAGTTTTTTTATTATTATTAAACAAATCTATTTGCTCATAATCTGATTTTATCTCGGAATTAAAACTATTTCTCGCATTATTTTCTGATCCATTAAATCCGACTGCAATGTTATTTCCTTTGATCTCGTCAACCAATCCATCGCTTTGATTTTCGGATCGTTCAGCAGTTGTTTCACCATCTTCTCTTTCGTCTGACTTGCCTCCACTTGAACCTCTACTAATGTCGGAAACAAATCGCCCTCCTCCAACAGAGTTTGATACCTCTCCGGCTGTTGCTCTTTCATCCATTCCATCAATCTGTGACCGTAGCTCCCTACTGATAGTCTGCGTTCTATCTGTTTCTCTGTCAGGAATGCCTTCGGCGGTAGTTCTTGTCTTACGTTCAGTTGAGTTCTCTTGGCTACTTGTATTAAAATATCCTTGTTCATTTTCTTTTCTCCAATCTTTATATTCTTTATTTTCCCGCTCTATTTTGCGTAATATTTTTGTTGAAATATTATGTGTTTCATTCAATAAAATTGTTCTTTCTTCCGGCATAAGAGAATTGAACATATCAGCTAAATTATTTTCTGTATATGTAACCCCGGCTCTTGCCGATACCAAATACTGAACACTTTTAAACAATATCTCTGAGTTGTCTTTGTTGTGTGCAAGATAAGCTATCATAGAAGAAAGATATTCATCAAAATCTTTATTATTTATACCGTACTTTTGATTGGTATAAGTTATAAATTCATGTGGATCTGAAACAGACCATCTGCCATATTTTTTACCTTGTGTCTGATATGTTTGTGAAATATCAAATACATATTTTATTCTATCGTCTTTATATACAATACTGCCTTTCTGCCCTTTATGGATTTTACGATTATATTTATTCCATTCAAGCAATTCAGCAACTGCGGTCGCTTCAGGTTTTTGCATATACAATGCAATACTGTTATTAATATCATATGTATATGTATTTCCGGCAAATCTTAACCATTTGCTCCATTCAACACCCGTTGATAGTATCTTTGCAGTACCATCATTGATTAATGCCTTATATTCTTCTATTGTAGACATTATTTGCACCTCCGAACAATTTTAAAAAATTCTACTTTCTACTTCATCACCTATTAATTCTTCAACGGTTTCAATTTGCTCTTTTAACGCATATGATACATATAGGAACAAGCCTACGTCAGCATAATTAACTGCCATTTTATTAACTTCATCACTGTAATCAACGCCCTCATACCAAAATTTTTGATTAAGTAATGTCATAATTATTTCTTCGCTGTTTTCTGCCATTGGGAAAAATTCGCCTTGTATTCTTCTTGCTTCTACACGAGCTATATGCCCATAATACAGCATTTCTTTTACTTCATTATCTTTATGTCCAGCCCATTCTAAATCTTTTAGTTTTATATACTTTTCCCCCAGCTCATCAGTTAAAATTCTTAAATCTCTGTCAAATTCCGTTGCATTCATTTTATTTTTCTCCTTTCCATATTCTAATATCAATAACTTTAGGGTCTTTTAAATATCCCTCAACGCCATTCTCAAATAGTTGAGGATACACTTTTCGCATTATTTGATAACTGTCATTCACATCTGCATTAACACATTCGCCGTTATTACATCGCCATAAATGCTTATATATTCTTCGTTCTTTGTTGTAAAATTCTTTTGTTGGTGGCTCACCGTCAAAGAATGATGTACCGGAAGTATATCTTTCATTTACACGAACAAATTTTATATTGTGATATGCACATTTTGTTTCCAGTAGTGAATAAAAATATCCGTATGGAATTGTTACATAATCTTTCCTTACAAGCATTTTATACTGTCCGATAAGAAGTGTATCTATTCGATTCTCAATACAGTAAGTAATAATCCATTCACTAACCGACCAAAAATATTCAAATATATGCTCAATAGTTTGTTTGGCAAGCTTATTAATATTATAACTCAATTTTTCCCGTTGTTCAATATCATATGCTTGCTTGAGCTGTTGCCTTAACGGCTGTGTTATTTTATTATACCATTGATTCTCGGCTTTGAGAGTCTTACCTCTTATGAGGTTAGGTTCTTTTCCGATGTTGTTAGTTATAGCTGCAAAGTTATTCATTCCAATATCAATGCTTATTATTCGCATTTACTTACAATCTCCTCTATGCAATGCTTACAAACATTTTTACCGTTGAACTGAATTATATCTTTTGCCTCACCGCAGAATATACATGACGGTTCGTACTTCTTTAGAATTATACAATTATCTTCTGTATATATTTCCAATGAGTCTTTAACCTCAATGTCCATATTTCTTCTTAATTCCACCGGAATTACAATACGTCCAAGTTCATCGACCTTTCTTACAACACCTATTGCTTTCATAATTATTTACCTCCTGATTAAATTATAAATTTTCTTTAGTCCAATAAACTTCCCTTTGGGAGTTTATTATATATTTTCTTCAAGCAAATTTTCTACTTGCTCTTTGATTTCTTCAACTGATAAACCGTTGAATTTATCTTTTATTTTCTGCCATACATCTATTGATGTTTCAATTTCTTCTTCAATTACATTTTGCGGTACGTCTGCCGCATAGTATTTTGAAAGGAACTTTGGCTTTAACGTAACAGCTTTAACAGACGGTTTACTGCTTGTTTTAGGCTTTTTATATCGTCCCTCGAATACATCAACCGCAGTAACCTTATTTAGCTTGCCCGACTTTGATAGCTCTCTTAATTGTTTTGATTTATTGATGTCTAACTTGTAATTAAATTCACAAATCACTTCATCAATTATTTCTTGTTCCGACTGCGTTAAATATGATAATTCCACTCCGGCACGAACAGCTATTTCATCGTCATCTATTCTTGTTTTTAATTCAAAGATAAGGGTATCAATTCTCAATAACCTTGCTATTGTTGGTCGAGATACACCATACTTATCTCCTATATTTGATACTGTATCTAACTTTGTATCCATTGGATACAAAGTTTCGGAAACCGCATCATTACTAAGGATTTCAAGGTTTTTTTCAATACTTTTTATCAAATCAGAACGTTTACCTTGACGTTTATTTACTGCCACATCAAGTGAGTATATATGAGCCTGTTCAGATATTTTCATTTCTGTTATGCCACGTTGTTTTGTGTTACTGTCAAGTACAATCATCAGAGCGTCATCATCAGTTAAATTACTTAACACAACACATGGCACTGTTTTAAAACCGACTGCTTTAGCACATTCACAACGATTATGACCGGAAAGAATTTGATAGTTATCGTTATCCAGTTTTCGTACAAGGACAGGAGTTAAAACTCCATGCTCTCTGATACTTTCCTTTAAATCTTCAAATCGTTCACCGGTATATAATTCAAACGGATGCTGTGGGAAATGCTCAAGCATACTGATTGACAATTCAACACAACCATTTTCTCTGTCTATATGCTCACCTGATGTTGTTGTCTGTGTTTCCGGTGCAGTCGATTGAAACATATTCATCATTTTTGCATAATCTCTTTTTACTTCTGCCATTTTTATATTCTCCTTTTATCTTATACTTTTAATAATCCCGATATTAATATCATCTCGCATATCGATATTAATATCGTCAATTACAATTAATTCATTGTTTAATTCTTTTCGTATTTCTGTTTCATTACATATGCAAACCGTATATTCTAAAACATAGTTACCTCTGTTATTTAAATTGAATTGCATACGAGTATTTATCAATCCTTTTTTTCTCAAACGACATATAATTATACTGACTTCTCTTACACTCATTCCGCACGCTTTAGCTATCTCTTTTTGTGATACATAACATTTATTTTTGTTATTTTTTCTACTGCATAGATAGATAAGAACAGTCAATTCATAAACTGTAAGCTTTTTATTTAGTATGTCAGAATGAATAAAAAATCCTTTATCAATATTTGCTACACTAAATAGATTACTTGTCTGAGAACCATTTGCTCTCCACCTTGCTTTAACTTTAATAAGTCCCTTTTTTATCAACTCTTTTATGTATTTGGTGTATGTTGATATTGAAAAGCCACCCTTTTCACTCAATGTTCTGCGTGACGGAAAGCAATCACCTTTTGCATTTTTGTATTTACTCAATATTGTGTACAATGCTATTTCATACGGATTTAAACACGAAAAGATTTTACTGTCAAGTAATATATATCTTCTCATTTCTAATTCCTTTTACTATTTCGCTTTACCGAAAATACATTTCTTACCGGAAATATAAGTTGACGTTAGTTCATCACATTATGCCAAACAAACGCGACTACTGCTCTACCGGCAGATTCCGCAAAATATTTCGCATATCCCCCTAATCGACGGAACACTGTCTTTGAAGTTATCTTGACTCAGTGTAAGTATCATTATAATCAAATTGGTCGTCGCAAAGATTTACAACATCTCCTACAGCCTATATGGTTTCCCGCAGAATGCGTCCATCGCTGTATAAGGCTCTCAATTTGAAAAAGTGCCTATATTACCTTTTATTGAACTGTAATAAATTCATGTGTCCTATAATAGTGCCAAATCTTCTGATTTGCAAAAGAACACATTAGAGCCACTATAATTAGTAACTCTAATCTATCCTTTTGCGGATAGATTTTTTATCACTCTCCCATTCGATTTAATATTTCTTCTGCCAACTCTCGATATGATTGAGCAACTTTTCCTTTTGGATCGTGTTGTAAGATTGTTTTACCTATTCTGTTTGCCTCTGCGGCTTTCGTAGACAACGGAATTATTGTATTAAAGGTTTCTGTTCGTTTATCATTTTTAATTGTTTCAGAAATAACATTATCATTTTTGTTTCTACCGTCATACATCGTGATGACATCTCCTAAAACTTCAAGGTTCGGATTAATGCAACGTCTTGTCAGCTCAACTGACTGTAACAAGGCGTCAAAACCTTGTAAGCTGTAGTAATCCTTAGCCTGTACTGGAACAATCACATAGTCTGATGCCACAAATGCATTGACTGTTAGTATTCCTAAAGACGGTAATGTATCAATAATGATATAGTCATAATTATTTTTTATCGGTGCAAGTATTCTTTTAAGCACCCCTTCACGTCCTATGACGCTTACCAACGTCAACTCCATATTTGATAACTCAATATTGCTCGGCAATATATCAAATAGCTCCGTATGTATTACCGATAAATCTGATGGTTTAAAACTATTATTTATATCTGCTATCATTGCATTTACAATAGTTTCTTCAACATCTTTAAAGCCACAACCAATCGTTGCATTGCCTTGTGGGTCGAAATCGACTAATAAAACCTTTTTATTCTTTTCTGCCAATGCTGCTGCTAAATTTATTGATGTAGTGGTTTTTCCTACACCGCCTTTTTGCGTTGATACTGCTATAACTTTCATATCCTTTTCCTCCATATACAAATAATTTTTATAATCAAAAAAGGGAGTAACAGTAGAACATTCAAATCTACTGTTACTCCCTTTATAAGAAGTTATATAAACAAAAAAAGAAACAAACCATAAATGCTTGTTTCTTTCAAAATGGCTCCTCCAGTGCGGAGCCATTTTGAAGGACACTCTTTTGATAGTGTTACTATTTATTTACTTTTACATTAGGTACATTCAAGTAAACGATTACATTTTCTTGATTTACTATTATTTTATTTACTATAAGATACACCAACTCTTTTAAGTAAGGAGCTGACCTCTCTTTTAACATTTTTCTGAAGTTTATCAAAAATAAACCTATTTCTTGTTCAGATAAACTTTTACGTTTTTCTTTTGCCAAATTTTCAATTTGTAATTGAATTTCGGCTTTCTGTTGTTCTAATGATGTAAGTTTCTCTATCAATGTTGAAGAACTGGCTATTGTAATAACGTCTGCAATTCTAAAAAGTTCTTTATCTATATTTCTTACTTCTTTTTTCAGAACCTCTATTTCTGATTGATGAGAATTTTCTACACGTTCCAAACACAATTTATAAATACAATGTTGTTGTTTATGACTGAGATGTGATATATAGTTATCTACAATTTTCAATACATACTCTTCTAACCAATCACGATTTACACAATGATTTTTGCATTTATAGTTAGAATTTCGTTTTCGACAACATATATAGGATAAATACACATTTCCTCTGCTATTGGTTGTTCGCTTGCCGACATAGCTCCCTCCACATTCACCGCATTGAACCTTACCGGAAAGCAAGTATTCTTCTTTAGCACGATTAGTATGGGCATTTTTTCTACTGTTCAAGATTATTTGAACATTGTTCCAATCTTCTTTTGATATAATCTCTGGAATCATATTTTCTACTTTTATTATTTCACTTTCAGGTTTATACTTATGGCGTGAACGTGCTCCAGTAAATTCATCTCTACTTTCCATCTTGTTATAGACAAAAGTTCCTGTATATTTTTCATTTCTCAAAATTTCATACAGTGAATTACGAGTAAACATTCTTTTACGCTTAGTACGATAACCCAATGAATTAATTCCCGCTATAATATCAGTGTATGATTTTCCCTCAAGAAACCACTGATAAATGAGTTTTACACCTTGTGCTTCAAATTCATTTATCTTGTAGAAATTTAATGCGTCCAGTTCATAGCCCAACGGTGGAGTTCCTCCGCAATGTTTTGCTTTCAAGGCATTTTCTGTTAAGCCTTTCATTGTTTCACGAGCCAAATTCTTTGAATAAAACTCTGCCATTGATTCAATGATACCTTCCAGCAAACAACTTTCAGGCGTATCATCAAATTGTTCAGTAGTGCTAATCAGATATTTTTTGTTTTTTCTCAATTCCACACGATATGCTACACTATCCATTCTATTTCTGGCAAACCTGTCTAATTTATGTACTAAGACAAGTTGCCAACCTTTTTGTTTTTTTGAATCAGCTATCATTTGTTGAAATTGTTGTCTATCATCTCGCTTTGCACTTTGTGCCTCATCGGCATAAACTTTATCAATAATAATATTATACTCTTGAGCCCATTTTCTTATCAATCTTATTTGTGCGTCAATAGATTCACTTCTCTGATTGTCCGAAGAATATCGAGTATATATAACTGCATGAAGAACTACAACTTTCAATCTTTGTTTAATTTTTTCTAAATAGTTTTCTATCATAATCCACACTCCTTTTGAGTGTACATCTGATATATTCTATTGTCCCTACTCTTGTATACTATGAAGTATATCCTAAACTATCACTTTTGTCAACCATTATATTTTCTGTTTTCATTAATATTTCTGCCAAAAGTTTAGTAATTTCTTTTTCATATTGTCCTACTTCTTCAGAAATTTCATTTTCTTTTATCACTATTGTTCTTTCTACTTTCATCTTAATTTTCCTCCTTTGAATTTTTGAAAAAGTGAGAATAGTCCGATAGACCATTCTCACTAATTCTTAATATTAGTATGTTGATGTAGTATAAGCGTCCTCATACATATCACCATTTATAATAAAAGTTTTTTCAACGGTTGTACACCATTCAGTACCGTCTACACCGCCACCATAAATATCAAAAGCAATTTTATGCCTTTTAGGCTCTTCTTTTGTTCCGCTTAACCATAAGTTTGTATATAGTTTACTTTCGTTTACAATGTTATTATAAGGAGCAGAGAATGTAGCAGATGTACTATTACTTGATACTTTATTCATATCAACCATACTACCTTGAATAAAATCACCGTCAAAGGTTTTTGATGTCCAACCAAGACGAGCGGTGGCTTTAGTCGGTGGTTTTGGTTTGTCCGATGGTGTTCGTGTTCCTAAGCGTTGAGAACAGGAATAGCTTTTCTGTGCATTGGTTTGCTCGTAGCTTATACTCGTTTTAATTTCTGCGTCAAGTCCATAACCGCTTTTTATTGGGTCAGGCGATAATTTAATACTGTCTACTTTTAATTTTGCCTTATATGTGTATGTGTGATAACAAGTATGACTTTTTCCATCAGTAGTTGAAACGGTGTGCTTTGTCTGTTCTTGCCAAACAATAGTATTTGTATCACTGTCACAAATAGACGGGTCAATAGGCACTGTTTCTATTTCATCATCAGGTACTTCATCATTACTCGGAGGACGATTTTCATTATCAGGATTAGGTGTTTCAGTCGGAGTTTCAATAGGTGTATCAGGTCTGACGTATATTTCAAGTGTTTTATTCGGTGTATTTGGTGATAAATCTATGTTGGCATACACTGATGTATCTTCGATTATATTTTCGCTATTTGAGCCGTTTATGACTCTATATCGCTCATATATGTATTCTGTTTCCGAATTATCAATGATTGCTTTACCCGAATTATCAGCCAATACATATGTTTTGGTTATACTGTCAGACTCTCCAAAAGGTATTGATTCAGTATCTTCAAAAATCAATTCACCTGTGGTACTGTTTATAAATCTTTTTGTTACTGTTCCGTGCAAGTCCAATCCAAGCGACACCTTAAACGGAAACTTAAAATTATATCCGACTGCTCCGCCGTAACTGTAATACCACAAATCACCTTTTTGCTTATATTGTTGTCCTATACGAATAAGGTTACTGTCGAGAGTATCACTTTCAACTGTACCTGCCCACGTTCCCTCTTGATTTATTTCTCCTGCCTCAAAGTTTGGATAAACCATATTGTTCGGTATTTTTCCTTTTTCTAATATATCACCGTAACCAAAACTTTGACCGTAAATATATTTCGGGTCGTTACCCTCAACCACTTCCAAAGCTCCATAATGCTCGTTAGAGCCACCTTCATATCCCCACATAGAGAATATAACGGAGCTATATGGATAACGTGCTCTTGGAAGTCGTTTCTTAGGCATATTGGGTAAAACCTTTTCTTCGTCACTCAAGTTTTCATCATTGCCATCTATCAAGTAAAACTTCGGACTGAATTTCATTTCGATTCGGCAAGTATCACCGTCACGATATACACGATAACCTATATCACCATTGAATAAATTTTCTGCTTTTTCACTATTTGAATCACCTTCAACATCAGCATCAATGTCAAACTTGAATTTCAAGTCAGGTAAATCTTCATCTATATGGTCGTATATATATTGGCGTATGTTTTCATCAGGAATGTTTACAACATCAACACTTGCCACTACATATTTTTCATCCAACTTACCACGCCATATTTTTGTAACTTCATCATCGGATAACTCATCTCCATATATACTTTTCCATATTGCATTATTATTTGACGGGTCTGTTTTATTTACATATCGCCAAAATGGAATATTACCGCCGACAATAACGGCATTATCATCAGTAGTTTCCATATCCCTGTTCCAAGACCAATCAACCTTTGTATATCCGTCAAGTTCATCCGCACTTACAATGCAGCTTGATGTTATTGCAGAAAAAATAACTGTCAATATCATTGTTAAAAATATTATTGTTTTTCTTTTCAAATCTATCATTCCTTTCGTTGTATTAAAAAAGTGCAGTTAAAACTACACTCTTTACATTTATATGACTTTATACGAATATTGTTGAATTTTGGATATTTTTGATATATAATGTTTCTGTCGGATACTTCCGATGTTAAAGGTAAGACGAAAAACAGTGTAAAAGCTGGGCGGTTATGCCACCTCATATATGTTCTATATATATATTCTATCCCAACATTATTAGTCGGGAAAGGAGGTGGTAATGTGAATTTTTATGAACTTTTAATGTACTTAATTACATTAATTGTTTTAATAATTATCACAAAAAAATAACGCCAGCCGACCAAAGCTATGACGTTATTTTATAACTAATACTTTTGGCATAACCGTTTGAAGTCTTGCCTTTTTCTATTATCATTATATATCTATTATCTCAAATTGTCAATATACTTTTACCAACTTAATTCAAACTCATATTTATTTTCGTCAAATACATAGTCTTTAAAATAGTCTTTATATCCTTGACCTTGCACCCACTCAAATGTTGTCTGTGCATTATTAAAATCAACTAGTGGTTTCTCTCGTCTTTCTAATGAAAGATTCACGCCGTTATCAATAAATATACCGGATGTAAAGCTACTGCTGTTAAGTGGCAATACTTTTATCGAAATTTCTTCCAACACCTTTATATCATTAAATTCAAATGTTCCCGGTTCTCCGACATAGTGACTTTTCATTGTTGTAAAATCATAATCTTTGTCTGTGTCCCAATAAGCAATACTTATTGCCCATCTTTGACTTTGTGGCAATAAATCGGGTACAGTTAGCGTTATTGTATCGCCATCATATTTGATTGACTGTAATACCAAATCTTCAAACATCATAGCTTTTGAACGACTTAATGTTTTAGTTGAAATATTACCACCATTTGCAACAGCCTCATCATATATTGCTTGAGAAATACTTATGTCTGACAAACTTACTTGATACTGCTCTGGGACATCAGTTCTCAATGGCTCTGTCCAAGTAACCTTTCTTCCGAAATAGTCATATAGCGTTTCATCGGAATTAACTCTCTCGTTTTTATCAATTAATCGTACAAGTACCGATGACGCTTCCGCTCTCGTAAGCAAGCCGTCATCTCTGAAAGTGCCGTCATCATAACCACTTAAGATACCTTTTGCATAAGCTTGAAGAACATACGGCTTATATTCTTCTTTTATTCTGTTATAATCTTTAAGTTTTGTAATGTAGGTTGAAGTATCGGCTACTGAATCTTCCTTGAGATATTCAGCCGCACGAGTAATAACCTTAGCCATTTCACCACGATTACAAGGAATTCCTACAAGTTTGAACATTGTATCTTGTTCTGTTATTAAGCCCAGTTCAAATGCCTTGTCAAGATACGGAATAGCCCACGAGCTCCACTTACTGTTCCAAGTATTTTTAACTGTCGGTGCATTACTTTCGTTAAGCTCTCCGCATATTAAACAAACAACTGTTTTTATAAATTCTTCTTGTGTAATTTGATTATCAGGTCTGAACGTACCATCTTCATATCCTGAAAACGCATTAAGTTCAGAAATCTTATTTACATAGCTTGCATACCAAGCCGATTGGTTTACATCAGAGTAATCTGCCGCTAATGCAGAACTACAAGATATAAGCGTTACTGCAGATAGAAATGTTGCTAAAATTCTCTTTTTCATAATAAAATCCTCCTTTGTTCTATATCTTTTATTGACTATATTATACCATATTTGTGTTATTTTGTCAAGTTATTTTTTGAGTTTTTATCTTGTATTTCGACTGATTTTGCTTTCTTTTTCTGACATATTCAATCATCTGTTCTTATGTTGTTTGAACTTAGTTTAAACGGAATATCAAAGCTTTTGGGAAGAATACTTCTAACAGTAACGGGTTGCATTCTTATTCTGCCGGTAATCGAATATTTAGCCGGTGATTTTTGTATATCTGTTTCATCAATGATTATCTGATATTGAAAACTTCCGTCATCGGCATATTTCTCATATTCATCATTCAATTTCATATCTTCGGTCAGATATGTTTTGAATTCTCTCTGTGCTTTCTGCGTATCCATAACAGAGTTATGCTGCACCCAATCCATATCTTGAACAGCCATAGTAACCGATATATTTAAAGCTCGAGATATATCGGTTTCTACACTTTCCTTAATCGTGAATATGTGATAATACTCCATTGTTATAAACAAGGCTATTCCAAAAATGAATATTGCAGTTATAAAACCAATGCCCGAAAAAGCTGGTTTTTTTAAGCTAAATGCGTTTTTCAAAACTCAATCCACCTCGATTATTCTTATTCCTTATTGCCTCTCTTAACTTGTATAGTTCTTTCCAAGCCTTTGTAATAGCCTCTTTTGTTTCTTCAAGATTTACACACTCAAGCTTACCCATATTGCAAAGTATAGCAATTTGATTAACATTTACACCGATGTGTCTAAGTTCAGATGTAAATTCTTTTATTTCTTTACTCGGCAATATATAAACGTGTGAATTTCGTATTGCACGTCTTACAAATTCACTTTTTGTAATCTTTAATAGTGCCGCCTTTTCCTCTATTATCTCGAGGTCCTCCTGTGCTACTCTCATTTTCAAAAATGCCGGATATTTTCCCACTTTAAATCAACTCCTCTTTTATTCAATCATATCTGTTTTTTGGGTTTGGGCTATGCCCAATTTTCACACAATTTTATATTGTGTTTTTGCCTTTGTACATACAAAGGCGTATCTTGCCATACCATTTTTAACTCAAAATTGAGTTAAAAAGCGGTCTGTAAAATAGCAGAAAATAAATAGATAAATTCACCGCTATTTTTGATTATTTAGCAAATTTATTATATTATTTTTAATATCATCAACAGACTTATCGGGATAAAAAGTCTTTATTTCTTGCCATACGTCCATACTTGCCTCAACATCTGAAGCAATTACATCTTGAGAAACAGTCGGCGGATAATATTTTGACAGAAATTTAGGCTTTATTGTAAATGACTTTAGCTTTTGTGTCACTGACTTTCCATATCTCCCCTCAAAAACTTCAACTGCGTTAATTCTGTCAAGTTTATGGGCTTTTGAGAGTTCTCTAAGCTGTTGGGCTTTATGTTCGTCAAGATGATAGCTGTATTCATCTATGATTTTAGCAATAAGCTCTTGCTCAAAGGAATATAAGTAAGACATTTCAACTCCGGCACGCACCGAAATTTGTTTATTGTCAATAAATTTTTTTAATTGCGGTAACAGTGTATCAATGCGGATTAGTCTTGCAATAGTATTCTTTGATACCCCATATTTATCTCCAACTATTTCGACCGTTTTTAACTTGTTCCCCACTGGGGTACAAGTTTCTAAATCCGCACCATTACTGAATATTTCAAGATTTTGTTCTATGTTTTTTATCAAATCCGAACGCTTACCTTGTCGCTTGTTTACGGATACATCAAGTGCGTATATATGAGCCTGCTGAGATATTGACATTTCAGAAATGCTACGTTGATTAGTATTACTATCAAGCATTATCATCAATGCGTCATCATCAGTTAAATCGGTTAATACAATGCAAGGCACTGTTTCAAGCCCTATTGCTTTAGCGGCGTTATTACGGTTATGACCTGCTAAAATTTGATATGTATTATCATCAAGCATTCTAATGAGCAATGGTGTAATTATTCCGCAAGCTTTAATACTGTCTGCTAAATCTTCAAATCTTTCACCGCTATAAAGCTCAAAAGGGTGATTTGGAAACGGTTTTAGTAAATCAACAGGCAAATGGACAATCTTGTTATTATCAAAGCTGATTGTTGGTATAGCCGCTTGTTTTTCTTTTTCCATTTTTTCAAATTGTTCAATCATTTTTGTATAATCTTTTTTTATTTGCATTGCTTTTAACCTCCTGACTCGTATATATCACTGTTTATCATATTTTGTAATACTATTTCTGAGGTAAGCGGAATATTGTATAATGTGCTTATCCAATATGCTTTTGGATTTTTAATTCTCTGAATTTTACGAGAATATGCAAGCAAGCATATTTCAAGTTTTTGTGCCGTTATTTGCCGAAATCTATTTACAACCGCATTATACTCAATAAAGTCACCCTCGATTTTGTATTTCGGACGATATACAGTCATAACTTCAACCATAATATTTACAACTTCATCAACAATATCACGTTCAGCGTGATTAATGAGATAGTCATAATCAATTTGCTTTTTTATTTCATCTACTGTTTTTGTATATCTATCAATCCATTCTTCTTCAGTTTGAGTATCACTATTCTGTATATTATAATTATCTTGATTGATAGGATAGATATAATTAATATCAGTATTATTAATATTATTATAATTACATTTCGATTTTCGAAACTCTAGACTTTCGATTTCCGAAAGTCCTGACTTTCGATTTTCGAAAGTCTTGTTTTTCGATCCCCGAAAGTCTTGACTTTCGATTTCCGAAAGTCTTGTTTTTTGATTTTCGAAAGTCTTGACTTTCGATTCTTGAAAGTCTTGACTTTCAATTTCCGAAAGTTTTGTTGAACGTGCGGTATCTTCAAGCTCATAAAACTTTTTAAGATATATTATTGCAGGTTTGCCTTGTCCTTGTTTTACTCTTTCAATAAGTCCGATACCTTTTTCACTATCAAGTTCTGCGAGCATTTTTGTGGCTTTTTCTGTTCCACAACACATCTGCTCCATAATATCATTCGTAGTAAAGAAAATATATGCTCTGTTATCATCATCAAGCCAGCCATTACGAATTGATAAACTCATTCGGTCAAGCATAAGACCGTAAAGTAGCTTAGCACTGTCGGATATTTTTTTGAAGTGAGGCGAAGTTATAAGAATTTTTGGTATTCTGTAAAAAGTAAATTGTTCTGCCTCATTGCCATAAAAATAATCAAATTGCATATTCAACCCTCCTTAAAAAAGTTTGTATTTTCCGGAAATTAAGTAAGACGTGGGACGTCACATTATATCTGAGATATACTCCGTCTTCATTGTGACCGAGCGGCGAATTACCGAAGTATCATTATTACCGATTTTCGAGTTGTGGCAAAGAGTTTCCCGCATTCTTTTTCTTCTTGTACATTATTCGCCAATGCGTGTACAGCAGACGGCTCGTCGAAAATCTTGTTTACTTAATTACCTTTTCTTAAGTTTTTATGTGATGTGTTCGATTATTCAAAAGGACACATTAGAAACGTCTGAAAGACATTTCTAATCTATCATTTTGATATAAAAGTTTGTAACAAAAAAGGGAGCAATAGTATCAGATGTACGCTTACATCGTTTACTATTACTCCCTAATTTTGAAAAGTAAATAAAAAATGACCTACAAAAGTAGGTCATCAAATTGGCTCCTCCAGCTGGGCTCGAACCAGCGACATCATGATTAACAGTCATGCGCTCTGCCAACTGAGCTATAGAGGAATATCTCTTTAGCTTTCGCTAACTTTTTCTTTAAACACCAAAGATAACGACTTTTGTCGTTATCTTCAGCATTCTTCGTTCCGGCAACTTTCTACTTTCCCAGGCAGTCACCCACCAAGTATCATCGACGTTAAGGAGCTTAACTTCTGTGTTCGGCA
>ERZ773133.1780-NODE-1780-length-22533-cov-5.003692_pt1 | contig 22533 bp, 20 predicted proteins | sample MGYA00580861_ERZ773133 | MGnify/ENA primary metagenome ERZ773133 (study PRJEB29015, sample SAMEA2737844) | human gut metagenome | biome: human gut; feature: human-associated habitat; material: faeces | place: China | collected 2012 ...
TTTTTTCGCCCTACCGTTCATATCTTAAGATTTCCTTAAGTTTTAATTAATTCTTATTTAAATGCAATATTTTTCGCAATTTTTACGTTATTCTTATTAGAACAACTTGGGAACTACAAAATTATAACAAAAGAAAAAGCAAATAATTTAAAGAAAAAGTAGTTCACGATAATTTAAGTAAAAAGCAGGTTAAAGATGACAGAAAGAGAAAATTGTGATAAAATGTTGATGACTAAAAGGAGAAAAGAAAAAATGAAAAATTATAGTAAAGCAAGAAAGGCGGGTATATTTTTACTTGCCTATACTTTGTTGTTTGTAGGGTTAGCCTCTTGGCTAAGTTATGTTTTTGCCCAAAGTGGCAAGACTTTTATTTGGAATGTTGATGGAGCATTTCAGCATGTGGTTGTATTGAAATACATAAGACAGGCTCTTATAACATTTTTTTCAACCGGGAAATTTGCTATGGTAGATTACACCATAGGACAGGGATTTGATGTAATTGGAACCCTTAATTATTATGGACTTGGAGACCCTGTTACATTATTAACAGTGTTTTTCCCAAAGGATTCGCTAGAATTAACATATCAGATTCTGGCACTTGTAAGAATGTATTTAAGTGGTTTGGCAGTTGCGTATTTATGCAAAACAATAGGTAGAACAAATATTTATTCTGTTTTGCCGGCGTCACTTTTGTACGCGTTTTCAGGTTTCGCACTAATAGGCGGAATCAGACATCCAATGTTTTTCTGCGGCTTAATGTATTTGCCACTTTTAATTGCCGGTGTGGAGAAGATAATAAAAAACAAAAAGATAGGCACACTTGCAATGGTAGTTGCTTTTGCATTTGCAAGCAATTATTACTTTATGTACATGAGTACAATAATGGCGGCAATTTATTTCTTTGTTAGACAAATTGGAATGTACAAGTCAGAAGGAATAAAGAAGCTTTTTGTAAAAATCGGTAAAATAATTTTGGCTTACATTTGGGGAATTGCAATGGCAGCAGTTATATTATTTCCATCAGTCTATGCATTCCTTAACAATCAGAGAAACAGTGCAAAATTAGTAACACCACCATTAATCGGCAGTAGCAAATATTTTAAGATGATGTTTAAAAGTATGTTTGTGTCATCAAGTGCTTTAAATGACTGGTGTTTACCGGGCATTGGTATACTTGGTATTTTGGGGATTATCATTATAATTGCCAATTGGAAAAAATCAGACAGAAAAATTATATTAGGTTTTTTAATAATACTACTAATGCTATGTTCGCCATACGTGGGAAAAGTAATGAATGGATTTTCATATCCAACAATGAGATTTAGTTATGGTATGGCACTTGTTTTGTCAATAATGCTTGCCATATCAATTGACAGACTAAAAGAAATAAAGAAAATACCGGCTATAGTTTCAAGCATTTTAATGCTGGTAGCAGGTGTGATTGCTTTTCTAATTGGAAAAACACAAAGAAAGCCTTTTGTGTGCTATGAAGCAGCAATACTGGCAATCATTGCGACAATTATCTTAGTGGTTTATTTCTTAATAAGAAATAAGAAATATTCATATATACTTTTATATGGAATAACTTTGGTAGCAGCTATAAATATAGCCTGCAACAGTTACGGTCTATTTAGTTCAAAGGAATTATTTACCTGTGCAACTTATGTGGACCGCGGCAATCTTGATAATTATATGGGAATTAATGGGGCAAAAGTAGCATCTGAAATAAAGGATGATTCATTTTACCGAATCGAGAGAGATATTGATATGAAAAACAGCTCCACATATTTTGGTTTTAACCAGCCGGGATTTTATTGGAGTGTTATACCTAGTGGTATGTCAGATTTGTATGTATCAACAGGTATTTCCAACTATTACAAGACCTATGTAATGAAGGGGCTTGAAACACGTTCAGGTTTGATGGCTTTAGCAGGAATTAAATATTATGTAACATACGGCTTTTTAAAGCCTTATGGTTTTGAAAAAATAGATACAAAAGTTTCAGACGGCGTTACCTACAATATTTATGAAAATAAATATGCCCTCTCTCTTGGAGTAACATATTCCAATTATATGACCAGAGAGCAGTACGATAAGCTTTCATTAGTTGAGAAAGAATATGCATTACTTGGAAGTGCAGTTGTAGATAATAAAGTAGATGGAATTGAAAATAAATCAAAGTCAGTTACAGTGAAGAAACTACCTTTGAAAGTTGAGAAAATTGACAAGATTAAAATTAAAAAGAAAAAGAAGATTAACCAATTCAAAATGAAAGCACACAAAGGTGGCATTTACAAATGCTCATTTGATGGCGAAAAGAACAGCCAAAGTTATATAGTTTTTGACAATGTTTATGCTAAAGATACAAGTGTAGACAGACATGCTGCAAAATTTAACAGCCGACATGGATATGGTAGATTACGTGTTATTGGAACAAAGACTGATAACTATTTTGTGAAAAGAGGAAACGTACTTAATTTAGGTTATTCAAAAGAAGAACAGAATCAGTTTAGATTGAAGTTTTATAAAAAGAGAAAATATTACTTCAAGGATGCCTATGCAGTTACAATACCTATTTCGGAGTATGCAAACCGAATTAAAAAGCTAAAAGAAAATACTCTTGAAAATGTTAAGATGGACACAAATCTTATTACAGGAACAATTAAGGCTGACAAGGATGAAATTCTACAGCTGTCGGTTCCTTACAGTAAAGGCTACACAGTATACGTTGACGGAAAGAAAACAGATACTTTCAGTTCAAGTATAGCGTATCTTGGTGTTAAACTTTCAAAAGGAAACCATAACATACGTGTGGAATACATGGCACCGTTCTTCATACCGGGATTAATTGTTACAATTTTAAGTGTCTTGATTTTCTTGGGATATCTGTTACAGGATATAGCAAAGAAAAGAAGCTTAAAGTTAGATAAAAAAGAAGTTTAATATTAAATATAGAAAGTGATTAGAAAGAACAATGTTTTTAAATTATAAAGCATTGTTCTTTTTATTTCTTCTTTTCAGAAATATATTGACTTTAATACAAATGTTTTATATAGTAGCGTTGATTATTTTTGGAGCGTGTGTGTAAATGGGAAAAAAGATTATAGAATTAAAGAATTTATCAAAGAATTTTGGCGATAATCAGGTGTTAAAAGGAATCGACTTAAATATTTATGAAAATGAATTTTTAACACTGTTAGGACCAAGTGGTTGTGGAAAAACAACAATACTTAGAATCATTGCAGGATTCGAAGAACCAAGTCATGGTCAGGTAATGTTTAACGGTGAGGATATTGCAAAAGTTCCCGCCTACAAACGTGAGGTAAATACAGTTTTTCAGAAGTATGCATTATTTCCGTTTTTGAATGTTCATGATAATGTTGCTTTTGGTCTTAATTTAAAGAAAAAAGATAAGAAGGAAATTGATGAGAAGGTAACAAAAATGCTTGCGTTAGTTGGTCTTGCCGGCTTTGGAAACAGAGATATTACAAGTCTGTCAGGTGGTCAGCAGCAGCGAGTTGCCATAGCAAGGGCTTTGGTAAATGAACCAAAAGTTCTTCTTTTGGATGAACCACTAGCGGCATTGGATGCAAAACTTAGAAAAGGCATGCAGGCGGAGCTTAAGAAGATTCAAAAGGAAGTAGGAATTACATTTATCTTTGTAACTCATGACCAGGAAGAGGCTTTGTCAATGTCAGATACAATTGTTGTAATGAATGACGGAATCATACAGCAGATTGGTACACCAATGGATATTTACAACGAACCACAAAACAGATTTGTGGCAAATTTCATTGGGGAGTCAAATATAATTGAAGGTGTAATGCCAAAAGACTGCCTTGTAGTTTTTGACGATGTACAGTGGGAGTGCGTGGACAAGGGCTTTAAAGAAAACGAAAATATTGAAGTTGTGCTTAGACCTGAAGACATGCAGGTGGTAGAACCACAGGACGGAAAAGTTTCAGGCAAAATTGTGTCAAAAATATTTATGGGTGTTCACTATGAATATCTTGTGGAGACAAATATCAGAAAATATAAAGTGCATACAACAAAAAATATCGAAATGGGTAGTGTTATCGGACTTACAATTGATCCATTTGATATACAGGTAATGCACAAGATGGATAACTAAGGAGGCGCATATGAGTCATTACAAAGGAATGGTAAAGCCATATATTATATGGTCGTTTTTGCTTATTGCACTACCCTTAGTTTTAATAGTGCTTTATTCCATTACATCAGGAGACAATTCATTACTTACAATTCATTTGACATTAGATAATTTTAGAAAAATCTTAGATCCTGTGTATGTAAGTGTATTTGTAAAATCCCTTGAAATGGGTGTAATAACAACAGTAATATGTCTTGCATTGGCATACCCAATGGCATATTTTATTGCAAAATTTGATGAAAATTCACAGAGTATTTTGATTTTGCTGGTTACAATTCCAATGTGGATTAACACACTTTTAAGAACTTATGCATGGATTAGTCTGTTGTCAGATAACGGAATTGTAAATTCATTTTTGAAAATGATAGGACTTAATCCTGTTAATATGATGTACACAAACTTTTCAGTAGTTATGGGACTTGTGTGTGATTTGGTGCCGTTTATGGTAATACCAATTCACACATCCCTTGCAAAAATGGACTATTCATTAATTGAGGCAGCCAGCGATTTAGGCGCCAGCAGATTTAAAGTATTTACAAAAGTAACTTTGAAACTGTCGTTGCCGGGTGTAATTAATGGTGTAACAATGGTATTCTTATTATCAATATCAGCCTTCGTTATTCCTGTTTTACTTGGTGGACATCAGTTTGTACTTATTGGTAATTTAATTGAAAATCAGTTTATTTCAGTGGGAGATTGGAATTTCGGAAGTGCAATTTCAGTAATTTTGGCAATAGTCATTTTATTTATGATGCGCATAATGAACAAGATTGATCCTGATAACAAGGGAGGCATGTAATGAAGAAAAAACTTTCCATAGGACCAAAACTTTATATAGCGCTAATGTTCCTGTTTTTCTATTTACCGATTTTGGTGACAATGATATTTTCATTTAATTCATCAAAGTCCTTAACTAAATTTACGGGATTTTCTTTAAAATGGTATGAGAAATTAGTAACTGACAGCAACATTATTTCGGCAGTTTATGTTTCTATCAGTATTGCAATAATTGCAACTTTGGTGTCGACAGTTCTTGGAACAATTACGGCAATCGGTCTGTCAAGAAGCAGAAAAGTTGTAAAAGAATGGCTTTTAAATGTAAACAATATGCCGATTATGAATCCTGATATTGTAACGGCAATCGGATTAATGATTTTGTTCACATCTGCAAGAATGGAGAGAGGCTATGTGACAATGCTTTTGGCACATATAGCTTTTTGTACACCTTATGTAATTATAAGTGTGTATCCGAAAGTAAAAACAATGGACCACAATCTTGCAAACGCGGCAATGGATTTAGGTGCAACACCTTTTCAGGCGTTAACAAAAGTAATTCTTCCAATGATTAAGCCGGGGATATTTGCCGGTATGCTTTTAGCTTTTACAATGTCAATTGACGATTTCGTTGTTTCCTATTTTGTAACAGGAAATGGCGTTTCTAATATATCAATTGTAGTTTACAACATGACAAAACGAACTAACCCAACAATTAATGCACTTTCAACACTGCTTATTCTTGTGGTTGTAATCATTCTTGTTTTGGTTGAGTTTGTGCCTAAGATTGTAAAAAGAAAACGAGCAGAAAAAGTCACAATGGAAAATGCATCTTCAGGTGTGTTTAAGAAAGTTGCAATTACAGGTGGTGTGGTTGTAGCATGTCTGGTGACAGTTTTATGTATTACAAAATTTTATCATATTAACAACCGACCTGTTCTTAGGGTTTTTAACAGTGGTGAATACGTTGATACTAAGTTAATTGATAACTTTGAGGAGAAGTATGACTGCAAGGTAGTTTATGAAACTTATGATTCTAATGAATCACTTTATACTAAACTTCAAAGTGGTTCAGAATACGATATTGTGGTTCCTTCAGATTACATGATTGAACGTTTAATCAAAGAAGGTGAACTGCAAAAAATCCACTGGAGCAAAATAACAAATAAGAAAAATATTGTACCGGCTCTTTTAAACAGAGAGTTTGACAAAAAGCAGGAATATTCAGTCCCTTATTACTGGGGAACAGTAGGTATTGTTTATGACAAAACAAAAGTGGATAAAAAAGACTTAGAGGCAGGTTGGGATATTCTCAAAAACGAAAAGTACAGCGGTCAGATTTATATGTATGATTCAGAGAGAGATTCTTTCATGGTTGCCTTAAAGAGTTTAGGATATTCAATGAACACTACAAACAAAGAGCAGTTGCAAAAGGCTTATAGTTGGCTGGAAAAACAGAGAGACACAATGAAACCTGTTTATGTAGGTGATGACGTTATTGATAACATGATTTCCGGTAACAAGGCGATGGCAGTTGTTTATTCAGGAGATGGGGCTTATATAATTTCCGAAAATGAAAATATGAGCTTTTTTGTACCAAAACAGGGTAGCAATGTGTGGACAGATGCCATGGTTATGACGAAAAGTTGCAAAAACACAGACTTAGCATACAAGTTTATGAATTATTTTCTAGAGAAAGATGTGGCAAAGCAGAATACTGCATATATTGGATATGATAGTGCAGTGCAATCTGTATACGAGTATTATCGGGACGAGGAGTACGCTGGAAATCCCGGCTGTGCACCGGATACATCTAATCCAAAGAATGAAGAATTCAGATATCAGAAACGGGATATAAAGGAATATTGTGCAAGTCTTTGGACAAAGATAAAATCCAAATAAATAACATTAAAAAAACAAAAACCTTAAAGATTAGTTTAGGTTAATCTTTAAGGTTTTACTTTTTATATTTAGCTTTTTAAAATATCTTATAGAAATATAGTTATATTATTTCTATATTCTAGTATTCAGTTATTCAAGAATTGCTTCATCCATTTCGTGAAGTGTAATATTAATGTCTATTAAAGATGCTTTCTTTTCTAACCCAAAGCTGATTATACTATCACGTTTAATTCTAGGATAAAGAATACTGTGTCCGGCCAGAGTTAAAAGTGTATTAGCTTCTTTCATATGTAAACCAATAGCAAAACAAAGGCACAAAACTTTATCTCTTGAAGGTTTTTTAGAACCATCAAATATCTGATAAGCATAATTCTTCTGAATATTTGAGTTGTTAATTATCTGAGATTTTGAAAGATTATATTTTTTCATTAAAGCATTCAAATATTCTGTAAAAGAAATGTTAGAAAAGTTATCTTTATTATTTTCTAAATATGTCTCAAGATTATCACTGTTTTCTAAGACTTTAATTAATTCATCAGTAGTCTTCATATGTATATTCAACGTCCTTTAATATTATTTTGATACTCAATTAAAATTATACATTTTGTGACAAATATTTTGTTATGCTGACAGCATAATTTCTACCAAATTAGCAGAAATAAATATATATTCAAAGGCTTGAAATGGGCTTTGCCACCAAAGTGTAGTAAGCAGTTTGTCACCATAATATTATACAATATAAACGGAAAGGTAAGCAAACACTAAAGTAGAAAAATAAAATAGTAAAATAGGATAATTAAAATTCCTGATTGAAAATTGTCATGTGACAAAGTAATGGAAAAAGTAATAGTAAAAAAGTAATGAATGAGTAATAGATAAGATATGCTATAATTAAATGTAGTTTAATTATAAATTTAAGAAGAACAAAAGAAACTTCAGGATATAGATAGGAAAAAATTATGAATTTTACAATGGAGTATTATCTTTTAAAATACGAAGAGTTATCGGTATTATCGGATACAAAAAAATGCAGAACATCTTTAATGAGAAACAAAGACACCGGAGAAATTGTGGTAAAAAAGGAAATGGGAAAGGAAAGCTTTTCTGTTTACAGTCTCTTAAAAAGTATAAAAAATAAAAATCTTATAAAAGTGCTAGAGTGCTTTCGGGATGAGGATAAAACCATAGAGATTGAAGAGTATGTAAATGGAAAAAGACTGGATGATTATTTTCGGGAAAAAAAGGCAACTTTAGAACAGGTTGTTGATGTAGGGATAGCTTTATGTGAAGGCTTAGCACCTATGCATAAATTAAACCTTGTACACAGAGATATTCAACCTAAAAACATAATAATTACAAACGAAGGTAGCTTGAAAATTATTGATTTTGATATTTCAAGAAAAGAAAATGAAAACGCAACCCACGACACAACTTTGCTAGGCACTGTGGGATATGCTGCACCGGAACAGTACGGGTTCGCCCAAACAACTAATCGAAGTGACATATATTCCATTGGTGGGGTTCTAAAAGAGTTATCTTCTTTTAGTGAATTGGATAAAATAATTGCCAAATGTATGAAAATGGATCCTGCAAACCGTTATGAAAATGTCGAACAGCTAAAGAATGAATTAGAAAAAATAAAAGATAATGGTTTCGGAAGCGGTAGCTATAATGATATGGAGTTTGGCACTGAGAATAACAATGGTGAAAGTGATGAATTACCGAAAATTACACTAAAATATTTCATAAAAACAATTCCTGGATTTAGAAGAGGTAATTTTATTTTTATGATAATTGCAATTATGATGTATGGAATGATTTTGTATGCACCATATTCAGTATTCATTGAATATAAATACAATACACAGTTACAAAGAGTCATAGGCGGGATTTTTTATATGCTTGGTTGCATAATACCATATATGTACTTTGCAAATATAGGAGATATTGCAAGACGATTGCCGCCTAGACAGTTTAATTCAAGACTATCACGAATACTGTATCAAATAGGTGTGGGGCTTCTTATAATGATTGTTTTTTGGGGGATTGCAACCACAGTTCTCCCGCCTACAAATTAATACAACAATTATGCTATTAGCATAACAAAACTCATGGCACAAAATGTAGAATTATATTGATACAAATATAATTGTGACGTGAGTTTTTTACATTGTTTTAGGAGGTAATTTTATGGGAAAAGAAAATGTAGAAGTAACAAAGAAACCAATCTATAAAAAATGGTGGTTTTGGGTAATTGTTGTTGTAATAGTTGCTGCAGTGGGATCAGGTTCTGCAGGTAGTTCAGGGGACAAAAATGAAGAAACTCAGAAAACTGAAAGTCAGGAAAAAAGCAACGATAAGAAAAGTACAAATAAAGAAGAAAAAAAGGAAACAAAATCATCTGCCAGCGTAGGAGAAATAAATGCGTTAGGAAGCGCTGAAAGTTATTTAAGCGTTACAGCTTTTTCGAAGAGTGGTTTAGAGAAACAGTTAAAATACGAGAAGTATAGTAAAAAAGAAATTAAGTATGCTGTTGAAAATTGTGGAGCGGATTGGAAGAAGCAGGCATTAAAGAAGGCAAAAGAATATTTAGATACAATGTCATTTTCTAAAAAAGGATTATCAGGTCAGTTAAAGGCAGAAGGTTTCACAAAAGAAGAACGTGAGTATGGTGTTGAAAATTGTGGAGCAGATTGGAAAGAACAGGCTGTTAAACATGCTGAACAATACATGGAGACAATGTCATTTTCTAAAGACAGCTTAATAGAACAGTTAAAATTTGATGGCTTCACAAAGGAAGAAGCAGAATACGGTGCTGAAAAAGGCTATAAATAGGCTGCAAATATAAAAATAAATTAATTTAAAGGAGAAAAGAAATTATGAAAACATGGAAATTAGTATCAGGAATTTTATCAATTATTTTATTTGTTGTTGTTACATTTCAGTCATGTGCAGCAGGAATAAGTAATACTTTACAGGAAAATGGTGAGGTAGGCGGAAGTGCCGGAGTTCTTGTAGCCATTATGTTGCTTGCAGGTGGAATAGTATCAATCGCAACAAGAAACAAAGAAAGCAAAGGCGCAAACATTGCAATTATTGTTTTATTTGGAATTGGTGCTGCAGCAGGATTCTCTATGGCGGGTAGCTATAAAGATTTAATTATCTGGGCTGTATGGTGTTTAATCAATGCAGTATTAGCTTTAGTTGAAATTATTAAGTCAAAGAAAAGTGAATAATAAAAATTCATATAAATAAACGAAAGATAAGTTATTATTAGCCAAAATGGTTGAGTAAGAAACTACGAATATGACACATGTCTTAAAAGCTCTTGGAGGAAAACTTCAAGGGCTTTTCTGTTTTAAAAATATAAATTTTGGAGTATACTAATGGCAGTGAAAATAGGAGCAGGAATGCTTTATGAAATTTTAAAGATGGAAACAATAATTAAATGGAGTTGATTAGCTATGAAAAATGAATTTGTAAAAGAATATTTTTCAATCCCAAACATAATGGGGTATTTTAGAATAATTCTAGTTTTTGTATACATGAGTTTTTTCTATAATTCATTGCAAGGGGGTCCGTATTGGCCCGTAATTGCAACAATTATCGTCTCAGGCTTGACAGATTTTTTTGACGGAAAAGTTGCACGAAAATTCAACATGGTTACTGATTTTGGAAAAATGCTAGATCCAATAGCCGACAAAATTACAATAGGAGCCATTATTTTAACGATGGCATTTAAGTATAAAATGATTATTTATATGGTAGCATTATATATTTTAAAAGAAGGCTATATGGCAATAATGGGAGCCATCCTAATTGGAAAAGGACACAAAATCGAAGGAGCAAAGTGGTATGGAAAGGTATGTACATTTGTTACATATGTAATATTAATTGTACTTTTGTTATTCCCGGCCATGAACACAAAAGTGGTTTGGGTATTAACTACTGTAGATATGGTTTTAATGATTTTTACCTGGATAAATTATATTGTTTATCATAAAAAAATACTGGAAAACATATAAAAGCTACAAAAAACAGAAGGTCTTTTATATTGTAGGAAAAAATAGAATATAGTATATTGATTATGAGAGCGCTAAGTACGGAAATGTATGTGTAGTCATGATTTGAGCGTAGGAGGTAAAATCATATATTATAAAAGAGACAGAAGAAAAGGGGAGAAAAATGGCAAAATTAGAAAAAGTAGTACATGGAAATTTTGATACAATATTAAAAAAGATTGAAAGAGGAATAATGGGAGGCAGTGTTTCAGCATCCTTGGAAGATTCCAGCAATATTAGAGTAGGAGATACACGTTGCAGTGTTCGAGTATTTGAACGCTACAGCTACACAGGCGGAAACAGAGTTAGTTTGAATGTGACATTGCTTACAACAGGTGACGATAAGGTCTATGTTTCAGCAATTTCTGCTGGAGGAAGCAAAGGTGTATTCCTTAAAATAAATACTTTTGGTGAAGAGGCGTTTTTAAGTAAACTAAGTGAGTTACTGTAAATAGGTGTTTCTAGACAAACTAAGAGAGTTACTGTAAATAGGTGGTTTTAATGAAAGCAGAATAAGTAATAGAAGAAGTGGTGAAGCTTTGCAAAAAGTTTGGTGCAAAAGAAATTATTTTATACGGTTCCAGAGCAAAAGGCACAGCAAGGGGACGGAAAATTTTATAGAAGATTTGCTTGACTTTTAGAATGAAGTAGTGTAGAATCGTACGTGCGTCAAGATATGAGGTATCGCAAGCCTGGTTAGCTCAGTTGGTAGAGCAGAGGACTGAAAATCCTCGTGTCTCTGGTTCGATTCCGGAACCAGGCAGTATTCGCGGGTGTAGTTCAGTGGTAGAACACCAGCCTTCCAAGCTGGATATGTGGGTTCGATTCCCATCACCCGCTTTTTTGATGCAATGAAATCGATCATGGTAATTGTAAGAAACAATTATTGTGGTCGATTTTTTGTATAATAAGGATTTATGAAGTGATTTCTTATTATACAAAAACGTTCCACTAGGGAGGCATCTTCGTGAAAGAAGAAAATAGCTGCAAATGGGAACGCATTCGGTGTGTAGAATGTGACAAGCAACATTCTTGGGCTGGCTTTACTTTTTATGGAAATATTTTTCTTATAAAAAGTTCATGGAAATTTTGACAATTATTTCATATTAAACTATTGTTGTATTAGCAAAAACAAGGAGCGTAAAATGAAAGTTTTATTAGTAGCAATAAATGCAAAATATATACATTCTAATTTGGCTGTGTACAGTCTAAAAGCTTATGCCGAAAAATACGGTCTAAACAAGCACCAAATTAAAATAAAAGAATACACAATAAATCAATATCCGGAGGAAATATTGTCTGACATATATTCGGAGAAGGCAGATGTGGTGGGCTTTTCCTGTTATATATGGAACATTGCACTTACCAAGGAAGTTATTAATGACTTGAAAGTGGTAGCTCCCAAAACCATTGTAATAGTGGGCGGACCGGAGGTTTCTTATAATCCAAGAAATGTGCTTATGGAAAATCCGGCAATAGATTACGTTATGTGTCAGGAAGGGGAGGAGCCTTTTAAGGAATTTTTGGATAACTACGATGACGAGTTGACGGACAAAAATATAAAAGGGTTGGTTTATCGTCAGGGCAACGAAATTATTGAAATTCCAAATACATGCCCTATGGATTTGTCGAAGGTTCCTTTTGTGTACAAGGACATGAAGGATTTTGAAAATAAAATAATCTATTATGAAACAAGTAGAGGTTGCCCTTTTTCATGCAGTTATTGTCTTTCATCCATAGATAAAAGAATTCGCTTCAGGGATATAGATATAGTCAAAAAAGAGTTGCAGTTTTTCCTTGATAACAACACTGCACAGGTAAAATTTGTGGATAGAACTTTTAACTGTAACAAAAATCACGCCATGGAAATCTGGCAGTATATAAAAGACCACGACAATGGAATTACCAATTTCCATTTTGAAATAGCGGCTGATTTAACGACAAAAGAAGAACTTGAATTAATGAAAACAATGAGACCAGGGTTGATTCAGTTAGAAATAGGCGTTCAGTCGACTAATGAAAAAACACTTGAAACCATTAACAGAAAAACGGATATTAAGGAAATTGAAGAAATAACGTCTGTTATAAAAAAAGGAAAAAATATACATCAGCATTTAGATTTGATTGTTGGACTTCCTTATGAAGATTACCAATCTTTTGGAAAATCTTTTAATGATGTTTACAGAATGAAACCGGACCAGCTACAGTTAGGATTTTTGAAGGTTTTGCATGGCTCAATGATGGAAGTTGAAGCAACAAAATATGAAATAGAATATAGTAAGAGACCACCTTATGAGGTACTTAAAACTAAGTGGGTATCTTTTGATGACGTACTGAAATTAAAAGAAGTTGAGGCTGTAGTAGAAATTTATTACAACAGTTTGCAGTTTGTAAATACAATGGAGGCATTAGACAAGTATTTTGAGACGCCCTTTGAAATGTTTGAAAAGCTGGGAGAGTTTTATAAGCAAAACAGTGAGAATGGCGTGAAACATTCAAGAGTAAATAGATACAATTTGCTTCTTGAATTTATCGAGAAAACATTGAATTTGCAAAATGAAGAGTTAGAGAGGTTCAGGGAACTTCTCACATTTGATTTCTATTTAAGAGAAAATGCAAAATCAAGACCGACCTTTGCCAAAAATCAGGAACAGTATAAGAAGCAAATTAGAAGTATTTACAGAAATGAAGCATTGCTTGAAAAGATGGATTTCTATAAAGAATTCAATTCAAAGCAGTTTGAGCACATGACACACATTGAGGTGATTGACGGTAAGTATTTATTGTTTGATTACAAAAACAGAGATCCGTTATCAAAGGCAGCAAATATTATAAATGTAACAAAGTATGTTGATGGGAATGAATAGAGAGAAGGAGTATTAATGGATTTAATAAAAGATTACGTTTGTGTTGATATAGAAACAACAGGCGTAAGACCAAAGTGGGACAGAATTATAGAAATTGGAGCCGTAAAAGTAAGAGACGGCAGGAAAGTTGAAACTTTTTCTAAACTTATATATCCAGGAATACCAATTCCTGAACGAATTACAGATTTAACTGGTATTACAAACGAAATGATTAAGGGACAGGATAAGATCCAGCAGGTTCTACCTGAGTTTATTGAATTTGCAGGAGATGACTTACTTTTAGGACATAATATAAGATTCGACTATAGCTTCCTTAAACAAAATGCCATAAACGAAAAACTGACTTTTGAAAAATCAGGTATGGATACCCTAAAAATTGCAAGAAAACTTCTACCTGATTTAGAAAGCAGGGCATTGGATTTCTTGTGTGAGCATTATGGAATAAAAGATGAAAATCATCATAGAGCGTTTAATGATGCAAGTGTTACGTCACAATTATATTTGATTTTGTTAGAGCAGTTTGGAGAAACTAATCCGGAAGTTTTTAAGCCTTACGAGTTTTCTTACAAGGTTAAGAAAATGCAGTCAATTACGGATAAACAGAAAAAATATTTACGTGATTTAATGAATTATCACCAAATAAAAATGGATTTTGACATTGATACGCTAACAAAGAATGAAGCATCTAGAAAAATAGACAAAATTCTTTCTGAAAAGGGCAAAATTTTTGACTAGGACAAATAACATAGTTATGGTATACTTTCCTAAAGTAGGGTGCCATAGTAGGCACAAAATCTGTAAAAATAAAGCAAAGAGGTGAAAAAATGAACTTTTTTTATAACAAAAAGAATCAGAAAATAATAGCAGGAGCAATTGCATTAATACTTGTTGTAGCTATGGTTGTAACATTGGTTGCAAGTTTTTAATTAATCTGATTAATTATGTTGGCTTGCATTTTTTGGAATACGCAGGCCGACATTTGAATAAAAATACAAATAAGAAAATAAAAACTAATTTACAAAAGGAAAACACTCGGAGGAAAAATGAAAGGATTAAAGAAAATATGCATTATCCTTTGTGTAGTGATGATGCAATTAGGCATAGGTTATGTGGTAAATGCAGCAGAAGACTCTGATGAAGTAGTTAAAGAAGGAGTTAAAATCGATTCTGTTAATGTTGGTGACATGACAGAAAAGGAAGTAAAAAAAGCCGTAAAGAGCCATGTGAAGAAAAAAACAAACATAAAAGTACAGTTACGGATTAACAAGGACAAAATTACTACTACCTTGAAAGATTTGGGCTACAAGTGGGAGAATAGGGAACTTGTGGAACAGGTAATGGAAGTAGGAAAACAAGGTAATGTTATAAAAAGATACAAGGACAGTGTTGATTTAAAGAAAAATGGTAAGACATTTGAACTGAAAATGGGCATTGACCAGAAGAAAATGAAAGCAAAATTGGAAGAGTTATGTAAAGCTTTTAACGTTGATGCAAAAAATGCTTCTTTAGAGGCAACAGGTCATGGATTTAAGATTATTGCTGAAAAAGAAGGCTGTGAAGTGGATTATGAAACGACAGTAAATCAGCTTGTTTCATACATAGAAAAACAGTGGGATAAGAAGTCTGCCATTCAGTTAGAAGCAACTACAAAGATTACAAAACCTAAGTACACAACAAAGGATTGTAAGAAAGTTTCTAACACACCAATGGGTAGTTATACAACGCAGTTTACTGCAGGTGTTGTAAACCGTAACGCAAACATCAGAAATGGTGCAGAAAAGTTAAACGGCAACGTTGTATATCCGGGAGAAAGATTCTCATGTAATGAACATTTAGTACCATGGACAGAGGACAATGGCTGGAAGCCGGCAGGTACATATTCAGAAGGTTCTGTGGTTGATAGTTTAGGTGGAGGAATCTGTCAGGTATCAAGCACTTTATACAATGCTTTACTTAATGCAGAAATTAAGGTGGTTGAGAGATATCCACACTCAATGGCAGTATCTTATGTTCCATTATCAGCGGACGCTGCATTAGCAGGTGATTACAAGGATTTAGTTTTTGAAAATAACACAGATGCACCAATTTATGTGCAGGGTGTTTATACAGAAGGTGCTATAACATTCAACATTTATGGTCATGACACAAGAAAGAAAGGTCATTCAGTTGAATATGTAAGTAAGACTACCAAGACTATTCCAATTAAGACGGCAACAAAGAAGGATCCAACATTACCGGCAGGAACAAAGAAAGTTACACCGGGTCATGTAGGTTATGTTGCTGAATTATACAAGATTACATACGAGAACGGAAAACAGGTAAGCAAAGAATTAGTACATACAAGTACATACGCAATGGCACCGACAACAACTTTAGTAGGTACTAAGAATACTAGCTCAAGTACAAAGAAAAGTCCAAGCAAGGATAAAGACAAAAAATCTGAATAAGGTGGTACATCTATGAAAACAGAAAAAATTTCTGAAATCGCTTATAAGCGTTCAGTTTTAAAAAAAGTTACTGACAAAACTGAGGGAATAAAAGTGGGTGTAGATGCGTCATATATTAAGTTAGAAGATGTTACGGCAGTAATGTCTTCTAATTTTATATTAAGCTGGTTTAAAGGCGCGGAAGAGTTCTACGTTCAAAAATCAATAAATGAAATTTATGTGGCGGGCGGCACGCCTAAATACCTTCAGTTGGAAATAACAATACCGGAAGAGTTTCCTGAAAAACAACTGGGACGAATAGTACGCAATTTTAATGAAAGTGCCCAAATGCATTCGTTACAAATTATGCAATGCAAAACTTACATTAGTGACATTACAGAACCTATGGTTCATATAAATGTATTAGGCATAGCAGAAAAAACATGGTCCACCTCAGATATAAAACCGGGCATGGAAGTAGTTATGGCAGGCACAATTGCAATTGGTGCCACATCAATAATGACGAAAAAATATTTGAACCAAATAAAAGAAAAGTTTAACGCTAAGTTTGTGGATGATTGCTTGGAAATAAGTGATTTTACAGATGTGAAACCAATCATGGATGCGGTGCTGGAATCAGATGGCAAGAATGTATCCTATACGGAAGAACAAGGCGAACAGGCACGATGTGATGGGAAAAGTATTAAGGTTAAATATTGTGGAAAAGAACATTGCAAGTTTGCACATTGTGTGGGAGATAGAGGCGTTTTCTCAAGTGCGTGGGAATTAGCATCTGCCATAGATAAAGGCATCCGGATAGAACTTGAAAAGATTCCTGTTTGGCAGGAGACAGTTGAGATAGCAGAATTGTTTGATTACAATCCTTATCTGGTTGACGGCACAGGGGCTGTGCTTTTTGTTACAGAAAATGGAACCGGGTTAGCTGCATTGCTAAATGACAATGGATTTTATGCAAATGTTATTGGAAAAATCACTGACGGAAACGATAGAGTGGTTGTACATGGTGACGAGAGAAGGTTTTTGGAGCCACCAAGACATAACCAGCTAGAAGAAGTTTTCCAAAAGTATAAGTAAAGCTATTTTATTGATTTGTATATATGATGTTAAAAAAAATCAAAAAAATATAAATAAAAGTCTATGTTAATATATGTAACTTGTTGTATAATGGCAAGGTACGACAAATTTTTTAGTAAAGGAGATTATGGCATGAAAGAAGGCAAGAGAGAAGAAATTTTAAGATTAATTGAAAACAAAAGCAGAATCGATCTTAAAGAGGCCGCGATTTTGTTAGGTATGGAGGAAGCAGAAGTCGCCAATGCCATAGCGGACATGGAGAAAGAAAAAGTAATATGCGGATATTACACTATGATAGATTGGGAAAAGACTAACGAAGACAGAGTTACAGCTTTAATTGAGGTAAAGGTTACACCACAAAGAGGAACAGGTTTTGATGACATCGCTGACAGAATTATGAGATATGACGAAGTTAAGGCAGTATATTTAATGTCAGGTGGCTTTGACTTCACAGTAATTATTGAAGAAAAGACAATGAAGGAAATTGCTCAGTTTGTAACAAGCAAACTTTCAACTCTTGATTCAATATTAAACACAGCAACACATTTTATACTTAAAAAATACAAGGATTATGGAACGATTCTTGTAGAAGACAAAGAAGAAAGGATATTGGTGACACCATAATGAGAGACCCATTGTCAAAAATAATGACTGATATTAAGCCATCGGGAATTAGAAAATTCTTTGACATTGTTAGTGAAATGAAAGATGCAATTTCTCTAGGTGTTGGAGAACCTGATTTTGATACCCCATGGCATATAAGAGAAGAAGGTATTTACTCTTTAGAGAGAGGCAGAACATTCTATACATCCAATGCAGGATTAAAAGAATTAAAAATCGAGATATCAAACTATTTAAAAAGAAAAATAAATGTAGAATATGACTATAATCACGAAATAATGGTTACAGTAGGAGGTAGTGAAGCTATTGATTTGGCCATGAGAGCCATGCTTGATCCAGGAGATGAAGTGTTAATACCACAGCCAAGTTATGTTTCATACGTTCCTTGTGCACAGCTTATTCACGCTGTACCTGTAATTATTGAATTAAAAGAAGAAAACGAGTTCAGACTTACAAAGCAGGAATTGCTTGACGCTATTACTGATAAAACAAAAATGCTTGTAATGCCTTTCCCAAATAACCCAACAGGTGCAATTATGGAGAAAGAAGACTTAGAAGAAATCGCAAAAGTCTGCGTGGAAAAAGACATTTTTGTTTTGTCTGATGAAATTTATTCGGAACTTACATATAAGGATAAGCATGTGTCAATTGCATCGATGCCTGGAATGAAAGAAAGAACAGTTGTAATTAACGGTTTTTCAAAATCATATGCAATGACAGGTTGGAGATTGGGATATGCAGCTGCCCCACAGGTGATTTTAGAACAAATGCTTAAGATACACCAGTTTGCAATAATGTGCGCACCAACAACGAGCCAGTACGCAGCAGTAGATGCATTACGAAACGGCGACAAAGATGTTGAAAAAATGTGCGAAGCATATAATCACAGAAGAAGATATCTTTTATACGAATTTAGGGAGATGGGCTTAGATTGCTTTGAACCATACGGAGCATTTTATGTTTTCCCTAGCATAAAGAAATTTGGCATGACATCTGAAGAGTTCGCAACAAGATTATTGGAGGAAGAGAAAGTGGCAGTTGTTCCAGGAACAGCTTTTGGTGACTGTGGCGAAGGCTTCCTTAGAATATCATATGCATATTCTTTAGAAAATTTAAAAATTGCAATAGTACGAGTAAAAGACTTTGTTAAGCGACTAGAGCAGGAACAGAAGAATGATTAATTAGATGACTAATTACTGCCAACTAAAAATTCTTATTACAAATGAAAGTGTGCATTAGTCAAAATAATGTTGGAGAGAAGAATATATGAATATTGTTTTATTAGAACCTGAAATCCCACAAAATACAGGAAATATAGGAAGAACATGTTGTGCCACAGGCACAAAGCTGCATCTTATAGAACCAATGGGGTTCAGAATTAACGAGAAATCATTAAAAAGAGCAGGCATGGATTATTGGGACGATTTGGATGTTACAATTTATGATTGCTACAACGATTTTGTAGAGCAGAATCCAAATGCAAAAATTTGGTATGCAACTACAAAAGCACCAAAAAGATATTCAGATGTGGAATTTGGTCCAGATGATTACATTATGTTTGGAAAAGAAAGTGCAGGAATTCCTGAAGAAATTTTGGTAGACAACAAAGAACAGTGCATCAGAATCCCAATGAATCCTGAAATTCGTTCTTTGAATCTGGCAAATTCAGTGGCAATTGTTTTATACGAAAGTTTAAGACAAAATAATTTTGCAGGAATGCAGATGGAAGGACATCTTCATCATTTACATTGGAAGTAAAAGCAAAATAAAAGAAAAATCAAAAAGAGCATCCCTAGTAAGCTTAAATCTAAATTGTCATTATAAAATTAAATTCTAATTATATAAGATTAAATCCTTAAATTATTATATTGAAATAGTAATTGTATTTTGATAGAATTGAACCGTTTAAGGTATTTTAGGACGGAGACGGAATAGGACCAATGACAAAATGTATAAGGGAGGATTTTGACAATGTCAAAAGAAAAAATCAATGTCGGTAAGGAACCGGTATATGATGCAAGAAAATTAGGTTACGGCAAAATGGGCGTTCTTGGTTTTCAGCACATGTTTGCCATGTTTGGGGCAACAGTAACAGTACCACTTTTAACAGGACTTAATGTTCAAACAACACTTTTAATGGCAGGTCTTGGAACTTTATTATTTCATTTATTAACAAAATTTAAAGTTCCTGCATTTTTAGGCTCATCATTTGCATTCTTAGGCGGATATGCAACAGTAGCACCTATGGCAAAAGATGGTTCTGCAAATTTAGAAATGTTACCATACGCATGTTTAGGTGTAGTTTTTGCAGGCTTGCTGTATTTAGTGCTTGCATTATGTATTAAGTTAATAGGTGTTTCAAAAGTTATGAAATTATTCCCACCTGTTGTAACAGGACCTATTATTATTGCAATTGGTCTTTGCTTGGCACCATCAGCACTAAATAACTGTGTAACATGTTGGCCACTTGCTATTATTGCATTGGCAATTGTAATTTTCTTCAATATTTTGGGAAAAGGAATGACAAAGATTATTCCTATTTTATTAGGAGTAGTTGGAGCATATTTAATCGCTTTGATTTTCGGTAATGGATTTGGTGTTAGCTGGATTACACCAATTGACACAGACTCTATTGCAAAAGCAGCTTGGATTGGTTTTCCTATTGACTGGAGTCAGACAATTTTTGGTGGTGTAGATTATGCTGACACAGCAAAAATCACAACAGCATTAACAACAATGATTCCAATTGCCATTGCAACAATGATGGAACATATTGGTGATATTTGTGCTATCGGAGCAACAGTTGGAAAAGATTATATCAATGATCCGGGACTTCACAGAACTTTAATCGGTGACGGACTTGCAACATCATTATCATCATTATTCGGTGGACCTGCAAATACAACATACGGAGAAAACACAGGTGTTCTTGCTTTATCAAAAGTATACGATCCAAGAGTTGTAAGAATTGCAGCATATATTGCAATTGTATTTTCATTCTGCCCTAAGTTCGCAGCAGTAATCAATGCTATGCCAATGGGAATTGTTGGTGGTATTTCATTTATCCTTTACGGAATGATTGCGGCAATCGGTGTAAGAAACGTAGTTGAAGCCGGAGTTGATTTCCAGAAGTCAAGAAACGTAATTGTTTCAGCAGTAATATTTGTATGTGCTTTAGGAATTAACTTTAGTGACGCAGGTGCAGCAACATTTACAGTCGATGGTGTAACAATTAGCCTTTCAGGTTTAGCAGTTGCAGCTTTAGTAGGAATTATACTTAATGCAATATTCCCTGAAAAAGATGAAGTTAAGTCAATTGATTTAAAATAAAATCGAAAAACAAAGAGTTAAGCTTAACATATACTGATAAAAATATACAAAGTTAGGCTGAAGACAAACTGATAAAAATCAAGAATATAAAAAGTAAGTTAAGACATTCTGATAAAATTAAATATTTAAAAAGTAAGTTGAAGACGTACTAATAATAAAGAAAAGGTTCTACTTAGTTCTTAAATTTATAAAATGTATCAGAAAATTAGAATGAAAAATCTAATGCTGATATAATTTGATTAAATTAGAACACGTAGAATCTTTTCTCTATTTAATAAGAAATGTTTCCCTAGGGATACACAATTGAATGTTTATACAAAAACTTTCTACAATAATGTAATCTTTCTTTTTGAAACTTCTATAAGCTTATCTTTTCGCATTTTCTGTAATTCTCTGCTCATGGCACTTCGGTCTACGGACAAGTAGTCTGCCATATCACTTTTGGTAAAAGGTAATTCAAAAGTTTTGGAATTATTTTGTCTTGCCAGGATTTCAAAATAGCATAGAATACGTTCTCTAATGGAACGTTGGCTGAGAACTTCCAAATGCTCACATATTTGCTTGGTCTTATCCTGAATCATTAACAAAACATTACTTACAAGTTGGCTGTGGTGTGCGCAGGCTTTTTCACAACGTTTTATTAAATGTTCGTAATCAATGTATCTGATTAAACATGAATCAGTGGCTTCAACAGTAATAGTGTCTTTGGGAACATGAAAATAAAAAAGTCCGCCAAAAATATCCCCTTCATTTAAATTCTCTAAAATTGTTCTGGAACCGTTAGGAAGAATGTCGACTACGCACGCTGAACCACTTTCAACTATACCAATGCCTTTATTATCGCTGGCAAAAAAGGAAATAATCTCGCCGTTAGAATACTTTTTCGTAGTTGAATGAAAACAATGCATCATTGAAGTCTGAGATTCTTCGCTTATATTATAAAAAAGTTTACTTTTTTCCATAAATCACCTCATAAAAATACATTAATGTGAATAATTATTCTAAATAATTATGTATAATCTTACAAAATTTATATAGAAAAAATATAACAAAAAAATAAAAAAGTTGATAAACGGCAACGAGATGAATATTCAGCGAAAGAATTTGCTTTGTATATATATTCGGCTGTTTGTTATGAAAAAGCTGCAAAATATGGAGATATCTCATAGAAAAAAGAAGCTCAAAAAACAGAGAGCGAACTCAAAAAATATATGAAAGCAATTAGACAGAACTGGGGAGGCTTATGGCTACGGATTACAACTGAAGTCAATGAAAAAAATATTACA
>ERZ773133.1787-NODE-1787-length-22482-cov-2.901146_pt1 | contig 22482 bp, 13 predicted proteins | sample MGYA00580861_ERZ773133 | MGnify/ENA primary metagenome ERZ773133 (study PRJEB29015, sample SAMEA2737844) | human gut metagenome | biome: human gut; feature: human-associated habitat; material: faeces | place: China | collected 2012 ...
ATCGACTCGTATGTACGGGCTTCTATGCTTATTACTTCCATTTCTCATTTTTTATCGGTTTATTAAGATAACCGATTATTCGTGCTATATATCAGAATAATAAGCCGTGGAAGCATCAGGCAGCAAGTGGCGCAGGAGGGAGCCAAAAAGGCTCCTTGCTTTATATTTCTATGATAACATTTTCATAGCTTGAATCAAGAACAGCTCTAGGATTTTGGTCATAAGTCAGTTCTTTTTTTGTATATGCAGCAACATTACTGGAAAGATAATCGCTTAATAATCTATCTGTAATGTATTTACCGCTTTTTACAACCTCTTTTATACCTCCACCCAATGCTTCAACTAGATGATGTGTCCATATCCCATTTTGTAAATTATCACTTGAATATGAGCTTTGACCTGGTTGGCAAGAAAGAAACATTGCATAATAAGGGAAATCATGAGAAAGCATTATTAACTCTTCATCATCTATATCAGAAATCTGAGCTCTTTTATTTTCATCTTGAAAAATCTGAGCACAGGCATCTATGAATATAAGTGCATTTCGACACTTTGATTCTCGTAAAGGATCAAGCAGTATTTTAGTTAATGAGACTGATGTTTCTGCTATATGGTGTTTATGGGTATCATAAGTTGATAGATAGTTTGTAATCCCATTATGAAATCCATGCCCGACATAATAAAATATTAAACGATCATCTTCTGTTAACGAATGAAACAACCCTTTGAAATTATACTCTAAATGATTTTGCAGAGCTTCCTCGTCTAAGAATGTAATAATATCATCTTCACTCAATTCCATTGTATTAATCAACATATCTTTAAATTTTAAAGCATCTGCTCTTGCATATTTTACTTTTGAAATCTGATGACTACTTGGGGCGTAATTTTCTATTGCAATAATTATTGCAAAGTTTCTTTTAATATTAGGATTATTTAAAATAACTTCTTGCTTAGATTCTTTTTCTTCTAAGGTACTATTAATGCCTTCTCTGATATATTTTTCATTATCAAATAATATATCGGTATCCGACTTCTCTGTTCTAATTACAAAAACAGATTTTTCTTCACTCATTAGCCAATCATAAGTTACTGGGGGAATCGGTGAAAGTAATGATATTGCCTTCTTTGTTATTTCAACAATCCTAAAATCGGTACTGAGCCCAACAATTTGGTTTGAAGAAGAATCTATTTCTTTCAGGCCAAAAATTAATGTTCCACCATCAGTGTTGGCAAAAGATGATATAATCCTAGCTATTTTTTGAGGTGCATATGGTACAGGATCGAAATCTAGTGTTTCTGATTTAGGGGTGTTAAATAATGCTCCAACATCAGAGTTGGAAATGGTCGCATTTCTGACTGGAATTCTGTTAATGCCCGTTTTCTTCAGGAGCTGTCCCAAAGTTATTTGCTTTGGTGTATTTCCACCGTCCTCATACCAGAATTCCGCATTTACATATTCCAAAACATCAAATTCAGAGGTGTAATAAAGAAGGACTATGTCACCATCAGAGGGTCTGGTAACAATATAGACGTCTTTCCCATCTTTTTTTATTCCACCAAATACGCTTGGGGCAATTTCTGTAGCCTCACAGCAATCATATCCAATGGTTGGCAAATATGTGATGATGTTTGTTTTGGCTCGCCTTATTATTTCCTGTACATATTCAAGTTTATCATATAAAGAAGTGGGAGAATGGAAGAATGAAGATGATAATGTTCGGTCTTTTTCTAACAATTCTTTTAGCTCATCAACGGATTCAATACCCAGACTTATTAGTTCATCAGAAGTAATTTGCCTTTTGCCATCGATTAGGCTTAAAGTTTCAGATCTCTGCTCTTCTTTTTCGATTTTTGATCCTTCTGGTAATTCTATCCCTTCTTTTTGAAAATGTTGTTGTATTTCACTAACTTCAGACCTTAGCAGAAAGTCTAACTCATTACTATATCCTTCTATTCCTAAAAAATCACATAGTTTATCAGGCAAATACATTAAGGATAAGTTGCTATTCCATGGAGAAGTAACATACAAGACATTATCTTTCAAATGAAACTGCACAACTTTCTCCCAATCATTATATGTAATCTTTAACTCTGAAGCTTCATAAATCTTTAGCTTTCCCTGTGCGTCATTTATTTTTCTAACTTTACTCTCATCATTCTCACTTTCTTCTGATGTGATCCATCTTTCCAGATAAGGAATAACCGTATCAAGCTTCCCTCTTAGATCTAAACATTCATTTATATCATCATACCATAAGTTGAATTTTTCTTGTTTAAAAACTTCTATTCCCAATGCTTCCAATAACTCTTCTGCGTATTGGTGTTTCTTGTTTAATGAATTTAAGAATATGAAATTAAACTCATCATGAAAGATTGAAATATCTCCGTCTGCATAAAATCGAAGTTCCTTTACGGGATGAAGTATACCGGATTTATCAGGAAGTTTTGAATAATCTGTCCATTCTTGTAGTATGTCATATTCTTTACTAGACCAATTAGGAAATTCATCAAGTAAAAGGCTATATATTTTTTGAACTCTTTCCTTGTTTTCAAACTTAATTCTACTTCCATCTTCTGAGTCATTGGTTATATTGGTCAATAGCTCCAAATAATCAGAGAGAGAAAACTTAGTTTTAAACTGAAAAAAAGATCTCCAGTCAGCAGAAAGTTGTGGACCATCAAATATGGGCAAATAATTTCCTGCAATCTCAATTAGATTCTCCTCATTGATGAATGTATCTGATGCTCTCCTACAAATTTTCATTTTTGTAGGAAGACATTCTATATTACACACATGCCACTTAATGTAATTCTCTACAGAATTCCCCGAAGTTTGACCAGCCATCCCGTGTCTGCCCCAAAATGCTGTTGCAGGTTCATTAAGTGATGTAAGGGAAATATTATCAATTACATCAACCCAAAAAACTTTTGCAAATGTATAGTCATTGGATTTAGATAGAAATGAAAGACTAAGAATATTACTGTAATTACATGCTTTAAAAGAAGAAACAAAAGGACTGAAAAACTTATCTTTTTTATCAAAATAATCTTCATGGAAATTCCCTTCTTGAATAAGCTCATCTACATCTATTCTATCTTTAAATTTAATTATCTCTATACTGTCCTTAACTCCCATCATCTTAAAAAAACGACACCATTCATCTTTATCCGTTCGATTGGAAATGTATGATTCACTAACAAATATATCGTCTGAAAATAATTTTTCTAAAGGTAATCTTGGTTTATAAACATCCGATAAATAACATTGGTTTGCTGCTACTAAATTTCCATTTTTTATAAGTAATTTCAACTTTCCCAATTGATTCAACAGCTCTTTATCTACTTCTCTTTGTAGATACAATTTAAAAATAGTCTGAATGGTTGGAATAGCATTCTGATGATTTATGTAAGTCCCCGAGTTTTCTAAAATAGTCTTTTTTAGATAAGCTAAGTCCGTCTTTTCAATAACTCCCAGAGTTTCCAACCATCCTCTTTCTTCGGGTGAAGTCAGTAACCAGCCTTGAATATTCTCATGAAGGAAAGAGAGTTCATTTTGAGGATTATTCCAGTTTTCATCATCAGGCTCAGGAAAATATATTTGTGATGGACTTTTTAATTCATTTTTATGATCATAGATAAAATTCCATTTAGAAATCGAATTATTTGTGACTTCTTTTACTTCTTCATTCTCACATAAAGATTTGAAATGGTTTATCAATCTTATATTCTCCTCTATAGTATGATTCTGCTTAAATGAATGAAATTTAAGAAAAACAGGAACATCTTGCCACTCGAAAGCGGATACACCTAAATCTTTAAACTTATTTCCATATCCGGTATGTGCAACAAAAGGGTTAGATACAATTGTAGATTTATTATCTCTATTGATGACAAAATCTCTTATGCGTTTATCTCCCACAAAACTTTTTTTAGAGAGAAAAGTAAAATCCTGAATAGCCTGATTGCGCTTTAAAAGCACTCCTTGTTCTGAAATAATAAAAGGAATACCTTCTAAAGCTTTATTTATTCCTTCATGATATTTATTACTAAGAGCATCACCTATGTGCATTTTTTTAGGAAGTAAGTTATAAGCTTGATACTGGTATTCACTTTTAACCAATTCTGCAATCCATCTATATAATTCTATTGCAATACATTCGAAAAGCCACTGATTCCATACGGAGTCAATATGCAAAGATTCTCGATTTGCAGAAGTTAAAAAGCTTGTATTGACCAGTACAGGCAAAAAATAACTTTTCTCATCGGTTGGTAAATAGGCATATAGTAATTGCTCTCCTTGACTCAATGCTGTTAATTGACTATCTTTTATTTTTGCAGCAAGTGTTAATTCTACTTGTGAAGCTTTCTTCAGCTTATCTGGTATGTTTTGTTCATTTTCAATTTGCTGTTTTATCTCAGGTGGGATTACTAGCTGCTTTGAATGAGACAACCACTCAACTTTCTGAACGTCGTTCTCTTTTATTTTTATTTTTCCGCCTGCTCTATGTACTGAAATCCCATAGAGCTTATGTGTCTGAAATTCGATGTATTCTATGTTTTTTAAGAATAAAAACATATTCACATTTTCAATAAGATCACTTACGGCCTTTTCAACGTCTTTCGCATTATTCAAGTAAACAAGTGTAGCTACACTCCAAGCATCCGTAGCTAGAAAAGATTTTATTTCTTGAGGTATTTCAACCTCCTTGGTTTCAATAGGGATTATTTGCCATGGATATAAAAAATTTCGTTCATTTTGTACTTCCCATTCTTTCTGAGACTTACCCCATTCGTTTCTCCAAGCAAAATTATAACCTTCATCAAATCTAAAATAGTTCTTTTGAGAATACACAATTACTTTATTTGATTGACCAAAAACAGCTTTAAACCCAATTCCTTTGTAGCCGGTTTTTTCAATAGAATCTTTTTTTGTGCCATGACTTACAGAACAAAGCCCTTCCAAATCTCTCACACTAAAAGGTTGTCCTGTGTGAGCCAGAAGTAATACATTTCCAAAGAAACGAATATGAATGGCTACTTTTTTATTGGGAAAAACCGAGTCATCTGCGTTTTGTAATAACTCATATATAAACCGCTTAGAATCTGTATATAAGTCACGGGATAATGACTTCAAGGATTCAGCTTGGTTGATAGCTTGCTCCGGCAAAGCATAACGTGTATTATTATCAAATATTCTTTTTATATGTTCTGATAAATTCATAAATATTATGCTTTTAGATGTAATGTTTGAAAGGCAAAACCCCTGTTTTGATATCTTTTCCTGCGGTAAGAATCTCACCAATGGAATCTGCAAATTTTAAAGTAACTGGCACTCCATCTCCATAGATACACGCATTGTAATTCAGCTTCGTTAAACTTAATATATCTTTACATACAGTATCAATATTTGCACTTCCCCTTGTTATTGCAATGTCAACCGGATTAGGCGTTTCCAATCCCATTTGTGTCTTAAATCTTGGAATAAACCCTTTTGTCCACAATAAAGCCTTCGAATCATCATATTGCAACATCGTTCCCCGTGGTACACAATATGAGAAACCTCTGTAAAGCTTAAATGTACCATTTGCTCTAATCCTAACCCCTATAATTTGTGATTTTCCCTGTACCGCTTCTTCAAATCCTTTCCACTCAACATCATCAAAATATGTTTTTGCATGAATGAATATTTCTTTCGGGTAATTTCCAAATTTACTATAATATGATTCTAATGATTGAGATATAATTTCATAAGCATCTTGTTCCGACAAATGAAACTCTCCACTTTTAGGGTTCCACCAAGGGCCAACATTCCCTTTGAAAACCATTCCATCACCAGAATCTAAAAACATTTGAGCAGCACAACAAGCGTTCTTGTTATTAGAGTCAGATTCTATTTTTTTATAAACTAAACCAAGGTAACAAACGCCATTACGAACATCTCCCAGCTTCCAAGGAAGTCCACCTAATTTGTAATATAATGTATTCGCAATATTCCATGCTTTAGCTGTGTCGAATTTTCGCTCTTCATCAATTCGTTTTTGGGGATAAATATCTTCGTATGCGATTTTACTTTCTCGGATTATTTGAGTAACAATCTTTGATGATAATATTTTTGCTTTTAATTGATTATGAAAATTTACTTCAAACTCGTACGCTTCCCGTAGCAAATCCTTTTCTTCCTGAAAGAATAAGTCCATTTGAGCCGAATTACGGTCTTGTTTCTTTAATCCAACATTGACATTTTCCTCTGATTTCGGGATTTTAGAATTGGGTCGTCCAAACTGATAGATGATTTCAGGAATAACAACAAACCAAACATCAACAGGCATTTCTTCTTTTTCCGTGTATTCGATTAATTGTGTTACATACAAATTTACCCAATTATGAACCCGTTGATGAGAATCAGTATAATTCAGGTATTTATTGATTTCATCTTCTTTAATATCAATTTGAATGATATTATCAAAATTGACTGATATCCCAAAAATAGTTTCCAATCCAGGGAAATTGGGGCGTGCTATGCTGGGGTCGGAATTAATGACTGGCGAATGAATTTTCTTCAAATAATCAACCATCTTATCCCTAAGCCCCTTGGTTCCAATAACACCAATGTTCTTAATCCCTCGGATTTTCATTTGATCAAAAGGACCAAATAGCATTAATCCATCTCTAGGGTCAATCGCTTTTTGAGCATTTCCAAATGTCAAGAGCGGTTCATCTATGTATTTAAGTACTGGTTCAATCATCGGATTCTCCTTCTTCAGTTATCTCTTCAATATATGCTTCCACTTTATCAATATCCATCTTAGCATTGGGATCATTATAACCCACTTCACTCCAAAACATTTCAGGCCATTCTTTCATTTCCAAGTCATATTCATCACTCACAGAAACCTTAATCTTGATTTTTCCATCTTCATCTTTCAATCGCTGAATAAAGGCTAATTGTAAATCTCTCCATTCTTCGTTAAAAAATCTTTTCCCTTTCTTTCTTCTATATGAATGTTGTTTTTTATCGTCATCAATAATTTTAAATCCATCGGAAGTAAATAGAATATGAGATTTTATAGAAAATCCAACAATTGGAAACAATATTGTTTGGATGGAAATACCATAGTGCCAAGAACCAATATTTTCATATTTTCCTAAAATAGACTTTGACTTCTTCCTGTTCCCAAACGGATAGGTAAAGTCTATCTTCTTCACCCAATCATATTTTGGCAAGAAATACGCTATTCTTTTATTTGACATTTCATATTTTTTTAGCCATTTCCGCCAAAACAAATTTGATGCAATGCAACAATACAATAATCTTTTGAAATGATTTTCGACTTCTCTGTGCTGCGGGAACTTATCTGATTCAAATCCTTCAAGAACATCACTTAAAGAAAATGTATATGTATTTTCGGGTAACACTTCAATTTGCTCACCATCCCTTAATACCGTAAAATTTAGTTTCTTGTCAAATGATGACAGTATGTTTGACTGAAGGCTGATTGGAATATCTTTATTTAAATCTCGAATTGCTTTGGCTTGCGCAGCATTTGTAAACAGATACATGTAAAATTGCTGGGGAATGTCTTTGACTTGCCACCATGAAGTATAAAACAATTCCGTTTTTGAGATGATTGAGCAATTTGATATGTATTCATTCTCATACCACTCTGAAAAGGTAGATTCTATATTCATCGACTTTTTAGGAACAGCATCCTTTTCAATTTTTTTTAATAATTGTTTTAGGCCGTCAGCCCAATTATCGTTGAATGAGATGTGATTAATGTTTGGCAGTCCAATTACCAAATTATAAGGGGACTCATCTATATGCAGAGGGATAATAAAATCCTGCAATCCATGTTGAGAAGCAATGCTTTTAGCATACTCTATCTCGTTTTCAATTCCGGGCTTTAGAATACCGTCATGTGTCACGATATTCTTTGAATAGACGAATAAGACTTTTATAGAGCTTTCAATGGCTTTCTGTATTGTAGGCCAAAAACGTTCGCCGCCTAATAATCCTTCCTTGTCTATCCATGTATTATAACCAAGCATTTCTAATCTTGATGCTATCCATATGGAAAACTCGTTGTCTTGCGGGGTTGCATGACTGATAAATATAGTATCTCTCGCCATATTTTATTCCTTTGTTGAAACAAGTAAGTCTTTCACATCCACTTTCAAGGCATTGGCGATTTTCACCAATGTTTCAAGCGAAGGTTGTGATTCATTGGTACACCAACGGGAAACAGTAGCTTCATTCTTTTCTAAAGTTTCAGCCAACCACTTTCCGGTTTTATTCTGCTCCACAAGTACGACTTTTAGCCTATTTATCTGTTTCATTAGTCATTTTTTTGATGTATTTTGCAAATATAGTGATTTATATTGAATTTCTTAGCTCAATCATATTTTTAGTTATCAACATTTTAAGCAAATCGAGTAGGAAGAAAACGAAAGCAGTTTTCTTCCTACTTTCATTTTCCACCTCTCACACCACCATACGTACCGTTCGGCATACATACGGCGGTTTAATTTATTTTCAAAGCATGTCGTAATGTGTAGTAGTCCAAACAGTTCACTACCCCCTTTTAAGATAGCGATTTCTTGGATATAGCCCGAGCAATACATGTTTTAGTTACCATCCACTGGTACCGATTACCACAAACGGAAGCGCGTTGAGCTAAATCATCGCTAACACCAAGCTTACGAAACCCCCACGTACGTTTCTTCGGTTTCTTCCACAGCTTCCATATTACCACTCGTAGCATCCTGCGCAAATGTTCATCTATCTTCTCCATCTTACTTTTCATGTCAGACAGGCAGAAGTAGTTTATCCATTCACGTATCACGAGATTCAGTCGGGAGATGCGGTCAGACATGGAAATACTCCAGTTCCGCTTGCACAGTCGCTTAAGCTAGCGCTTGAACTTTGTCACTGATTCTTCATGAGGGCGAACGGCCCACCTTTTGGTCGTAGAGTTTGTACTAAAACAGTTTCTTTACAAATAAAATCAATACCAAATTAAGTTTTCTTAAGCTCCATCTATTTTCAATACATGAAGCTTAAGATGTAAAAGTCTAATCTATCTTTGATATGAGTATAGCCAAATCATTACTCAATTTTTCATCTGTAATCTTGGCATACAGTTGAGTAGTTTTTATATTAGTGTGTCCTAAAACCTTAGATAGGCTCTCAATAGGCACACCGTTTGCCAAGCAAACAGTCGTTGCCATCGTATGCCGAGCAACATGAAAGGTTAGATTTTTATGAATACCACATACATCAGCAATCTCTTTCAAATAGCAGTCGAATGGATTTTACAAACTCTTTATCAAAGAGTTACGAAGAGAGGTTTTTGAAGAGGTAACGATTTGGAAACGGTTCTTTTAACTGGTCTTTGCGCAGTTTTACATGCACCAAATAACTTGTTCTGCAAATATATAAAACAATTTTTATACTCCAATCTCTTTGTCGTTTTAATCAAGGGAATCGCTATAGGCTATTAAGCTCGTTCTCTAACTCTTTTAACAATAAGTTCATCTCTACCTTTTTGTTAAACTGTTGACAGGAAGCAATAGTTTTTTTTAGTCTTTCTATTTCCTTTGTCAGAGTATATAGTTTAGAATTATAAGCCGATAAGTCGGCAATATTTTTTATGCTTTTATTTTTCCTAAGGGATAGTTGTTGACAGAACTCATAAAAAACATTGTCAATACTCTTTTTCAGGCTAATTACATACTTGTTATCTATCTTCTTAAACCAAGGAGTTGTGTATGCCCAGTCAATAACAGATTTTGCATCATTTAGTGCTGACAGATGTTTTGACGAAGTAGAAAAATAAATCCAATCTCCGAATTCAATCACAAATATGATATGATAGGGAATTGCTTTATCAATGATGTCAAGAAGGGTTTTTATCTCTTTTTGTTCTTTCAACTCAATCGTAAAAATTTGAATTTCTTGTATCTCTTTACCTTGTAAATTGATCGTTCCTGCTGAAAGGCTGTTGCTCCATACTATTTTTGCAACGTCTTTGGTAAACATCTCTTTCTGCTTACTATTCGTAAAAGAATCGAAAGAGTTCTTAGGTACTACACGCTGAACAACTGTATTGGATGGCAAGTTGAAATAATCCATTAGCGTATAATTAAAAATGTGATTAACTTGAAATCCTCAATTCCCTTGAACTTATTTTTGGCAGTGGCTGTACCTCCCGACTTAAATAGGCTAAGTACTGTTTTTTTATCTTCTGTCTGTAAAACAGAATGAATACTCTGTTTTAGGAGAGTGGAGTATTTAGCCATTTTATTATAATCGTCTGTTTCGTTTATTATCTCCTGACAAAGCTCCGTTATCGGCAGCGATTTTCCATTACACACAGCCCGCATGGCATCTAATATCTTTTTTGATTCGACATGTTTCAAATACAGTTCATCGGACGCCTTGATATAAGCAAGATAATAAGGGTGCAAACGATTTAGTTTATCTATATTCACACTCTCATTTACATTCTTCAACACAAAAATAACTCCTTCCGGTAAATTCTCACTGGCCGGAACAATAGCATGTAGCCCGTCAGGAACATTCTTAGTATCTTTGTAAACCTTAATGAGATTACTTAAATCTATCCGGAAATCATTTAATCCTAAGTCTGTAATAGAAACCCCTTCTCGTAAATCCTCCAAATCAACCACTTCATCTTTAAGTTTCTGTAACTGAATCTTTCGGTATTCTAAATCCTTTTCATCGGCATTAAGTATATTATCGTCCCCTGTGCTTGCCATATTGGAGATAAGCATACGATTCTCAACACGTTGTTTCAGGTTTATATAGGTATCGAGCGTAACATCAGGCCAGAAATTAACAAGTGTGATGCTGTCGTTTTTTGAACCAATACGGTCTATACGTCCAAATCGTTGAATAATACGCACCGGATTCCAATGAATATCATAATTTACCAGATAATCACAATCCTGTAAATTCTGACCTTCTGATATACAATCCGTTGCAATCAACAAATCGATTGATTCTTGTATATTTGGATATATCTGAGCCTTATCCTTTGATAATGGCGAAAAACAGGAAAGAAATGTATTCAAGTCTGTCGGAATCTTCTTCTCGGAACAAAGGCGTTGTGTTCCGGTAACTAATGCGGAATTTAATCCATAAGTATCCTTGATATATTTGGCTAACTCTTTATACAGATATTTTGCCGTATCTGCAAAAGCAGTGAAGATAATAACCTTTTTATTTTCAGTGTTGAACGGGTGTGATATTTTTTCATCCAACAATTCTTTTAATGATTGGAGCTTTGTGTCTCTTCCTTTTTCTATATGGTTAGTCTTATCCATCAACTCTTTCAATAAGAATAAATCAGAAGCTAAATCTTCCTGCCATCTGGTTCTATCCATATCAGCTATGTGAATTTTCACCTTTCTTCCGATAATATTTTCTTCGTCTCCCCATTCAGATTCCCAATCAAAATTTTCATCATTAATTTTTGATAGAATACCTTCATATTCATTTCCGGAACCACCTTGTTCAATAGATTTCAGTGCATCTTCCACTAACGAAATGATTCCATCCAGAGTTAATCTAAAGGAATAAACGGAACTTTCAAGCCTTTTCAGAAGATTTATCCGCATCAAAATCTGCAAACTTTGCTCACGGTCGATTTGCCTGAGTTTTGCGCCCTGTCCTGCTTTAACTGTCTTGTCATATAGAAGCGCATAATGTTCTATCCTGCTCGGCAAAACATAATTAAGCGGCGTATAAACGGATAGATTCAATAAGCTTAACTGGTCTGCAATATAGGCATAGCCTATGCTATTATCGTCAACTAATGGACTTTCAATAGATACGGGTTTATTCCGTTTGGGGAATTTGCCTATAGAAGTCGTATCATAGTAATTGGTAATATGCTTGCGCGAACGGGCAATGGTAAGCGAATCCAATATCTCGAAGAAGTCAAAATCGAGCATATCCAGCAAAACATCAGTCGTGCGTTGTGCAGTCTCAAACTTACTCCAAGTATTAAAAGCTACTTGTGCCTGTCGAAATATTTGGTCTATACCTTTTGATGTATCCAATTTGCCATCTATCTCTTCTGGATTTCCTTCGTATGCCAGTGCCAACTGATTACGTAAATCGTTGAAACGGTTGTTTACCGGAGTTGCCGACAACATGAGCACTTTTGTTTGAATGCCCTCTTGAATGACTTTCCGTAAAAGTTTTTGGTAGCGATTTTCTTTCCCTACTACTGTATTATTATTACGGAAATTGTGAGATTCATCAATAACCACAAGTCCATAGTTTCCCCAGTTGACAGCTTCCAAGTTACGCCCGTTACTTGTCCCTTTATCACGGGATAGGTCTGTGTGAAACAAAACATCATATCTGAATCTGTCAGCAGAAAGAATGTTATTCTTATCATTATGCCGGTAAGTATTCCAGTTCGCTTCCAGTTTCTTCGGACATAGGACTAATACATCCTTGTTGCGCATTTCATAATACTTGATAATACCCAATGCAGAAAACGTTTTTCCTAAGCCCACACTATCGGCCAATATGCAACCATTATATTTTTCCAATTTGTTAATTGCTCCGATGACAGCATCTTGCTGGAAATTGTATAGTTTATTCCAAACAACAGACTCTTTGAATCCGACTTTATCATTAGGAAAATTATCTAATGACAAATCTTCCAGAAAGTCATTGAAAATATTATAGAGTGTAACAAAATAGATAAATTCAGGGCTATTATCCTTGAAAGCATTTTCAAAATAATCCTGCACTTTAGATGTAACATCCGTTAAATCTTCTTCATTTTCCCAAACCTGATTGAACCAATCTAAGAATGCCGAACTATTAGGAGATTCTGTTTGTTGAATCAAAGTCGGAAATCCTTTGCGTTGAGTAAGACCTAAATCGGAAGTCGTAAAACTGGTGATATTGGAATAGGCATATTCTTCATTATCCTTTCCATGGATATATATCAAGCCATTAAGTGGCGTATTTTGATTTTTATTCGATTTAAAGGTGACTTTATTTTTCACCCATTGAGCACACTCTTTGGCTATTGCCCGTTGATTGAGTTGGTTTTTCAGACGGAGTTCAAAATCTCCACCACAAAGGTCAACTTCATTATAGATATGCGGAATGTAAAATTGCCGTGAATCTTTCTTTAGGTTCTCTTCAATAAAAGTGGGTGAACTGAATATAAACTGCAATTCTTCTATCTGATTCAGCTCCTTTTTTAAAGCTTCGTATGCGTATATAGAGAAAGAAGCCCCTGCGATATGCAAGCGGCTGCCTTTCCTGATAGTTTGCTTTAAATCATCGATCAAGCGACTATTTACATTATCTATTAACTTCATTCTATTTTAATTGTACCAAATCCATTAATTTATCGTAGTTGTCGACCACATCATACCTCACTTCATTGCCACTGATTTCCTCAAAATGTACCCGGGCACAATGTATTTTCAGGTTTTCAGTTCCACGCAACTCCATAGAAGAGTCCGAACCTTTCGTTTCTGCAACAAAATAGATATACCGAACCTTTTCTTTATCAAAGACAATTGCCCAGTCAGGACTATAACGCCCTACAGGTGTAGTTATATAAAAGCTTTTGGGTAATTTGGCATATACAACTACTTCTACAGCCTGATCCAATGCCTTGGCAAATTCTGTTTCTATTCGTGAATCAGAAGTCAGGTAGTCATAAATATGCTTTTTGAGATTGATAGCATTACGAAGAGCTGTGTTGTCATTAGTGAACACTGTTTTTGCATCGTATTCTTCTTCAATTTTGTGGTAAACAATATTATTGATTATCAAACTGGCTTTTGCTTCATTGATAATTTTACTGCATTTGGCAATAAACTCTTCGGGGTTCTTACGTAGCAGATAAAACTTATCTTCCCGTATCTTTTGTAAAATACCTACAATTGTAAGGCGAGTAAGATTTGTCAGATTTTCTATTTCTCCGACAATATCATATACAGTATTATAGTAGGGATTGCCCTTTAATCTAAAACGTTCTTGTTCAGACTGTGTAAAATGTGTTCCACTATCCAAATCTTCTTTCGAACCATCTTCTTTTTGTTCCCCAGTCTTTACTTCATAAGCCATATCGGCAATGTGCAAATCTCTGTTTATGAGCAATGCACTCTCAGACATGAGCTTTGGCGTATCAAATTGAACTTCATAAATGGTTTTCAGGCTAATCTTCTTCCATAACTCCTGAAATTCTTTCTTCTTGAAGTTCTCGTTAGTACGAAGCGTAATTGTCGCCCGTTCGTTTTCAGGCTTGAACGCCGTTTCGGTATAGATAGATTTCAGAAGATTGGCTATAGAATCCCGATAAGGTTCCAGATTCTCCGGCAAAGGCATTGTCCCTTTTTCGATATGTTCTTTACCTTCTTCTGTTATCCTATCTTCTTCATCGATAATATCTGTTTTGTAGAGAAGTTTATTTATCTTCTTGGCATCATCTGATGTCAGGCGATATTTTTCTCCTTTTTTATTCTCCACCATTTTACTGATAAAGAATTCCACTTCGGCTTTCTGTGGACGTTCTTTCAATGTAGAAGCAATTTCGCTCTGCAATCCTTTCGCAAAGGCTTCATAACTCTCGGATGCAATAACTGTCAGTTTGTTTATTTCATGCACTTGGTCGCCAATCATTTCATAATCTAGACGAACACCATCCTGATTCACGCACAAACGCATACCACGCCCGACTTCTTGCCTGCGACGAATTTCACTACCGCCTTCGGGATTTTTGAGCGTACATATTTGGAATACGTTCGGGTTATCCCAGCCCTCTTTCAGTGCCGAGTGTGAAAAAATAAAACGAGTGGGTTCTTTAAAACTCAACAGTCGTTCTTTATCTTTCATAATCAGGTCGTATGCCGAAACATCATCTGATTCCTCGGTATTCTTTTTCAACGAAGGGTCAACCATCCGCTTTTTCTTTTTGTCGATAGCGAAATAGCCGTCATGGATGCGATGTGCATCGTCCCTTTCCAAATAATTGAAATAACTCGGGAAGTAACCTTTGTGAACTTTGCTTATGTCGGTTTCTTTCAGGTAATCATTATATTCTTGCTGAAAAAGGTCGAGAAAGTCATTTTTGGCATTGTTGTATTCTTCTTCAAATATTTGGGCATACTCGCCCAATCTCTCTTCACCGTTTTCGTCATAGATACGGTACTTTTCTACCGAATCAATAAAGAAAAGTGTCAACACTTTAATACCTTTATCAAAAAGTTGTTTCTCTTTCTTCAAGTGTGAAAGAATTGTTTCCCGAATTTGAACACGTCGGAAAGTACTTTCTTCGTGGTCATTCAGAATATCCCCGGGATAAATATCTTTTCCGCCGACAACAATTTTATTCTGTGCGCCATTGATTTCTTCAATCATCAGGTTACGATAGGCAGGCATTTCACCGGAACGTTCATACAAACTCTCCCCTTGTTCTAATTTTTTCCGGATGCGTTTTACGCCTTGCGAACCTCGTTGTTCAAATTCAATCAGGGCTACCGGCGATTTGGTCGAACTCAATATTATTTGTTCCAGATAAAGATAACCGCTTGTTCCGGTGGAACCTTTCAGATTGATTCCTTTCACTTGTATCTTCTTAACAAGCCGTTTGTTGTAAGCATCCAATGCATCGAGCCGATATACTTTGTTATATTCTACTTTGTGAGTCGCAGAATAACGCAAAGTAAACAATGGTTTAAAATCCTGCATGCTTTCCAATGTCTTTTTGCCATCCACCGACTGGGGCTCATCAATAATCAGTATCGGATTCGTTTGCGAAATAATCTCAATCGGTTTTCTTGTGCCGAATTGGTCGAGTTCCTGATAGATACGACGGGCATCCGCTCCACGGGCATTGAACGCCTGTGTGTTGATAATCATCACACTAATCCGATTGTCGGAAGCAAAGTTTTCTATATCCTGCGGACTGCTTGAATTATAGATAAACGGAGCGATCTTGTGTCCATACAATTCCTGAAAGTGGTCTTGTGTTACTTGAAACGATTTATACACACCTTCACGAATGGCGATACTTGGAACAATCACAATATATTTGCTCCAACCGTATTTTTTGTGCAGCTCATACATGGTACGGATATAGGTATAAGTTTTACCTGTACCGGTTTCCATCTCAATGGTCAAGTTGTATCCTGAGTGTATGCCTGACGGACGTTCGATACACTGACTTTCGTGTATCTCATTCTTGTTTTGGATTTTCTTTATATTATCCAAAATAAGCGATTCTGGTATTTGTATCGGACTGTTGCGATAGCCAATATCTTCGTATATGTCTTTTTCAAATAGTTCGTTCGCACCAATTGCTACTTGCTTTGCTTTACGAATAATCTCTTTACTACGTTCAAGCGTAAAGCGATTGGTTTTCAAAAGCTGACCCTCAAAACAATCGATCACCGCTTTGACGGCATCTATCTGAAATTGTTGTTGTTTGAATTGTAACTTCATGCTTCTTCAATAGCTATCTTTTCCAAACTTTCTATCCACTCTTTGAAATGCAAGCATTTTTCCTTTAGTAATGGAATTCCGACTTTACCGGTTACCAGTTCTCCTGACTTAGGTTTGTCATAATGGTGTTTTGATTCAAAAGCCTTAATGATTCGTTTAGAAGGAGCTGTTACTGGACTATTGTTAATTTTCTCAGGATTATCATCATAACTTACCAAAACTTTTTTCAATTCCTCAACCTGTTTTGTCATATCCGGATAATCTATTAATAAATGTTCTAATCCGCAAAACACTAAAGCCTCAAACTCGTGAAGTTGTATGTAAGGAATAAATTGATGATGATTTATGTCTCTACCAAATTCATCTTCCAATTTTTTGGTTACGGCATAGCAATCCGGAATTTTTATAGCATCCGCATATCCGGGAAAATTGTTAGGCAATGCATACAAATCAAACATCGTGGTATAAAAATGTTTTTCGTATGTCTTTTTGGAATGTTGTTTAATCAATAACGCCAAGTCGGTTTTTGCCTGTTGGTAACTAAGCATCCCGCCTCTAATGTTTTTTTTCTTATTTGTAACCAAAATAGTAGTCTTTACCACTATCCCAAAGTTTTTCAAATGCTCTTTTAATACAGAATTAACAAAACGATCTTCGGTTTGACCTTCGCAAAGCACATTTAATATCACAATACTCATGGCCGACCTCCTATCACATTTTTATTCCATAATTCACTCAAGGAGTAATTTTCCAACCATTCAGATAGTTCTTCTTCTTTGAGTTTATTAGCTACTGTAGATTCACTTTCTTCATCTCGTTCAATAATTGTTATTTGATTTGCATCAAATTCATCCACTAATCCGGGTGATTGTGTAGCTATAATAACCTGTGTATTAATAGAAGCCTCCTTTATCATCTCTGCCAGTTGAGCAATAGCGAATGGATGCAATCCTAACTCCGGTTCGTCTATTATAATAACGTTCGGCATCGTTTTTTGAGGTTGTAATAAAAGGGTTGCTAAAGCAATGAAGCGGATGGTTCCATCCGAAAACTGTTCTGGAAGCAAGATATAATCATTAGGGGATATGTCCGTCCATCGAAGCATTACATAGCCTCTTTCATTTGGCTCAAGATAAAAATCATTGAATTGAGGCACTATTTGACGAATATAACTTACAATTCTATTGTAATTTGCTGGATAATTCTTTTTCAAACCATAAAGAAAAGACGCCAAATTATTTCCTTCAGATTGTAGATAGTCTGCAAATTCAATCCGGGAAGATTGTCTAATAGGACTCTCGGCAGAAGAATCATGAAACTGATAAACTTTGCAATTAGTTAAAATGCGGCGAATCACTTTAGCCGTTTGGTTCTGGTTATTGGTTAAAGCCGATTCTTTAAAATCGGAAGGCAATACAATTGTTTGAGGTTGATTCCGGTCTTTTGCACCCCACAATATTTCTTCTGAATTTATTATTAATCTGTCAGGAGCGGCGTGAGTAAGCTGAAATGTGTAATTGTCAATATGGGTTTTGCTTTCAAAACACATTTCTCCTTTAATAATCGAAGTGTGTTTTGAGCCATAATTCAAGAAAACCTGACTGGTTCCCGCTTTTTCAATGAATAATTGAAAACTTCCGGACATCATGAAATTCAGCATCTTGAAAAAGCTGATAATATTACTTTTCCCTGAGCCATTTGCTCCAAGTAAAATATTAATGTTGCCAAGTTCTATACTAAGTGGATATCTTGAAGATATGGATTTGAAACCACTTATAGTTACTTTTTTTAACTGAGTTATATTTTTTGTTGCCATTTTTAGTTTTTTAAATCACTTTCATTTCTGTTTCCGGACTTAACTGTTTCAGCAACTGCTGAACATTGGTTTTTGCCGTATCGCTGGCAAATCCACTATCACGAAACACCACACGCAAAGGCTTTTCTTTCGCTATTTCTTTGGCAAAAGTCTCGTCTATACCTTTATCAAAGCAGGCAAAGAGCGAATCTTGTGCAACTTTGAAGACCTGCTTCCCGTTTATCGTAGATTGTTCAATCTTGTATGAAAGCGGAAGTCCCCAATCGAGCATCACTTGTGCCAATAAATCATCCGAAGTGCGATCTGACTTGATATTGTCGGCAAACATATCAAGTGTTTCCTGTTTATAATCCTGCGGACGGTAATACACATCTTGCATATTACTATCGGATAAACGATAAACACGAAAGCCATAATCTTGCGTATCTTCAAAGTCGGCAAACATACCTTCTTTTTTTGCTTTTGCTCTTTTTTCTTCTTTTATTTTGTTGGCGGAACGACGAATACGTTCTTTTCCTATTTCGCAGATATTTTTATATTCTCCATTTTCAATTTGTTCAGGAAGTTGTACCATAATATATTTACGATTACCTTCATCTTCAGCATTGAGTTGCATTACGGCATGGGCAGTAGTTGCAGAACCAGAAAAAAAGTCGAGAATGATATTGTTATTAGGCAATCGCTTTATTAAATACTCTATTAGTTCTTTTGGTTTTGAATAATTGAAATAATCGCCTAGTTCTAAATTGTATAATAATTTAGAGGCTTGAGTACTTGAATATTCATCAATAATGCCCATCGGTCTTTGTGTTCTTGATATAAGATTTCCTTCATTGTCGCAATTTAAATATTGCTTAGAATATACAGTCCAAATGCCTTCTCGATCTTTTCGTATAACAATGAAACCATTTTTCACTCATATTTTGGTTTTGACCATCTCCAACAAGCTTTTCTTCCACTATTATTATCAATGGGATTTATCAAAGACCCATCTGGAGCTTCTATAGGATAATCTAAGGATTCAGAGTATTGTATAGATCCCATCCCTAGTTTCTGCAAGTAATATTTGCCTCTAATAGAAACATATTCATCTTCAGATTTATATCGCTCTTCATTACCAACAGCTAGCCCTATAATTTCGATGAGGTCAATCTGTTTACAATAGCATAATATATGTTCATGTTTTAGCCTAAACAGCTTGCTGTCAGAACTGCCACCTCCTTCTTTATTTGTCCAGATTAAGTCAGCAACAAAATTATTGTCTCCAAACAATTCGTCACAAATCTTCCGCAAGTTATGTGCCTCATTATCATCAATCGAAATAAAAATTACACCATCTTCTGTTAAAAGATTACGTGCCAATTTCAACCGTGGATACATCATACTCAACCAGTCGGAATGATAACGTCCCGAAGCTTCTGGGTTAGCAACCAATCGACGATTATATTCATCTATCTGCCCGCTTTCAAACAGTTCTTCTTCTTTATCTCCAGTAAAATTATCCCGATATACAAAGTCATTCCCCGTATTGTATGGCGGGTCAATGTATATCATCTTGATTTTACCGAAGTAACTTTCCTGCAAAATTTTCAAGACTTCAAGATTGTCGCCTTCTATATAGAGGTTTTCCGTATTGTCAAAATCAACCGAATCTTCCCGTACCGGACGAAGTGTTTTTGTTGTCGGTAAGTTAGCAATAACAATAGCTTCTCGCTTTCCCGGCCATTCCAAACGGTAGCGTTCTCGGTTACCTTCAATTACAGCATAGTCTAATTCCTGTTTCAGCAGGTCGAAATCGATGACTTTTCCGCCGGCGCTTTCTGTGACACAATTGGGGAATAGAGCAGCCAGCTTTTCGAAATTCCTGTTGACCAAATCAGGAGTTAGCAGATCGAGTTTATCAATATTCATATCAAATTGTTTTTTTCTTGTTTAGTCAATTCTTCCGTATCGGCAACTTCACTTTCTTTTCTGAATCCATCTTTGAGCATTTGAAGAAATGTTGCATTTCTAGATTTAGAATCGCTAATAAAAGCATCTATTGAGAGGATATATGTTCCTATTAAATAAGGGGTTTCATCTTCCAGATTCAGATAAATCTTATTTTCTTTATAATATAAACTATCCTTAGAATAGAGTGGAGTATAATCCTCATTTTTTAGCGAAAGCTTAAATTCGTCATTAAATTCTACAATTGCATAAAACCAAACTCGTTGTATTTTATCAGGATAGTGCTTCATTATTTTTGTTGCACGTTGTTTCAATTGGCTTATAGCTTCCTCTGTTTTTGCCAATTTTATTCCTCTTTTTTTGAGTTCGACAATAACAACATCTACTTTCTTATTTTCATCATCTTCCGGATTATTAGAAAAAATAATAGCAATATCCGGCGCTGTAGAATCCTTTACATCTGTTTTTTCTTGAGTAATTTCTTCTAAAAACACCTTCATTGTTTTTTCACTACAAGCTGTAGTATAAGTCATATACTTATCATCTAACAACCAGAGATTATTACTGTATATACTGGATAAATCAGTATGGTCTTTGAGAATTGTACCTTTCGGTAAAATTAAGTTGTGAATATCCGTTTCCGAATTTTCTGAAGTAACATCCTCTAATTTACTTATAATTTTTTCGCGATATAAGATATACTCAGCAAGTGTGCGAGAAGAAACATCTAATGCCTTTTCGTATTTTTCATCGCTTAAAGAACTTGCCTCCAGAATTTCTTTTTGGTCTCGCAAAAATTTTTGTTGTGCATCTTCTATCGCTTTCGACCGAGCGATTATACCAACTTCATCTTCATCAAAATAGCCAATAAGGTGTGGGTAATTCTTTGTTAAAGATAATTTGGTCTCATTATTTCTTTCTTTGATAGAAGGAATTTCTCTCTGTATTATCTCCGATACTTTATTTCGAAACAGCCTAACAATACCTTTTTTTGTAACTTCATTCAAAGTGAGCGTTTGTCGAGAAGGATCTACCTGTCCATTAAATAAAGTAGAACTTAATAGAAAAATCATCTCATATCCCAATGGTAGGTTTTCGGCAGAAACAATATCTTTCAGATTATAGGTTCTATTATCTATGCATAAAGCCGTTATTATATTTGTTTGAGAGATATGTTCTTGTTCTTGTATTGAATAGTTAACTTTCATATCTTCGAACATCCGAATATTATCAGCATTAATTTCTTCTTCTTGAAGTTCTGGAATGTCAGATAATAGAACTTGTGCGTTCCGATTGCCTATAATTTGTTTCTTATTTACTTTCTTAAGATCTAGACATATAGATACAGTCAATTCTTTCTTATCCTCCTTCATAAGATATAGACGAGGATAGAATTCTTCGAGGACTCTTTGACGTAGATACTCCGGCTGCACAATGTTGTAGCTACTTAATCGTTGCAATGAACAATTTTCAAAAATAATACTTGTTTCTTGCACGGCTTCATCAATAATATCAACAACCTGCATATCCGAATTATTTTCGTCAAATTCGTCATCATACGTAAATGTGCGGTGTTTACCCTCATATTTACTCGAAATGCTTATTTTCTCAAAATAGAATAGATAAACAAGTCTACCAACACCTTTATGTGTATCTTCTTCTACTTTTAACAGTTCGCAGAATTTCTTATATCTCTCATCGGTAAAACCTTCTCCGTTATCTTTTATTTCGAGTTTTAGAGTTTCTGGTTTATCTAAGGCTTCTATCGCAATATTAACATCAATTTGAGTCGCTCCGGCATCTAAGGAATTGGCAATAGCTTCAATAAAAACCATTTCTAAAGATGGATTTTGAAAAAATATTCTAATTGCCTGTTTTATATTAATTTTCATGATAAACTATAATTTGAAATCATCAACGCTTAGAAATATTTATCAATTCTCTAATATCTACATCTAATACTTTCGCTATATCTAAAAGTGTTTCCAACGAAGGTTGTGTTTCGTTCGTACACCATCGAGAAATAGTAGCTTCGTTTTTTCCTAATGTTTCAGCCAACCATTTACCCGTACGTTTCTGTTCTACTAATATAACCTTAAGTCTATTTATTTCTTTCATCTTATATGAAATTGATGTTTTCTGCAAAGATATTTATTTTAGTTGAAATGGGGTATATTTATTGTATTTTTTATGCTTTTATATTCCCCTC
>ERZ773133.1792-NODE-1792-length-22422-cov-6.765860_pt1 | contig 22422 bp, 24 predicted proteins | sample MGYA00580861_ERZ773133 | MGnify/ENA primary metagenome ERZ773133 (study PRJEB29015, sample SAMEA2737844) | human gut metagenome | biome: human gut; feature: human-associated habitat; material: faeces | place: China | collected 2012 ...
GAAATCCGTTCGTGGACGTTGTTCCGAAGTTTGTTCGTGGGCGTTGTTCCGGGGTCCGTTCGTGGGCGTTGTTCCGAAATCCGTTCGTGGACGTTGTTCCGAAGTTTGTTCGTGGGCGTTGTTCCGGGGTTTGTTCGTGAATACTGTTTGCCTGTAGTGAGGTCAGCCCGTCCGGAAAACGCTGGTTGATGTTTATGCTTACAAACTCACAAACTAACTTTTAATTTTTAACTTTTAATTTTTAACTAATTACGTTTTGATCTGGAAATTATTGAAACAGCATGTGAGTGTATCGCAACTGACCGGGTTCTTTCTGGCGAACCTCTGCGGTATGGTCATTGTCTTGCTGAGCGTACAGTTTTATAGCGATGTGCTGCCGGCCTTTACCGCAGGAGACAGCTTCTTGAAAAAAGATTACATCATTGTATCGAAGCGGGTGAGTACATTGGGTTCGGCCGTAGGTCAGAATACGGGCTTTACCGTGGCGGAAGTGTCCGACCTGAAGACGCAGCCGTTCACCGAACGGGTGGGGGAATTCCGCCCTGCCCAGTTCAAGGTGTCGGCCGGGATGGGGCTGGAAGGCATGCAGCTTTCTACGGCCATGTTCTTCGAGTCGGTGCCCGACGGATTTGTGGATGTGAACCTGGACGGATGGCATTTCGAGCCGGGGATGCAGGAAATCCCGATTGTCATTCCGCGGAATTACCTGAACCTGTATAACTTCGGATTTGCCCAGAGCCGGAACATGCCCCAGATTTCGGAAGGCATGATGGGGATGATGCCCCTGGATATCCGCCTGAGCGGTCGCGGACAGGTGAGCCGGATGCAGGGACGCATCGTAGGTTTCTCGGACCGGCTGAATACGATTCTGGTGCCGGAGAGCTTCCTGGAGTGGGCGAACAGCCAATACGGGGAGGGCGTGAAGGAAGAACCTTCGCGGCTGATTCTGGAGGTGAAGAACCCGGCGGACGACCGTATCGCCAAGTATTTCAAGGACAAAGGGTATGAAACGGAGAACGATAAGCTGGATGCCGGAAAGACCACCTGGTTCCTGAAGGTCATTGTGGGAATCGTCCTTTCGGTGGGGCTGCTCATCAGTGTGCTTTCCTTCTACCTGCTGATGCTGAGCATCTACCTGCTGCTGCAGAAGAACACCACGAAGCTGGAGAACCTGCTGCTGATAGGGTACAGTCCGGCCAAGGTGGCGGCTCCGTATCAGGGGCTGACCGCTACGCTGAACGCGTTTGTCTTTATCCTGGCCCTGGTGGCGGTAGTCCTGGTGCGCAACGCCTACCTGGACAGGCTGACCCAACTGTTCCCTTCGCTGGAGGCAGGCAGTGTATGGCCGGCCTGTGTGGCGGGAGCTGTGCTGTTTGTCATCGTCTCGTTGCTGAATATTTTCGCCATACGGAAAAAAATTGATAAAATCTGGTACCGCCGCTAAACCTTTGGGTGCGGCAGATTGTTTTTCAAGTAGAAAAACAAACCAGATACGGAAATCCAGTCCGGATAGTTTGTTTCAGTGCCCGTTTACGGAAAAATACTGACACCAAACGATGCCAGACTGGATTTCTTTTGTTAATAAATGTTTAGATTTGTGAGGATTTGGAAAATCTTTTGGGTAATATTTCTTGATTCGTAGCAATTTTTCAAGGTTTTGGTCTAAAAAATGTTACTTTCTGAACACTCACACGGATATTCAAGTAATTTTGCGTAACCCAAAAAAGATAGGGTGCCGGAACGACTCCGGAATGGGGGAAATCCGGATACTTTTTATCGTTTTAAATAAAAGAATAGCTTATGTCAAAAATCGTTGGACACATTTCGCAGGTAATCGGTCCGGTAGTCGACGTACACTTCAAGTTCGAAGAAGGACAGGAGGCCGAACAGGCTTTGCCGAAAATCCACGATGCACTGACCATCAAACGGAACGATGGCCGTACATTGGTAGTGGAGGTGCAACAGCACATCGGTGAAGACACGGTACGTACGGTAGCCATGGACAGCACCGACGGATTGCAGCGTGGAATGGAGGTCGTACCTACCGGACAGTCTATCACAATGCCGGTAGGAGCCCAGATCAAAGGCCGAGTAATGAACGTGGTTGGCGAAACCATCGACGGAATGAAGGCTCTGGACAAAACCGGAGGCTTCCCCATCCATCGCGAACCGCCTAAATTCGAGGACCTGGCTACGACTCAGGAAGTCCTGTTTACAGGTATTAAGGTAATTGACCTTCTGGAGCCTTACCTGAAGGGAGGTAAAATTGGTTTGTTTGGTGGTGCAGGTGTAGGTAAGACTGTACTTATCAAAGAGTTGATTAACAACATTGCGAAAAAGCACAACGGTTTCTCTGTATTTGCCGGTGTAGGGGAGCGTACCCGTGAAGGTAACGACCTGCTGCGTGAAATGATTGAGTCAGGGGTTATCCGCTACGGCGACGAATTCCTGAAGAGCATGGAAGAAGGCAAGTGGGACCTGTCGAAAGTAGACTACAACGAGGTGGAAAAATCGCAGGTAGCCATGGTGTTCGGACAGATGAACGAGCCTCCCGGCGCCCGTCAGGATGTGGCACTCTCCGGACTGACACTGGCCGAATCGTTCCGTGACCGTCAGACCGGCGAAGGCGGACCGCGTGATATCCTGTTCTTCATCGACAACATCTTCCGTTTCACCCAGGCAGGTTCGGAGGTTTCAGCGTTGCTGGGACGTATGCCGTCTGCCGTAGGTTATCAGCCGACGCTGGCTACTGAAATGGGTCAGATGCAGGAACGTATCACTTCTACCAAGAACGGATCCATTACTTCTGTACAGGCTGTATATGTGCCGGCCGATGACTTGACCGACCCGGCTCCGGCTACGACCTTCACCCACCTGGATGCAACGACCGTATTGAGCCGTAAGATTACCGAGCTGGGTATCTATCCGGCTGTTGACCCGCTGGAGTCTACCTCGCGTATCCTGGACCCGCTGATTGTGGGTAAGGAACACTACGAGACCGCACAGCGCGTAAAACAGATTCTGCAACGTAACAAGGAATTACAGGATATCATCTCCATCCTGGGTATGGACGAACTTTCGGACGAAGACCGTGAGACCGTGAACCGTGCACGTCGTGTGCAGCGTTTCCTTTCGCAGCCGTTTGCCGTAGCCGAACAGTTCACCGGCGTACCGGGAGCGATGGTTTCCATCGAAGATACCATCCGCGGTTTCAAGATGATTCTGGACGGCGAAGTGGACTACCTGCCGGAACAGGCGTTCCTGAACGTAGGTACCATCGAAGATGCCATCGAGAAAGGCAAGAAACTGCTGGAAGCTGCTAAGGGATAAACGCTATGGGACGGAAAGAATTTCATCTGGTGATAGTTTCACCCGAGCGGACGCTGTACGAAGGAGAGGTGCGGGCAGTCATCCTGCCCGGCGAACTGGGGAAGTTCGAAGTGCTGAAAGACCATGCACCCCTTATCTCGTCACTGGCGGCCGGAGAGGTGAAGTTCCGGGAAGGAAGAACCGGAACCGAGTTCCAGACGCTGCAGATTCAGGGCGGATTCGCGGAAGTGAAGGACAACCAGGTGTCTGTCTGCGTAGAAACCTGAGACACGACGCTGCCTAATTGACTCTCCGGCATTGCCGGAATACCCTTGATAACCCGAAAAACACATAGATATGAAATTGTTGAAAGTACGGAAGGCCTTTCTGAAAAGGCTGACATTATTGACCGTGTATCTCACGGTGATTATCGCATTGGTCTATCACCTGTTCATACCCGATCGGTATTTCCTCTGGTTTCCGGCCATACCGGTATATTACTACCTGTGCGGTCTGTTCTATGTGTTCATGTTCGAATCGAGCTATCGGATGGGTGAGGAGAAGCTGATAACGGCTTTCCTGGTCTGCAAGGTGTCCAAATTCATATTGAGTGCGTTTATCCTGATGTTCTACGGATTTGTGGTGGCCCATGAGGTGCTGGCGTTTACTGCCACCTTCCTGGTGTTCTACTTCGGATTCCTGATATTGGAGACGCGTTTCTTCTTCCGCTTCGAAGAAAAGCTGAAGGGCGAGAAGAAGAAAGGAACCGACAAAAGTGAATAAGTAAACATGAAAAAATTACGGTACATAGTAACGATGCTGGCACTGCTGATAACCGGAGCACTCCCGATGCAGGCACAGACCACCGACTCTACCGGGGTAGAGAAACTGGACGCTGTAGTGACGGATAAACCGGCCACTGACACGACAGAAGACGTGGATGTGAATGCACTGGTGTTCGGCCATATCGGCGATGCGTACGAATGGCACATCGCCACCATCGGCGATACGTCCATCCGTATTCCGCTACCGGTGATCGTGAAAAGCTCTACAGGCTGGCACTGTTTCTCTTCTTCCCGCCTGGAAGAAGGGGAGACTTACGAAGGTCTGTACATCGCCAATGGAGGTACTTACGACGGGAAGATTGTAGAGCGGAACGCTGCCGGTGAGGAAGTAAGGCCGCTGGACATCTCTATCACCAAGAATGTGCTGGGACTCTTCATCAACAGTACGGTGCTGGTAGTCATCCTGCTGAGTTGTGCCCGCTGGTACAAGAAGCATCCGGTGGAAGACGGGGCTCCTCGTGGAGGGGTAGGGATGATTGAATCGCTCGTGGTGATGATTAACAAGGATGTCATCAAAGGGTGTATCGGTGAAGACTACAAGCGTTATGCTCCCTATCTGCTGACTGCCTTCTTCTTTGTCCTGGTAAACAACCTGATGGGGCTGATTCCGATTTTCCCGGGTGGTGCGAACGTAACAGGTAACATTGCCATTACCTTGGTACTGGCGACCATTACCTTCCTGTTCACGAACCTCTTCGGAACCAAGGCCTATTGGAAGGATATCTTCTGGCCCGAAGTACCGACATGGCTGAAGGTGCCGATTCCGATGATGCCGCTGATAGAATTCTTCGGAATCTTTACGAAACCTTTCGCGCTGATGATTCGTCTTTTTGCCAATATCATGGCCGGTCATGCGGCTATCCTGAGTCTGATAGCCATTATATTCATTACCGTAAAGGTAGGCCCGGTCATCAATGGTTCCATGACGTTCGTAGCGGTTGTGTTCGGTATATTCATGGATGCCCTCGAGCTGCTGGTGGCATTCATCCAGGCTTATGTGTTCACCATGCTGTCGGCCGTATTCATCGGTCTGTCACGGGTGAAAGGACACGAAGCCAAATAATGTAGCAAACAGAAAGAGAAAAATAAAACAGAAAGTATAACCATTTAAAAACGAAAGATTATGTTATTGTCAATTTTATTGCAGGCTGCTGCAGGTGTAGGTATTGGTAAATTAGGTGCTGCCATTGGTGCAGGTATTGCTGTATTGGGTGCCGGTTTCGGTATCGGTAAGATCGGTGGATCAGCCATGGAAGCGATGGCCCGTCAGCCGGAAATCTCTGGCGACCTGCGTATGAACATGATTATCGCCGCTGCCCTAGTAGAAGGTGTGGCTCTGATCGCCATCGTAGTTTGTCTGTTGACATTGTTCTTATAATCCGGAGTAGCTTATGGGATTGTTAACTCCGGATCCGGGGCTTATCTTCTGGATGATCATCATCTTCGGAGTCGTATTCTTCCTGTTGGCTAAATACGGCTTCCCGGTGATTATCCAGATGGTAGACGACCGGAAAGCATACATTGACAATTCGCTGAAGGCCGCCCGTGAGGCCAATGAGAAACTGGCGAACATCCAGGCCGAAAGCGAACGCATCCTGGCCAAGGCACAGGAAGAGCAGTCACGCATTTTGAGCGAAGCGGCTACTACCCGCGACCGTATCATTAATGAAGCGCGTGAACAGGCCCGTGCCGAAGGCGACCGGATGATGGCGGAAATCAAAAAGCAGGTGGAGACCGAAAAGGAATGTGCCATCCGCGATATCCGCCGTCAGGTAGCCGTCCTGTCAGTAAGTGTCGCCGAAAAGGTGATGCGTGCCAAACTGGCGGACGACAAGGCTCAGACGGAACTGATAGACCGTCTGCTGGATGAAATGATTGAAACGTCTAAAAAACAGTAACCATGAACATTGGAGTGATTTCCATGCGTTATGCGAGAGCGCTGCTTGCCTTTGCCAAGGCTAGGGGCACGGAGGACAAGGTGTATGACGAGACGAAACGTCTGGCCCGTGTGTCTGTTACCGTTCCGCAACTGCGTCACACCATCGACAACCCGGTGTTGAGCATGGACGCCAAACACAAGCTGTTGTGCGACGCGGTAGGTGTGGAGAATGTCAGCGAAGAGCTGAAGCGTTTCTTCCGCCTGGTGCTGGAGGAGAAGCGCGAGAAATTCTTGCAGTTCATGATCTGGTCCTATATCGACCTGTACCGTGAAGATAAACACATCCTGATAGGGAAACTGACCACGGCCGTAGAATCGCCGAAACTGGTGAAGAAGCTGGAGGAACTGGCCAGTGCCCGTACCAACGGAGTGGTGGAACTCGAAACGAAGGTCGATCCGTCCATCATCGGCGGCTATATCATCGAACTGGCCGGGTTCCGGCTGGATGCCAGCGTGCAGAACCAGCTGAAACGCATCCGACGCCAGTTCATTGCGAGAAACAGAAGAATCGTTTAGAATGAATAATGAATAATGAATAATGAATAACGCGATGACTTCCGGTCTTTCATTTTTCACTCTTCATTTTTAATTAGAAATTTTATGCCAGAAAATACCATAAAACCCAGTGAAGTCTCTGACGTGCTGCTTCAACAGCTGGAAGGGATTGACAACTCACTGAAATTTGACGAAGTGGGTACCGTTCTGCAGGTGAGCGACGGTGTAGCACGTATCTATGGCTTGCGTAATGCCGAAGCCAATGAACTGCTGCAGTTCGAAAACGGTGTCATGGGTACCGTGATGAACCTGGAGGAGGATAATGTGGGAGCCGTACTTCTGGGCCCGACAGACCGTATCAAGGAGGGGATGATTGTGAAGCGTACCAAGCGTATCGCTTCCATCCAGGTGGGAGAAAGCATGCTGGGACGTGTCATCGACCCGCTGGGAGTTCCCTTGGACGGACGTGGCGAGATAGGCGGCGAACTGTATGAAATGCCGCTGGAACGCAAGGCTCCGGGTGTCATCTTCCGTCAGCCGGTAACCGAACCGCTGCAGACCGGACTGAAGGCCATCGACGCCATGATTCCGATCGGCCGCGGACAGCGTGAGCTGATCATCGGCGACCGTCAGACCGGTAAGACGGCGATTGCCATCGATACCATCATCAACCAACGTGCGAATTATGAAGCCGGTAACCCGGTATATTGTATCTATGTAGCGGTGGGACAGAAAGGTTCTACCGTAGCCAGTATCGTGAACGCCCTGCGTGAGAAAGGCGCCATGGACTATACGGTGGTAGTAGCCGCTACGGCTGCCGACCCTGCCGCCATGCAGTATTTCGCTCCGTTTGCGGGAGCTGCCATCGGCGAGTTCTTCCGTGACACCGGCCGTCATGCCCTGGTGGTATACGATGACCTGTCCAAACAGGCGGTGGCTTACCGTGAGGTATCACTGATTCTGCGTCGTCCGTCCGGACGTGAAGCTTATCCGGGTGATATCTTCTACCTGCACTCCCGTCTGCTGGAACGTGCCGCCAAGATCATCAGCCAGCAGGAAGTGGCCGAACAGATGAACGACCTGCCGCCTAGCCTGAAAGGCAAGGTGAAGGCCGGAGGTTCACTGACTGCCCTGCCGATTATCGAGACTCAGGCCGGTGACGTTTCTGCCTACATCCCGACAAACGTGATTTCCATTACCGACGGTCAGATCTTCCTGGAAACCGACCTGTTCAACCAGGGTTTCCGTCCGGCCATCAACGTGGGTATCTCCGTATCGCGTGTAGGTGGTAGTGCCCAGGTAAAGAGTATGAAGAAAGTGGCCGGTACGCTGAAGATTGACCAGGCCCAGTACCGTGAACTGGAAGCCTTCTCGAAGTTCAGCAGTGACATGGATCCGGTAACGGCCATGGCCATCGACCGCGGACGTAAGAACAACCAGCTGCTGATTCAGCCCCAGTACTCGCCGATGCCGGTGGGCGAACAGATCGCCATCCTGTACTGCGGTACACACGGACTGATGAAGGATGTTCCTATCAGCAAGGTACGTGCTTTCCAGGATTCGTTCCTGACTACGCTCCGTGCCTGCCATCAGGAAGATGTGCTGGATGTACTGGCAAGCGGTAAGATAGACGATAACGTGACAGCCATCATCGAAGAAGTGGCGGCTGCTACGGCACAACAATATAAACAGTAAGTATCATGGCCTCACTGAAAGAAGTAAAAGGAAGAATCAATTCCATTAACGGGACGCTGAAGATTACTTCGGCGATGAAGATGGTAGCCTCTTCGAAGCTGCACAAGGCGCAGGAAGCAATCGAGAACATGCTTCCCTACGAGCGGAGACTGCATCGCATGCTGACCGACCTGCTGGGTTCGGGGCTCCGGGTGGACTCGCCTTTCAGCGTAAAACGTGAGGTGAAGAAGGTGGCGCTGGTGGTGTTCGCCTCCAACAGCAGCCTGTGCGGCGGTTTCAACATGAACGTCATCCGGCACCTGAACGTGTGGGTGGAGAAATATACGGCTCAGGTGGGCAAGGAGAATATCCAGATTTATCCGGTAGGACGTAAAGTGGCCGATGCAGTGAAAAAGATGGGGTTCACCCCGATGGGGGACTACCAGCACATGAGCGGCAAGCCCAACTATCGGGAAGCCTCGGAACTGGCGGCCGAACTGATGAAGCGCTTTGTTCGTGGTGAAATACAGCAGATAGATTTGCTCTATAACCATTTCAAATCGACTTCTACCCAGGTATTGACCCAGGAGACTTTCCTGCCGGTGGATTTGGGAGTGAGCAACCATCCGGATGAGGATACCGAAGAACTTTCCGGAGAACTGGCCGACTACATTCTGGAACCTTCTGTGGAGGGACTGTTACGGCAATTGCTCCCGAAGGTACTGCATCTGAAGCTCTTTACGGCTTTGTTGGATTCGTCGGCTTCGGAACATGCTGCCCGTATGATGGCCATGCAGGTGGCTACGGACAATGCCAACGACCTGATTCAGGACTTGACGTTGATTTATAACAAGAGCCGTCAGCAGGCCATCACGAACGAGCTGCTGGATATCATCGGCGGTTCTTTGGCGTGATGCGTTGACTGGAAGAATAAGTGAAGGCTGCCTGCCCCGTTTGAGGGGTCGGGCAGCCTTTTTCAATTAAACTAAAAAAATAATCCTATGAAAACACACGATGATAATTAATAATTAATAATTAATAATTAAAAACTAACAATTAACAATTAATAATTAACAATTAAAAAATAAAAGGGTTTTTAGGTTTGTGGTTTTCCGAGTCCGCTGTAGGGACGCACGGTCCGTGCGTCCTGTCGTCAGCTGACTCAAGACTGGTATGTAGTCCCTGGTATCGGGTCGATCGGTTCAAAAATTAGGGGACTTGCAAGCCAATGATTAATATGCGGTGAAATAAGCCGCTTCGTTGTCGAAGAAGCAGCTGAAGCTGCGGTCGCCCCAGCGGATGTTGTCAATGTAGGAATAATCTCCTCTTCCATAATTGAGGCGGAGGCTGGTGTAAAAATTATCGTACCAGTCCCATACGAAGTTGTAAGTGGATTCCGTACGTCCCCAGCGGTCTTCGATGTACATGTAGTCGCTTCCGGTCTGGTCGGGGTAGAAGGTGAGTTCCTGGTGGTAGAATTTGCCGTTGGCCTCCCATTCGTCCACCCATACGTAGCGGCAGAGATGGCTTGTATATTCGCGGTAGCTGTCGGTGCCGGTACCGATCTGGAGTCCGATGCCGTCGACTACGCAACTGGAAAGTCCGAGTGTAAGGGCCAGGCCGATGAGCCAGACCATGCTATGAAGTTTCAATCCCGTTTTCATATCAACCTCCTGTTCTTTTTTAACTTTGATGATGGTACAAAGATAGGCGAAAGAAAGGACTTCCGGGGGATGAAATATCCTAAAAGCTCCGGGGAATTTTCCTATATCGGATAGGGATTCTCCGGAGCTGCTGGTGTCAGAGGCCGGTTTCGTCCTGCATCCGGCGCAGGGCGTTATGGTAATCGTCTACCAGTTCCTGCATGACCTCGGCTACGGGCTGCAGGCGTTTGATTTGTGAGGCTATCTGGCCGATTTCGAGTTCGCCCTGGTAGATATCCCCTTCGAAGATGCCCTGTTTGGCACGTCCCCGTCCGAGGAGTTCCCGTATCTCGTCGGCGGTGGCGCCCCGTTGTTCGGCCGCTTCGATGTCGCGGTAGAAATCATTCTTCACCAGGCGGGTAGGAGCCAGCTGTTTCAGGGTGAGGATGGTATCTCCCTCGTTGAGTCGCAGGCAGCGGTCCTTGAAGGTGAAATGTGCCGAGCTTTCTTCGGTCAGGGCGAAGCGGGTACCTATCTGTACTCCGTCAGACCGAGGCCGCCTGCCTGACTGACAGCCGCTGCCAGCCGCCAGCCGCTGCACCAGGCCATTCCGCCCTGGATGATGGGGTAGCGGATGCCAAAAAGATGACTGATTCTGTTCATTTTTGAGTGGGTTAAAGAAGTTTCAGTTGGTAAAGATGAGAAAAAAAAGTAATTTTGCCGCCAAAATATTCGTAAATTCTTCTAAAAACTAAACTTGTGTTATTGATTCAGTTTCTGGTCGTTTTAGCGGCTATCATTATCGGTGCCCGTTTGGGGGGCATCGGCTTGGGTGTGATGGGAGGTGTAGGTCTGCTCATCCTGACATTTGTATTTGGTCTTCAACCGACGACTCCTCCGGTGGACGTCATGCTGATGATTGCGGCGGTGATATCGGCGGCATCGTGTATGCAGGCAGCCGGCGGGTTGGAGTATATGGTGAAGTTGGCGGAACGGATTCTGCGGAAGAATCCTTCGCGGGTGACCATCCTGAGTCCTATCGTAACCTACCTGTTTACGTTTGTAGCCGGAACCGGACACATCGCCTATTCAGTATTGCCGGTCATTGCCGAAGTGGCGCGTGAAACCCGTATCCGTCCGGAGCGTCCGCTGGGTATCGCTGTCATCGCTTCGCAGCAGGCCATTACGGCCAGTCCTATTTCGGCGGCTACCGTAGCATTGTTAGGGCTGTTGTCGGGCGCGCATTTCTCCTTGTTCGATATCCTGAAGATTTCTGTACCGGCTACGCTGGCGGGCGTACTGGTAGGGGCCTTCTGCTCGTTGAAAGTGGGAAAAGAACTGATGGATGATCCGGAATACCAGCGCCGGTTGAAGGAAGGTACGGTAGAGAATACGGCGGTAGAGACCACGGAGATACCGTGTATGTGGAAGGCCCGCTGGTCGGTTGCCCTCTTTCTGATTGCCACGTTTCTGATTGTACTGTTCGGTTCCATTGAATCGTTACGTCCTACTTTCCTGGTGAACGGTGAGAGTGTACGTCTGGGAATGCCTGCCATCATCGAAATCGTGATGCTGAGCGTGGCGGCCCTCATCCTGCTGGTGACCCGCATAGACGGTATCCAGGCAGCCAAGGGTTCCATCTATTCGGCCGGTATGCAGGCGGTGATTGCCATCTTCGGTATCGCCTGGATGGGAGATACGTTCATCAACGGGAACCTGGCGCAGCTGACAGGCTCCATCGAACACATCGTGCAGGAAATGCCGTGGCTCTTCGGTCTGGCTTTGTTCGTGATGTCTATCCTGCTCTACAGCCAGGCGGCTACGGTGCGTGCCGTCATGCCGTTGGGCCTGGCGCTGGGTATCTCGCCGGCGTTGCTGGTGGCCTTGTTCCCGGCTGTCAACGGGTATTTCTTCATTCCGAACTATCCGACAGTAGTAGCCGCCATCAACTTCGACCGTACGGGTACGACGCGTATCGGCAAGTATGTATTGAACCATTCGTTCATGATGCCGGGGATGGTGGCTACGATTGTATCGATTGTGGTAGGTATGTTACTGATTCAGGTCCTGCTCTAGTTGGCAGAGGACATCATTCCTGGACATACTTCATGTAGGTTTCGTAGGAGATGTATCGTCCGCCCATCGATTTCAGGTGCGGCGTTTCGAACTGGCAGTCGATCAAAGCACCCCCGTGTTCCTCGAAGAAGCGGGCGAGGTGAATCAGTGCCAGTTTCGAGGCGCTGGGTACGCGGGAGAACATGCTCTCGCCGAAGAAACACCGTCCGATGGCTACTCCGTAGAGGCCTCCGACCAGCCGGTCTTCCTCCCATACTTCCACACTGGCCGCGAATCCCTGTTCATGCAGGGCCGTATAGGCCTTTATCATATCCTCGCCGAGCCAGGCTCCTTCTTCGTCCTTGCGCAGGTCGCCGCATGCCTTGATGACCCTGTCGAAAGCCTGGTTGAACGTGATGTCGTATTTTCCCTTGTTCATCAGGGTACGCATGGAGTGGGAGATATGGATTTCGGAAGGGAAGATAACAAACCGCTGGAGCGGGCACCACCATTCGATGACTCCCTGCCGGGAGGCATACCACGGAAAGATGCCGTTGGAATAAGCCAGCAGCAGGCGGTCGACCGACAAGTCGCCTCCTACGGCCAGCAGCCCGTCCGGTTCGCCGTTATGCGGGTCCGGAAAAGCCAGTTCTTCAGTCAGCAGGAATACCATGGTTAAGCTTGTGTTTCAGATTTGATGTCCAGCGGTTGTAAGCCGAGGGATTGTCCGTCCCGGAGCACTACCTGTACCTGGCCGCCTTCCTTGAGGGAACCGAAGAGGATTTCTCGCATGAAGAGCGGTTTCAGGTGCGAAGCGATGGCGCGGTCCATTTCGCGGGCCCCGTATTCCAGGGTGAATCCCTTCTTCAGCAGCCATTGACGGGCTTCGGGGGTGAGCGTCATCCGTACGCGACGTGCTTCCAGTTTTCTGCCCAGTTCCCGGAGCTTCTTGTCCAGAATCAGTCCGGCCATTGTCAGGTCCATGTCGTGGAAGATGACTGTGGCGGAAAGGCGGTTGATGAATTCCGGCTTGAAGGTCTTCTTCACCTGTTTCATCATGGCCTCTCCGGCGCTGACCAGGCCGGTGAATCCTACCGATGCCTGGCGGGCGTATTGCGCTCCGGCATTGGAAGTCATAATCAGGATGACGTGGCGGCAATCGGCTTTCCGTCCCTTGTTGTCGGTCAGGACGGCATAGTCCATCACCTGCAGCAGGATGTTGAAGATGTCCGGATGTGCCTTTTCGATTTCGTCCAGCAGCAGGACACAGTGCGGCGATTTCCGGAGGGCATCTGTCAGCAGGCCGCCGTCTTCGTAACCTACGTAACCGGCGGGTGAGCCAATCAGCTTGGCTACCGTATGTTTCTCGGTGTATTCACTCATGTCGAAACGGACGAGCGGGATGCCCAGTTCGTTGGCCAGCACTTTGGCCACTTCGGTCTTACCGACTCCGGTAGGTCCTACAAACAGCAGGCTTGCCAATGGCTTGTTGTCGTCCAACAGGCCCGCCTTGGCCAGCTGTACCGCTTCTACTACCTGTGTCACCGCTTCGTCCTGTCCGTAAATCTGGCTTCCGATGCGTTCCTGCAACGTCTCCAGGTTCGCGTTGTCGTCTTCCTTCATCGACAGGGCATCCACCTTACACATCCGTGCCAGTACATCGGTGACCAAAGCCTTGTCTACCCGTTGCACGTCGGTGTCTGTGGGGTGGATTTCGCGGTAGGCCCCTGCTTCGTCCATCAGGTCGATGGCCTTGTCGGGCAGGAAACGGTCGCTGATGTAGCGTGCGCTTGCCTTTACGGCATACGGAATCACATCGTCCTCGTAGATGACCTGATGGAACGCCTCGTATTTCTCCTTCAGCCCTTCGAGGATGCGGATGGTCTCGTCGATGCCGGGTTCCAGGATATCAATCTGCTGGAAGCGGCGGACCATTCCCTTGCTGCGGGCGAAGTAACGGTTGTATTCATCGTAGGTGGTAGAGCCGATGAAACGGATTTCGCCGCCTTCCAGGTACGGCTTGAGCATGTTCGAGGCATCCATCGAACTGTCGCCGGTCCGTCCGGTGCCCACCAGGTTGTGGATTTCGTCGATGTAGACGATGGCATTCCCTTCCTTGCGGATACCTTCCATAATCATCTTCAGCCGTTTTTCGAAGTCACCTCTGAACTGAGTACCTGCCAGCAGGCCTCCCAGGTCGAGGGCATAGATGCGGGCATGCTGCAGGCGTTCCGGCACATCGCCGCTTTCGATGCGGGCTGCCAGTCCGTAGGCGAGGGAAGTCTTTCCGACACCCGATTCGCCGACGTGGAGCGGGTTATTCTTTTCCTTGCGGCACAATACCTGGATGGTGCGTTCCAGTTCGGCTTCGCGGCCTATCAACGGGTTATGCTCGTCCAGGGTATCGTTCAGGCAGGTGACGTAGTTGCGCCAGGCCTCCTGTCTGGAGTTTTCTTCCTCCTGTCCGTGGTCCCAGTTCTCGTCGTATGCCTGATAGGCGGCAATCAGTTCCTGCATGAATTCGGTCTCTTCGCCGTTCAGTTGTGTCTTCAGCAGGTGTGCCGCCCATGATTCCTGCTGCTGCAGCAATCCCTGTATCAGGTGCGGGATATCCATGCTTTCGGCGTTGGAGTCCTTGACCTGCATGTAGGCGATGTGGACAATCTCATTCATCTGGCCGGAGAGTTCCAGCCGGTAGTCGATGCCTTCGGGCACTTTCTCCACTTCCTCCTGGAAGAACTGTTCCAGTTTCAGCCAAAGCTGTCGGTGGTCGATGTCGAAAGGTTCGAGCGCTACCCGGAACGGCTCCTGTTCCAGCAAGGCATACAGCAGGTGTTCGGGAAGCAGGAACTCGTGGCGTTCCCGCGTGGCTTTCTTCTGGGCCTGATTGAAGGCCTTCTCAACAAAAGGGGTGCTTGAAATACTCATAAGTCTAAAGAATCAGTTTTCTTCGGGTTCTACGGTAAGTCGTAAAGGAAATCCTTCTTCGCGGGCCATGCGTGTGGCTTTCTGTACTTTCGACGTGGCGATGTCGTACGTATAGATGCCCACTACGGCCGACTGGCTCCGGTGTACCTGCAGCATGAGCGTTTCGGCTTCGGCAGGCGATTTGAAGAAAACCGTGGTCAAAATTCTGACGACAAATTCCATGGTGGTGAAGTCGTCGTTATAGATAATCACTTTGTATCGGCGGGGTTCCCGTAAATCCGTACGTTCCCGCTCTTTGATTGAAGCTTGTTCTTGTCCCATAATGGGAACAAATGTACAAAAAAATCCCATGCCGTTCACCGGACCGGGATGAATTTTCTGTGCGGGGATGCGAGTATCTCATCTTTTGTTGTATTTTTGTGTCCTTGAAAAAAGCGGGGCGTTCCTGAGCGAGGCCCCGGCATTATAACCGATATACAATGAAGACATTTCAGATACCAGATTTGGAGAATCCGGAATTCCGGAAAACAGTGCTCCAGAAGATAGACGACCTGACCAAGCCGAAGGGCTCGTTGGGACGCCTGGAAGAACTTGCCGCACAGGTGTGCATGATTCAGCATACCTTGTTCCCGCATTTGAACCGTCCGTACAACCTCCTGTTCGCTGCCGACCATGGCATTGTGGATGAGCAGGTAAGCGCATCGCCGAAAGAAATTACCTGGCAGCAGATCAGCAATTTCCTGCATGGGGGAGCCGGTATCAACTACCTCTGCCGCCAGCACGGTTTCCAGCTGATGATTGTGGACGCAGGGGTGGATTACGACTTGCCGGCCGGAAAGGGTATCGTGGCCATGAAGGTGCGGCGGGGAACCCGCAATTTCCTGCACGAGGCGGCCATGACGGAAGAAGAGTTCCAACTGTGCCTGGAACGGGGTGCCAAGTGCGTAGACCTGGCACATGCCGACGGCTGCAATGTGGTGAGCTTCGGCGAGATGGGCATCGGGAACACTTCGGCCTCGTCCCTGTGGATGACTTGCCTGACCGGTATTCCGCTGGAACAATGTGTGGGAGCCGGAAGCGGACTGCAAGGAGAACGGCTGGCTCATAAATACGAAGTGCTCCGCCGTTCGCTGGACCGCATCGGAGGGACGCTGTCGCCCGTCGAAGTGATGTGCCAGTTCGGAGGCTATGAGATGGTGATGGCCGTGGGAGGCATGCTCCGTGCGGCGGAACAGCAGATGGTGATACTGGTGGACGGTTTTATCATGACCAACTGCCTGCTGGCTGCCTCGAAGCTGAATCCTCTTGTGCTGCAATATGCCGTATACGGGCATCAGGGAGACGAGAGCGGCCATAAGCTGGTGCTCGATTACCTGCAGGCCCGTCCGCTGCTGAACCTGGGGCTTCGCCTGGGTGAGGGGAGCGGTGCTGTCTGTGCCTATCCCATCCTCGACTCGGCCGTGCGGATGATGAATGAGATGGATACCTTCGGTCATGCTTCCATCACGAAATACTTCTGAGCCATGTCCGACAATGTTCTGGCAGCCTTCATGTTCTTTACCCGCCTTCCGTTCTGGAAGCTGAAAACGGTTCCTCAGGAATGTTTCAAGCATGTTGTGGCTTATTGGAGTCTGAGCGGGTGGCTGACGGGAGGCGTGATGGCGCTGGTCAGCTGGGGACTGTTGTTCCTGTTTCCGCCTTCGGTAGCTGTCATCGGGGCGCTCATCGCCCGTGTGCTGCTTACCGGAGCCCTGCATGAAGACGGACTGGCCGATTTCTTCGACGGGTTCGGAGGTGGACGTGACCGGGAGAGTACACTCCGTATCATGAAGGATTCCTTCATCGGCAGTTACGGAGTCATCGGATTGATTCTGTATTACCTGCTGGGCGTGAGTCTGCTGCTGGCTTTACCGGTCCAGGTGCTTCCGGTGGTTCTCGGGTGTGCCGACCCCTTTGCCAAGTATGTGGGCAGCCACATTCTCCGTGAACTTCCTTATGCCCGGAAAGAGGCCGAGAGCAAGGCCAAAGTGGTGTACGACCGTTTTACCTGGAAAGAAATGGTGGCCTCAGCCTTGGGGGGATTGCTCCCGTTGGTGTTCCTGCCTTTATCCTGCAGCTGGATGCTTATCGGACCGGTGGTGGTCTTCTTCCTGCTGATACACTTGTTCCGCTCCCGGCTGGGCGGCTATACCGGCGACTGCTGCGGCGCCTTGTTTTTATTGGCTGAACTCTCCGCCTGGATGGGGGCAGCGATTGTTACACATTTTATGGAATAAATCAACATGAAAGTCTATTTAATCAGACATACTTCCGTGGATGTAGCTCCCGGAACCTGTTACGGACAGACCGATGTACCGCTGAAGGCGAGTTTCGAGGAAGAGGCGGCTGTCTGCAAGTCCCGTATCGAAGGATTGGTGTTCGATAAGGTCTATACCAGTCCGTTGTCCCGTTGCACCCGGCTGGCCGCTTTCTGCGGTTATCCCGGTGCCGAGCGGGATGACCGGCTGAAGGAAATCAACTGCGGCAAGTGGGAGATGAAGCGGTACGATGATATCTCCGACCCCCGTCTGCGGGAGTGGTACGACGATTACCTGCACGTTCCCGCTACCGGCGGTGAATCGTTCATGGACCTGCTTCATCGGGTATCTTCCTTCCTCGAGGAGTTGAAGCAGTATCCGTATGAACAGGTGCTGATTTTTGCCCACGGAGGCGTGCTTATCAGCGCACAGGTCTATGCGGGAGTGATAAAGCCTGAGCAGGGATTTGACGCGATTTCGCCTTACGGAGGCATGGTGGTGATAGACCTTTAGGGTCTTCCCTGTGAAAAAATCGGATGGAAAAGCTGGTTTTTTGCAAAGAAATTCTAACTTTGTAATCATCTTCCGGAGGGGAAGAGTTACCATTTTTAAATCTGATTAGTATGAAAAGATTACTAGAACGAAGCCTGTTGGGACTGACACTGTGTACGTTCCTGTGTGCCGGTTGTTCCGGTGGAAACAAAAAACAGGTTGCCGAAAACCCTGATGTGAATGAAATGAAAACAGACGATGGACTGAAAACCCTGCAAGTGGGTGATGTGAATGTAACCTGGATACAGGACAATGCCGAGGACAAACTGATGCCTGTATCCCTGTTTCCTGACGCTTCGCAGGAACTGATAGAGAGCTTGTCGCTGCAAGCCGGAATTCCTTCATCGGTCAGTGTCTTCCTGGTAGAGACCGACAGCCTCCAGATTCTTTTCGATACCGGACTGGGAGCGCCGGCCGGGCAGTTGCAGGAACGCCTGAAACGTCTGGGCATTGCTCCGGAGGATATCCACTATATCTACCTTACCCATTTCCATGGCGACCATATCGGGGGCATGATGCAGGGAGACAGTGTCGTTTTCCCCAACGCGCAGGTTTACGCTTCGAAGAAAGAATATGATGGCTGGATGAAGATGCCGGACGACAAGAAGGCTCAGGTGGTGAAAACCATGGATGCCTATAAGGACAGGCTGCATCTGTTTGAGTTCGGTGAAACCTTGCCCGGAAACGTCATCGCTTGTGATGCTGTCGGCCATACACCGGGCCATACCGCTTATCAGGTGGGTACCTTGCTCGTAGTCGGTGATTTGATTCATGGCGCGGCACTGCAGATTCCACATCCGGAAATCTGTGCTACCTATGATATGGATAAGGAGGCAGCCATCCAGTCACGAAAGAAATACCTGCAGGAAGTGGACGAGAACCAGTTCGTCATGGCAGGTATGCACTTGCCGGCACCGGGGCTTAAATAATTAAAAGTTAAAAATTAAAAGTTAAAAATTAAAAGTTGAAATTCGGCTCTTGGGTAAGTTGACAAGGTGCTTGGTTTTATGGGAGTGATGGAGGTATCCACCGCATACATGAAGCCTTGAATATGAAGTTTCTTGGTATGTTGATGTAATACCAATGTATACATCAACATACTCGAGAACTTACAAAAAACTTTACCGGTTCGGATTATTCAGGATAATCAGGGCCGCTATGACACCGGGAATCCAGCCGCAGAGGGTCAGGATAAGGACAATCAATACGGAGCCGCAACCCTTGTCGATAACTGCCAGCGGCGGGAAGATGATGGAGAGGATTACTCGGAATATAGACATGTTCAATGCGTTTGAATCGGTTGATGATGAATGTAATGACTTGCTTATTCCAGACAGGCGTCCAGATCACGGGTCAGCTGTTCCTTATCCAGGTGCTGTCCGATGAAGACAATCTTCTGCATGCGGTCGCCGTATTTCTCGTCCCAGTCACGCAGCAGTCCCGGTTCTTCCTGCATCAGCTTGATCAGTTCTTCCTCTGAGGCTGTAGCGTACCAGAGTCCGGCCTGTGAGAGCTGTTTCTGTCGGCCTGCCTGTTCAAAGAGGATGGACATGTCGCGGTTGTTGCTGAAATAGCATACTCCTTTGGCACGGATGACGTTCTTGGGCCATTGGGTTGATACGAAGCGGTCGAATTTCAGCAGGTCGAAGGCCGGTCGGCGGTAATACACGAAGGTACCGATACCGTATTCTTCCACTTCCCCTCCTTCGTGGTGGTGATGGTGGTGGTGATGTCCGTGTTCTTCCCCTTCATGTTCCTCATGCTCATGCTCATGATCGTGTTCATGCTCATGGTCGTGATGGTGTTCCTCTTCCTCGTGTTCGTGGTGATGTCCGTGGAGGTGTGCTTCCTTTTCCTCTTCTTCAGTAACCTGTTTTTCGATTTCGCGAATCCATCCGGCCGAGGTGGCTGTCCGTGTGAAGTGGAAGAGATGGGTGTGGATGAGCTTGTCCAGTTCCACGTTGCCATAGTCACATTCGATGATTTCCGCTCCCGGCTGGAGGGTATGGATGATGTGACGGATGCGCTCCCGTTCGGCCGGTTCCACTTCCGAGGCCTTGTTCAGCAGCACAAGGTTGCAGAATTCTATCTGCTGGATGATAAGGTTCTCGATGTCTTCTTCGCCGATGTCCTGGCGGGTCAGGTCGTCGCCGCAGGCAAATTCACTCTGCAGGCGGAGTGCGTCGACAACGGTTACGATGCAGTCCAGTTTGGCTGTTCCATAGCGTGTGTAGGCTTCTCCCATGCTCGGGATGGAGCAGATGGTCTGCGCAATCGGTTCCGGCTCGCAGATACCGCTGGCTTCGATGACGATGTAGTCGAAGCGGTTCATCTTCAGGATATCGTTCAGTTGTTCCACCAGGTCCATCTTCAGGGTGCAGCAGATGCATCCGTTCTGGAGCGCTACCAGGCTGTCGTCTTTCTTGCCCACGATACCTCCTTTCTGGATAAGGTCGGCATCGATGTTCACTTCGCCGATGTCGTTTACGATGACAGCGAACTTGATGCCCCGTTCGTTGGAAAGGATGTGGTTTACCAGGGTTGTTTTCCCGCTACCCAGATAACCGGTCAGGAGTAGTACGGGTGTTTCTTTTGTTTTCATCATATCGAAGTTTTTTCTGTTTCTATGGTTGGACACAGGGAATTCCTGCGCTCCGGCAAAGGTACGCTTTTTATCGGTTCGCCGGTTATGTGGATGGCTGGTTTTTCTGACAGGATGATGAAGAAACGGGGAGGGGAGCCGATGGAACAAGACAGATACAACCGAAGATTAGCTCCTCGGTTGTGTCTGCTTGCGTGCGCAGTACCGTTCGCACTGCGCACAGATGTCATATCCCAACATGTCATCGTGTGTTAACTATGGGTTCTTCGCCGTCTCCCCAGGTGGACGTCCCGAGAATCAATACATCGTAGGCGGATACCAGTGCATCCGTCAGCTTGTCTGCACTGTGTACATCATTGTCTGATACGCCTAAACATGCCGCCAACTGGTTGGCCAGGCTTTCGCAGGTTCCGGTGGTGGAACCGTAGATAATTCCGATTTTTTTCATTTTCTATTCATTTGTTGGTTTGTGAAGGCAAAGGTAGATGGTATCTTCCTTCTGTGAAATACCTATTTGTAGGGGTTTTTGAATCGGACCCGTATCCCCATTTGTAGGGAGAGGAAGTCTTGCCTCGCGTTCAGACTTTGCACAGAAAGCGGTCAATTGTTGAGGTTCATACAGGAATGGCGTATGAGGTTTCCTTTCCTGACCGGGTATATCTTATATGTGGCTGACGAACCCCTGGAAACGAATCTGCGAAACCTCGTCGGTGATATTTTTCTGTCGGGTTTTGTCTGTCTGCTCCGGCAAAATGTATATCTTTGCCCCGTTTAAAAAGTAACTATACATGGCAGAAACGAAAAGAACGACACGGGTCCCCAAGGCGACGAAGACCAAGCCGGTGGACGAATACGGACACTTGCAGCCGCAGGCCCCGGAACTGGAGGAGGCGGTGCTGGGTGCACTGATGATAGAGAAGGATGCATATTCGCTGGTGAGTGAGATACTTCGTCCGGAGTCTTTTTACGAACACCGGAACCAGTTGATTTATGCGGCGATTACCGACCTGGCTATCCAGCAGAAGCCGATTGATATCCTGACGGTGACGGAACAGCTCCGTTCACGCGGGAACCTGGAAGAAGTGGGCGGGCCTTTCTATATCACTCAGCTCAGCGGCAAAGTGGCCTCATCGGCACACATCGAATACCATGCCCGTATCATCGCCCAGAAATTTCTGGCCCGTGAGTTGATTTCGTTTACCAGTAACATACAGACCAAGGCATTCGACGAGACGCAGGATGTGGATGACCTGATGCAGGAAGCCGAAGGGAAGCTCTTCGAGATTTCGCAGCAGAACATGAAGAAGGATTATACGCAGATTAATCCGGTCATCCAGGAGGCATACGAGATGCTGCAGAAAGCGGCGGCCCGTACCGACGGTCTGAGCGGACTCTCCAGCGGTTTCCATCAGTTGGATAAGATGACTTCGGGCTGGCAGAATTCCGACCTGATTATCATCGCAGCCCGTCCGGCCATGGGTAAGACCGCCTTCGTGCTTTCCATGGCAAAGAACATGGCCGTGACGAATAAGGTTCCGGTAGCCTTGTTCTCGCTGGAAATGAGTAACGTGCAGCTGGTGAACCGTCTGATTGTGAATGTCTGCGAGATTCCCGGTGAGAAAATCAAAAGCGGTCAGTTGGCCCCGTACGAGTGGGGACAGCTCGACTACAAGATCAAGGAGCTTTACGATGCCCCGCTGTACGTGGACGATACCCCTTCCTTGTCTGTCTTCGAACTCCGTACCAAGGCACGCCGTCTGGTGCGTGAGCATGGAGTGAAAATCATCATCATCGACTACCTGCAGCTGATGAACGCCAGCGGTATGTCTTTCGGCAGCCGTCAGGAAGAGGTCAGCACCATTTCGCGTTCGTTGAAGGGACTGGCCAAGGAGCTGAATATTCCTATCGTGGCGTTGAGCCAGTTGAACCGTGGGGTGGAGAGCCGTGAAGGTATCGACGGGAAACGTCCGCAACTGAGTGACTTGCGTGAATCGGGAGCCATCGAACAGGATGCCGATATGGTGTGCTTCATCCACCGTCCGGAATATTACAAGATTTATACCGACGAGAAAGGAAACGACCT
>ERZ773133.1795-NODE-1795-length-22339-cov-8.729313_pt1 | contig 22339 bp, 20 predicted proteins | sample MGYA00580861_ERZ773133 | MGnify/ENA primary metagenome ERZ773133 (study PRJEB29015, sample SAMEA2737844) | human gut metagenome | biome: human gut; feature: human-associated habitat; material: faeces | place: China | collected 2012 ...
ACCAGGAAATACTCCTGCTCCGGTCCTACGGACGGAACCACACGCTTTGCTGTGGTGTTGCCGAATAATCTCAGAATTCTTAATGCCTGCTCGTCAATTGCCTGCATGGAACGAAGAAGTGGTGTCTTCTGATCCAGCGCCTCACCGGTGTAGGAGCAGAATGCAGTAGGAATACATAAAGTCACGCCCAGGGCATCTTCGCGGATAAATGCCGGGGAAGTACAATCCCATGCTGTATAACCTCTTGCTTCAAAGGTAGCACGAAGTCCGCCGGATGGGAAGGAAGAAGCATCTGGCTCACCTTTTACAAGTTCCTTGCCAGAAAACTCCATGATCACTTTACCTTCAGAATCTGGAGCAGAAATGAAAGAATCATGTTTCTCAGCAGTCACACCAGTTAATGGCTGGAACCAATGAGTATAATGAGTCGCTCCTCTCTCGATTGCCCAGTCTTTCATGGCATGAGCAACTACATCAGCAATAGAGGGATCCAGTTCTGTACCATCCTCGATAGTCTTTTTCAGTTTTTTGAAAACGCTTTTAGGAAGTCGTTCTCTCATGACGGTTTCATTGAATACGTTTTTACCGAAGATCTCGGCAACATTTACTAATTCACTCATATCCTTCCATCCTCTCATCTCAGATTTCATAACTGACCAGCATTGCACAGCTACGGTTTTCGTAACCATTTCGTGCTTTTATCGTTACGATTTTTCATAATATTAACCTCAGGTCTGCGACCGTACTCACTATTATAAGGGATTTGCTTAAGAAAATAAAGTTAATATTCCTTATAACAGAAAAGGCATTCTCCTTATGATAGGAGAACGCCTTTGTTCTTTAATAAGATAAACCTTTTGCCTGGAAAAATCAAGTACTTTTTTATTTTATTCTGCTTTTCCTACAGAACCGAACAGTTCCATCTTCTCTTTTACAGTTGCCTTGATTGCCTCAGTGCCTGGCGCAAGAAGCTTTCTTGGGTCAAATCCCTTGCCCTGCTGATCCTTGCCTTCTTCGATATACTTACGTGTAGCTTCCGCAAATGCGATCTGGCACTCCGTATTTACATTGATCTTGGAAACGCCTAAAGAGATGGCTTTCTTAATCTGATCAGCTGGAATGCCTGTACCACCATGAAGAACTAAAGGAAGCTCTCCAACCTTCTCCTTAACAGCTGCCAGAGTCTCAAAGCTTAAACCTGGCCAGTTAGCCGGATATTTGCCATGGATGTTACCGATACCTGCTGCCAGGAAATCAACACCCAGATCAGCGATCGCCTTGCACTCGTTCGGATCTGCGCACTCGCCCGCACCGATAACGCCGTCTTCCTCTCCGCCGATAGCGCCAACCTCTGCCTCGATGGACATGCCTTTCTCATGGCAGATCTTTACTAATTCAGAAGTTTTCTCTACGTTCTCAGCGATTGGATAATGGGAGCCATCAAACATAACAGAAGAGAATCCTGCCTCGATGCACTTTAAACAGCCCTCATAGCTGCCGTGATCCAGATGCAGAGCAACTGGTACTGTGATGTTTAACTCTTCCAGCATACCATTTACCATGCCTACAATTGTCTTGTAACCGGTCATATATTTGCCTGCGCCCTCGGATACGCCCAGGATCACTGGGGATTTTAACTCCTGTGCGGTCTGCAGGATTGCTTTGGTCCACTCTAAGTTATTAATGTTGAAATGACCTACGGCATACTTGCCTGCTCTTGCTTTATCAAGCATTTCTTTTGCTGGTACTAACATATTATAATCCCTCCGATTTCTATATGCTTATGCAGCACTTCAGCACCCTCCTACCATTGGCTTCTCACAACGATGTCACGGTCTGCCAAACAGCTGCATATGGATCATGCCATCTCGAAGATGACCGTCTCGCTCACGTCTTTAAGTATACACGAATTTTCCGGTTTTGCAAACGAAAAAGCCTTAGATTCCAAGAATTTTTGCGACGGTTTTCTTCATATCCTGTACATCGCACTCCAGATTATGACGGATCTGGGCATTTCGGATCTCTTCAACTGCCTTCGGGATCTCCACACCGGATACACGACTCAATTCATCGATCACTGCAAATTCATCCTCTGGCAATTTTTCATCACTGATGGCTTCCATCACACTTCGGGAGAACTTGTACGGACTGGCGGTAGATGCGATCACCGTTTTCGTCTCATCACCGGTATTTTTCTTATACCGCTGGTAAACCGCAGACGCAACGCCAGTATGCGTATCGATCACATAGCCTGTCTCATCATACAGTTCCCTGATCGCAGCTGCATCCTCAGCCTCTGTAGCAAAGCCGCCACAGAAATCAGCCATCTTCGCCTTCATCTCCGGTGTCACCGTATAATGTCCCTCTGTACCCAGCTGATTCATCAGTTTTGCTGTCTGCTCTGCATCACATCCGGTACTTAAATAGAGCAGACGCTCTAAATTACTGGAAATCAGAATATCCATGGACGGAGAGGTCGTCAGGATAAACTCTCTCTGGCGATCATAGGTTCCCGTCTGGAAGAAATCGTATAAAACCTTATTGTCATTGGATGCACAGATCAGCTTCTTGATCGGCACACCTAACTGTTTTGCAAAATAAGCCGCTAAAATATTGCCAAAGTTACCGGTCGGAACCGTCACATTGATCTCTTCACCGTCTTTGATCTCCTCATTCGCCAACAGACTTGCGTACGCGTATACATAATACACTACCTGTGGAACCAGACGTCCAATGTTAATGGAATTGGCAGATGAGAACTGAAATCCATGATCTGCTAATTCAGCGCCAAATTCCTTATCGGCAAAGATCTTTTTTACGCCTGTCTGGGCATCATCAAAGTTGCCATGGATGGCCACAACAGAGGTATTATCCCCCTTCTGAGTCACCATCTGCAGCTCCTGAACACGGCTTACTCCGTCTTTCGGATAGAACACGATGATCCTGGTACCCGGAACATCTGCAAATCCTGCCATTGCTGCCTTACCGGTGTCTCCGGACGTTGCTGTCAGGATCACGATCTCCTTATCTGCATGATTCTTCTTCGCTGCAGTTGTCATAAAGTAAGGGAGGATGGACAATGCCATATCCTTAAAAGCAATGGTACTTCCGTGGAACAGCTCCAGATAATATGCGCCATCAGCCTTTACCAGCGGCGCAATGGTCTCTGTATCGAATTTGCTATCATATGCTTTCTCAATACAGTATTTTAACTCCTCTTCGGTAAAATCTGTGAGAAACAGCTTCATAACCTCATAAGCGGTCTCCTGATAGGTCTTGCCAGCCAGTTCTTTCATCGTCAGATCTAACTTCGGAAGCTCTGTCGGCATGAACAAACCACCGTCACAGGCCAGTCCTTTTAAAATTGCCTGGGAAGCAGTTACTCCCTGCTCACCTCCACGGGTACTCTGATAAGATATTCTCATAGCAAAAGTCCTTTCTCTGTAGCTGTTCGGTTTCTTCACAATTCCATGCTCTCTTACAGTCAGCGCAGCAAATGCGCACTCCTGCTGAACAGTTACATCCTTTCTACGTTGTCTTTAACAATGTAATCTGCAAAACTATGTTGTGAGCATTGTAGCATATTTTGCCAGGCAACGCAACAAAAGGTTTCATTGTTACTGTTCACGCGTTGCACAAACAGCAACGTTTTATTGACATTTTTCGACAAAATGTCTATGATAAAGCTATTAAAATATGTAACGAAACCCTTATTTTCAGGATTTCAGAAAGAGGTATGTTATGATGCGTCATTCAAAAAAGATACTGACTCTGGCCCTAGCTGCTGCCATGGCTGTTTCTTCTGCTTCTCTGGCTTTTGCAATGCCCGGTGATGTTGGAAAATGTCTGGATTCCAGCGTTTCTTCTGAACCTGCTGTGATCTCTGATGCATGGTGGAACGATTCCGTTGCTTCCTGGAATTACACCGGTAAATGTGATCATTTCGAGGTTCAGCTTTTCCGCAACGATGATCTGGTCCAGGCAGAAACTACCATCGCTTCTGAGTTTGACTTTATCGAAGCCCTGGCAGATGAGGGAGATTATACCTTCCAGGTTCGCCCTGTGATCAAGGATCAGACTTCTGAGTGGACCACAACCTCCAACACCTACTTATCCCGTCCGGGTCAGCCAACCCATATCCATGCTGATGGCCATCGGGCTTCCATCGCACCATTAGATGACAAAACCCCTGGTGTTTCCACTGGTATGTGGGTATCTTCCCTTGATGACAATGGCAGCACTCAGTGGCAGTACATTCACGCAGATGGCTGCTACGCTACCGATACCTGGGATTACATTGATTGCAGCTGGTACTTCTTCAATGAAGAAGGTTACCGTCAGACTGGCTGGGTTACCTGGAATGATCACGCTTATTACTGTGATAAAGATGGTAAGATGGTTACTGGTTACTATGACTTAGACGGCGGACGCTGCAGATTTGCTACTGACGGCAGACTTCTTTACAAAGTGACCAAATAGATATACGTCTGAAACTCTTAATTCAACACAACTGAAATTCTCTGGTCCATCTGAACATGGTCTTCCCAGACCATGTAGTCATAAGCCAGAACATAAATTCCGGCCTTTGCAGTCTCTCTCAGAGCCTCTGCAAAGGCCGGATGTGTTTTCTCACTATTTTTCTTCTTTTTGCATACAATAACCATAATGGCAAACATGGATCACTATCATGGTTCTTCCCATTCACAGTCTTAAAAATGATCAAACCGGCACCATCGTCTGGATCGCCAGTCCCCCAGCTACGCTCTCTCGGCTCCGCTCCTACGGTCTGATCCCAGGCCGTCCCGTCACCTGTATCCTAAGTAAGGTTCCCGGCGGTGTACGTGCCTTCCGGGTCAACGGTTCTCTCATCGGTCTCCCGGCACAGACCTGCCGTGAGATTTTTGTCTCGATGGGAATGCGGTAGCCTTATTTCAACAAGTCCTGTCTGCAGATATGCTGAATCCGCTCGATATCCAGTCCCCGGATCACTTCTGCCGCCAGATCTGCTGCTGCCTCCAGATCCGCGCCTGCACAGAAATTATAATGGGTGTGGACATATCGGCTCGGCACACCGAGAACCAGTACCGGAACGGCCTTGCCTGTCAGACTGATCTTACCTGCGTTGGTACTGCCGCCCCGGCGGACCGTCTCCTGATAGCGGATGCCATATTTTTTCGCTACCTCTTCCGCATACTGGATAAACAGCGGATTAGAAATATAGCTCTTGTCCATGAGACGGATCTGAACGCCTCCTCTCATCCGTCCCTGGGTCTCTGCAGTGCTGAAATAAAAATCATCAGATGGAGATCCCTCAAATACAATAGCCAGATCTGGTTTTACTACCTGGGACGTTACGGTAGCTCCACGCATACCAACCTCTTCCTGGGCTGCGAATGCGCCAACCACGTTAACAGCCAGACGTTCCCGATCCTCATACAACTGGTTCATGGTATCAATGATACATGCACAGCCGGCCCGGTTATCAAATGCTTTTCCAAAACAGAGATCATGTTCCTCATCATAGGAAAACGTCACATCCGGAACCATAGGATCGCCAATGGATACGCCAAACACATCCGTTACTTCTTCCCGGCTGACTGCCCCGATGTCCACACTGAGGGACTCAATGCTTAAGGACTGGTTTGCCCGCTCACTTTCATTCATGAAATGGATGGGCTTGGAAGTGATGATACCTTTTACCAGTTTTCCGCTTCTGGTACGGATCCAGACGGTGTGGGCTGGCAGATTAGTGATCACCATACCTCCCAGCATCAAAATCCCAAGGCTTCCATTTTCCCGGATGCTCTGCACCATAAATCCACACTCATCCAGATGAGCGTCTAACTGCACCACCGGTTTTCCTTCCTTTGCACCTGGCATTCTGGCATAAAGATTGTTCATGGAGTCATTTTCCAGTTCAAATTTCTGGCAATAGCCCGCTACGGTGCGGACTGCTTCCTCCTCAAAACCACTTGGGCCAAACGCATTGGTGATCTGGCCAAACATTTTGATATCCATTGTGTTTTCTCTCCAATATTTTCTTATTCTCCATCCACATCCATATTAGCTGCAACTGCAATGGAAGAAGACACGGTTGACATAGCCGCTACTACTGCAAAAATAATGATCAGCAGCCCGCCGCCCATCATCAGAAAGAAGAAAGTCTCCTCGTCCTCTTTGGCCGCATCGGTAGTTTCTGCCGTCTGTGCGCCATTCTGCGCATCTGTCTGTACTGTTTCTGTCTGTACTGTCTCTGCATATGCATTCATAGCTGGAACAGTACCTGCAGATAATACCAGGCACATGATGACCATCAGCAGCATTTTCTTGCATTTCTGGATTATTTTCATGTTTTTTGCTCCTCTCATCTCTGTTTTGTTACCATCCAACAACCTTTTTCATACTCACTATTGACTCTAAGTATATCATAAGTATTGAAAAAAAGAAAGCCAGCATCTTAACCAGAATACTGACTTTCTTTTACAAACCACCTAGTGATCAATTACTTTAAATCGATATATCCCACACCGTTCTCAATACGGATCTTAGTGCCATATGGATTACTTAACTCCTGTAAATACTCCAGAGTCTTCTCATCATGACTCATTCTTGGAAGACCCTTGTGCGGTCTCTTGTCATGAAGACCAAGAGTGATCGGATATAACTGAACCTGAGTGATCTTGCCATCTTCCATGGTCAAAGCGCCCATCACAGCTCTCCAGATGTTCTCCAGAACGCCATAACCTACTGTTCCGTTTTTACTGCGGTTATCCATGTAGCTGCCTACCTTAGTATCTAATGGCATTTTACGGTTGATATAAGCGTCATACGGCTGAAGGCTGACAGTCTCGGTCTCAAACAGGAAGTTTCCTAAGCTGTAGAAGATCACGCCACCGTTGTAGATCTCGATACCTCTTAACTCGTGAGGACCATGTCCTAATACTGCATGAGCGCCTGCATCAATACATGCTCTGGAAAAAGTCTCTAAAAATCTTGCTGGAACGGTGGTATCTTCTTCATCACATTCATGTCCGTGGAAGCTGACAAATACCACATCTGCCTGTTTTCTGGCCTCTTTGATCTCATCAGTAATACGCTTCATGTCTTCTGCATTTGGAACACTCTCGATCCAGTTCTTATCGTCTAAACAGAATGTTCCAGCACTGCCGAAAGGAAGAATTCCCTCCTCAAATGGGTTGCTGTAGCCATTCTTAATGGAAAATTCTTTCTCTGCATTGACTTTTGTTACTCTTACTAACTCCTGAGCCATCTCATAATGAGCCTGGTCTACATGGTAACGGGTCTGGAAACGCAGTGGATTTAAGCCTGGACGACCTACTAACTCGTGGGACTGTCCTCCTGCTCTTGCTGCCTCATGGAAGGAAGAGGAAACGCTGATCAGTGCAACCCTTGCCTTTCTGGTCTCCAGATAGCAGGCTTTAGAAGCCTCTGCCAGATTACGTCCGGTTCCGGAGAATACCATATCACGTTCTTTTAAATGACGGATGGTTGCCAGAACTCCCTCCTGGCCATAGTCACCAGAATGGTTGTTGGCTGTATTATACAGGTTGAATCCAAAACGTTTTACATCGTCTAATGCCTCTGGCTCCATCATTGCCCAGGTACCGCCACTGACTGCTGCAGGATATCCTTCCTGGTTGTGGAATGTCATCTCCAGGTTGCTGAACTTAACATCATGCTCTTTGATACAGTCGCTCAGTTCTTCAAATCCCTCATATCCATCTTCTGCAATTCTTCTGGTAATAAACATATCGCCAGTTGCAACAACTCTTAATGCTTTCTCACTCATCTTACTTCTCCCTGCTTGATTTCATAATAAATACTGCACAATGTCTCTGCATTTTTATGCCCATCGTATACTTATCGCTCTGTTCCCATAATATCGTATACCGTACCGCAGAAAATCTTCACACCTGTCGGTAATGCCTCTTCTCCAATATCAAAGGTACGGCTATGTCCAGGACCAGCTTCCGGTGTTAGAAGTCTCATAAAGGATGCCTCACCGCCATGTTCCTGCACACGGTTTACCATATAGGATACATCTTCGCTTCCGCCGGAATGAAGGCTGTCTTCCCTGGAAACCTCCATATGCAGATCCTCTTCTGTCACTCTACGGATCCGGGTCATCATCTCCGGACTGCTGGTCATGGAATTCGCTGCTCCCATAACCTTGATGTCACAGGATACCCCATGCATCGCCGCTGCCCCATTTAATACGTTACGGGCGTATTCGCTCATGTATTCGTTGATCTCTGTGGTCTCACCACGAACTTCGATCTCCATGAGAGCTTCATCCGCGATCACGTTACGTCCGCTTCCGCCGTGGATGGTTCCCACATTAATCCGGGACGCACCGCCGCTATGACGTGGAATTGCGTACAAATTCAAAATTGCAGTAGATGCTGCTAACAGAACATTCTTGCCCTTTTCCGGGGAGCCGCCTGCATGAGCAGCCTGTCCTTTAAACAATACATCATATTTGGTGGTTGCCAGACAGCCATGACACCCCGGCACTACCACTTCGCCATTCGTAAATTCTTTATTGTCCGTTACATGGGAACCGATCAGGTACTGGACATCGTCTAAATGACCAGCATCTACGATAGCTTTTGCGCCACGCACTCCTTCTTCTGCAGGCTGGAAAATCAACTTTACAGTACCATGAAGCTGGTCTTTGATCTGCATCAGAACCTCCGCTACACCAAGACCAATGGTGGCATGTCCATCATGACCACAGGCATGCATAAATCCACGGTTTACAGAAGCAAATCCTTCTCTTGCCGGACGATGTTCCATGGATTCGCTTTCAAACACACCCAGAGCATCAATATCAAACCGCATGCCCACGATCGGACCTTCTCCACAGTGGAGGATACCGATAACGCCAGTCATACCGCCACGGGTTCGCTCCACAAACTCCGGATCAGCGCCCTGGCTCACCGCACGTTCATACTGTTTCTCCAGCTCTGCATCAGAAGGAACTCCCATACGGGAATCTTTCTTGCACACCTGGTCTCCAGTCAGCACCTCATAACCAAGCTCGGTCAGTCTTCTTGCAATCAGAGAGGAGGTCCGCATCTCGAACCATCCGGTCTCTGCATATTTATGAAAATCACGGCGTCTTGCCGTCAGACGGTCAGCCATGGCATCTGCCAGACTGATGATCTCCTGAAATACTGCTTCTCTACTGTTTCCGTTCATCTCCATGTCCTCTGTCCTTTTTTCTATATGGAAAGCGATCAACCCTGCTCTTCCAGTTCTTTGCGGTATTTCTCCATCTCAGAATCCGATGCGTAAACAAAATGTCCTGGACGGATCTCCTGGAATCTTGGCTGTTCTACAGAATAATCATGGATCAATGGATCGTAGTACAGTCTCTCTTTACTCTTTTCGCTTAATGGATCTGGCTGTGGAATTGCAGAAAGCAGTGCCTTCGTATATGGATGAACCGGATGATCATACAATTCATCTGCATCTGCTAACTCTACCATATTTCCGAAATACATAACTCCGATACGGTCAGAAAAATACTTTACAACCGCCAGGTTATGGGCAATGAATAAGATGGTCAGATCCATCTCTTTCTTAATATCCATTAACAGGTTGATAACCTGGGCCTGAATGGATACGTCCAGAGCGGATACCGGCTCATCAGCAATAATAAAGGATGGTTTTACTACCAGAGATCTGGCGATTCCGATACGCTGTCTCTGACCGCCGGAGAACTCGTGTGGATAACGGGTGCCGTGCTCCGGAAGAAGTCCCACTTTCTTTAAGATATCGGACACTGCCTTGCGGAGTACCTCTTTATCCTTTTCTCCTCTTGTCTTCAATCCCTCTTCGATGATCTCCTGAACGGTCATTCTAGGATTTAACGAAGAAATCGGATCCTGGAAAATCATCGCTAAGTTTCTTGTTACATAATCCCTGTCTGCACGGTTTAATTTTCCGGAGATGTTCTTACCATTAAATAAAATCTCACCAGAAGTTGGATCATAAAGACGGATCAGGGTTCTTCCTAAGGTTGTCTTACCACAACCGCTCTCACCTACCAGGCCGAAGTTTTCACCTTTGTAGACATCAAAAGATACATGGTTCACTGCCTTTACGGTCTGTTTGCCATCCTGGAATTCCATGCACAGATCCTTGATCTCTAAAATTTTTTCTCTCTTCTCATCATTCTGTGCCATCTTAGACTTCCTCCCTCTTCTGCTTCATTCTAGCAATTCGATTCTTCAATGTCTCTGGCATCTCAACCTTCGGTGCATTTGGATGCAGAAGCCAGGTCGCTGCATAATGAGTATCACTAAGTTTGAAGAATGGAGGCTGCTCCTCATAATCCACTGCCATAGCATACTGGTTTCTCTCTGCAAACGCATCTCCCTTTGGTGGGAAGATCATGTTTGGAGGCGTTCCAGGAATGGAGAACAGTCTTTCCTTGGTCTCCAGGTCTGGCATGGAGGAGAGAAGTGCCCAGGTATACGGATGAGCTGGGGAATAGAAGATCTCTTCCGCAGTTCCTACCTCAACAATCTTTCCTGCATACATAACACAGATACGGTCTGCCATATTTGCCACAACACCCAGATCATGAGTGATGAAAATAACAGATAAGCCCTGGCTCTTTTTGATGGATTTGATCTCATCCAGAATCTTTGCCTGAATGGTAACATCCAGAGCGGTGGTTGGCTCATCACAGATCATGATCTTGGCATTACTTGCCAACGCAATGGCAATAACGATACGCTGTCTCATACCACCGGAGAACTGGAATGGATACTGCTCATAACGGACTTCCGGATTGGTAATACCTACCATCTCCATCAACTCCAGCGCACGTTTCTTAGCATCTTCCTTGCTCATATGCTCACGAAGGACCAGCGCCTCAGTGATCTGCTTACCAATCTTCATGATCGGATTCAATGCAGATAACGGATCCTGGAAGATCAGTGAGATTTCCTTACCACGTAAATTATAAAAATCCTTTTCTTTGTATTTGGTTAAGTCAGCGCCCTTATACAGGATCTCGCCTTCTTCAATGATAGAGTTCTTGGGCAGAATTCCCAAAATCGCCTTAGTGGTTACGGATTTACCGGAACCGGACTCACCTACGATTGCCAGAGTTTCGCCCTCATATAACTTAAAATCGATGCCTCTTACTGCCTGTACTTTGCCATTATAGGTACGGAAGGAGACTCTTAAATTATTCACCTCAAGAATTGGTTCTTTCATCTTCGTTCCTCCTATTCTGCGCCTCTAAGGGTTGGATCAAATGCATCTCTTAAACCGTTGCCAAACAGGTTGAAGGAGATCATCAGTAAAGAAATAACAATAGCTGGGAACACTACCTGTGATGGGTAATGCAGCAGCACTTTCTGTCCCTGGGACAGCATAACACCGATGGACGGCTCTGGAGCCTGAAGTCCCAGACCAATGTATGCCAGGAAAGACTCGGAGAAAATTGCTGTCGGGATCGCGATCATAGAACTTGTAATGATCGGTCCAATAGAGTTTGGCAGAATATGACGGAAGATCAATGCCATATCTCTTACACCCAGCGTTCTCGCAGCCAGTACATACTCTCTGCCCTTAAACCGGTAAAACTGGGAACGCACCATTCGGGCCGTATTTACCCAGTCCTTGATGACAAGGGACATAATGATCGAGAACATACCAGTACCTGCCACCATAATAAACAACGTAACAATAACGATTCGAGGGAACGCATTAATAATCTCAGTAATACGCATCATGATCATATCTACCGTTCCACCGTAATAACCGGAAATAGAACCATAGATCACACCGATCACAACGTTACAGCATACAGATACGATAGCAATGATCAGGGAAATTCTGGCGCCACGCCACATTCTGGTCCAGATATCACGTCCCAGATAGTCACTGCCGAACCAGAAACATTCGTCATCTGGCATACCTGTATATTTATAATAATCAACTACCACGTCCACGATTCTCTCGCCGCCTACCAGTCTCGGGTTACGGACCTCCAGAATAGAACCTTCTGGATATTTCTGCGTGTCGTTTAAGTTATCATATTTTCTGTTTTCAAGGGTAAAACCACCATCAAAAATACCAATATCCATCTGTGCGATAAATGGGATTTTCGGAGGCATGTTGATGTGGTCTGTGTGCTGTTCATCATACTTGTACTGATTCATACCAGGTCCAAAGATGGCCATAAAGGAAATGAATAAAATGATCACTGCAGCAACAACAGAAGCTTTGTTCTTTACGAAACGAAGCCATACATCCATAAAGAAACCAATCGGTTTAGTCTTAAATTCTACATCATGGATCTCTTCATCATTCTGAACCAGTCGAAATAAATCCTTTGGAAGGCTGTCATATTTTTCTTTGTTATCATCATATAATGTCATTACTTCTTACCTCCCATTCTTACTCGTGGATCTACAATTCCATAGGAAATATCCACGATCAATACTGTGATCAAAGAGATCATGGCATAGAACACCAGAATTGCCACAGTCAGCATATGATCACTGGCATTGATGGAGTCAACCATCAGTCCGCCCATACCAGGTACGGAGAAAATACTCTCAACAACCAGAGAGCCACCTAATACATTGGCAAACATCGGGATAATGATGTTCATCATCGGCACCATGGAGTTACGAAGTCCATGGCGAACGGTACTCTGTGCGTAAGTCAGGCCTTTTGTCTTTGCTAATAACATAAATTCAGAGTTCATGGTCTCTGCCAGCTCTGCTCTTAAATATCTTGCCACACGGGCAATCGGATCAAAGGCCAGTGCTAAGATCGGCATAAACATAGACTGCCACCGAAGCAGACCTTTTGCGGAAACATTGTAAATAATCGGGAACACACCCGTCTTAAATCCCAGGAAGTACTGCAGACCTGCTGCGAATACGAAAGATGGGATAGAAATAAATAAAACTACCATCAGAGAAACCAGATGATCGATAATGGTATTTTTCTTGATTGCTGCAATGATACCTGCTGCCATTCCAACAGGAAGCGCTGCAAACAGGGAGATCAGGTTGATCTGCAGGGTAATCGGAATCCTGTCGCGCAGAATCTCAAATACTGGTACGTTTGGACGCATCTTTGCTGATGTTCCCCAGTCCCAGTGAAGGAAAATATTCTGCAGAAAATATCCGTACTGTTTGATGATCGGCTCATCAAAGTGATATTTTGCATTCAGTGCATCAATAACTGTCTGTGATAAATCTCCACCCATCTCATACACACTGCCTGGCATCAGTCGCACTACCATGAAGGCAATAGAAACGATGATAAACAGTGTAAGAAACATTGCTACAATTCTGTCTAGTATATATCGAAACATCCACATTCCTCTTTCCATTTTCGAAATAATTACTAAAATATGAGGGGATGCTGCAAGAAAAACTCCCTACAGCATCTCCTCACTATGAGTTCAGTAATTACTCTACGATTTTAGCGTAATCCCAGCCCCATTCAACACGGTTAGCCCAGTTCTTCATAGTAAGCTCTAATCTGTCAGCTTTCAGATACTTGTCCATAGATTCAGTAACTGGAATGATAATCGCTGGCTCGATTAACATCTTCTCCATCTCAGCAACTTCTTTCAGACGAACGCCGTCCTCAAAACGATCTTCACCAAAGTTTGCATCGTTGAACACTTTATCAAAGTCTTCACTTAAGTATGGCTCATTCTTAGCAGAATAGTAAGTTGTCCAATACTTGAATGCGTTCCATGGCATTAAGTCTGTACTGATCCAGCCACCCCAGCTGATCTCATAGCTGTTTGGTTTGGTCTTCCAGCTTCTCATCAGATCACCACGCTGGGAAGATGGCATAGCCTGCAGTTTCAGTTCGAACTTATCTGCACCAAATACTTTCTGCCAGCTCTGCTGTAAGTACTCACTCATAACTGTCTGTGGCGCAGCATCATTATAGATCATGGTCAGGGATACTTTATCAACACCTACTTCTGCTAAAGCCTCACTAAATAACTGTTTTGCCTTTTCCTCATCATAACCATAGTTCTCATGAGTATTAGCCTTGCCCTCTTCGGTATCACGGAACTTGGTTCCCTTAGCAAGGTCAATGATATGAGTAGTTGGTACAATGTAATCAGCAGGATCCTCTTTTACCATCTTAGCGATAGTCTGACGATCTGTTGCATAGAACAGAGCCTGTCTGAACTTCTCGTTGCCAAGGATTGGCTGATCCGGGTTAGCAGAGTTGATGGTGATATGTCTTACAGAGTTTCCAGGTGCATACAGAACTCGCGGATCCTCTTCATACTGTAAGAATGTCTCTGCATTCAGTTTTACATAATCGATCTCACCGTTGTCAAACAGCTGCATCTGTGTGCTGGTGTCCTCAACAACCTTGATATCAATACCTGCCAGCCAGATCTTATCTTTGAAGATGTAGTTCGGGTTCTTCTTGAATACGATCTCAGCATCGTTGGTCCAGGAATCTACTAAGAAAGGACCAGCGGAAATCCAGTAATCTTTGCTGGTACCATACAGAGTCTCAGTACGATCTGCGTTCATACCTTTCTCATAGTACTCTTTGTTGATGATGCAGTTTGCCGGATGAGCCAGATGAGTCATAACCTCTCTTGCATCATGTCCTGCTACGGTATGGATCTCCAGTGTATAGTCATCGATCAGCTTTAAACCAACCTCATCCCAGGTACAGTTGCCCTGGAAATAATCCATAGCATGATCGATCTCAATCACGTCTTTAGCAAAGTTGCTTGCACGTAAGTTTGCTAACTTTGGATCCAGGATCATCTGCCATGTATAATATACATCATTTGCGTTCAGCGGATCACCATTCTCCCAGGTTACACCTTCGCGGATCTTGATCTGCCATACTTTACCCTCATCATCCATCTTGATCGGGTCTTCTGCTGCCAGCTCACCGCTTAAGGTACAGAACGTATTGTCCTCATTCGGGAAGTAGGTATACAGAATCACGGAACATCTCTTGATCTGTGTGGAAGAGTAGGAGTTGATGTAGGTTAATGGGTTTAAGGAACCAATCTTATTTGTAGATGCCTCTCTTAAGATACCATAGCCCTCATCAGTAGGGGTCTCTCCATTTGGATCTGCTTTTGTTTCTTCAACGCTTGCATCAGTGGATGCTTCTGTGGATGCTGCTTCCGTAAATTCGATGCTGCCTTCCGTTTTGGAAGACTTGGAGCATCCGCTGACAGCGCCTGCCAGCATCGCTGCTGATAATAAAACCAGCATTGCCTTCTTGTTTTTTCTCATCGCACTTTTCCTCCTCTTTTTTATATCACTAATACCACAGCCGAGCATACAAACATACAGACAGCCGCAGCAAAAGTTTCTCCATAATTTTTTTCGTACCGTCTGTTTTCCAAGAATTCCCCATAGCTTCCTGTGTGCTTATCCATGAACTTTTCATTTTTCCAGAGCTGCTTGAATTTCAAAAATCCGAAAATGATCAGATCATAGCATCTTAAATATCTGGCAGTCTGAAACAGGGCCATGATCAGGAAACAGATACCAGAAATCGCCATGGCATTGGAAAACCCGGTTAGATGCCATTCCCTGCGGATCACAAAGATCACAATGGCGAGGGCGAGGGCAGATAATACTCTGCGTATGTAACATCTTGCTTGATAAGACAAATTTTACCTCTCTATTTACTCTTTGGAATTAAACGGCTGCCATATGCCATGGCGTAAATGCCTCTCTCTTCATTAAAAATCAGTCTGATAAACAGATCTGAATATTTATTGCGGATAATAGCAGTATATGGGCTGACTGGAATGATATTCTTCTCCACTCCCTCTTCCCTTGCTCCAATGGTTCCATCTGCTTTCCGATATAACTCAGCAGTTGTTCCCTCTCCTGAACTGTAGACGCCGGAAGCTGCAGCGATCGTCTCTTCAGACCATGGGGTAATCTGCCATACATCTCTTTTCTCTATCGGGTTCTTTCCATTATATGCTTTCATCATCGCATTGGAGATCAGGCTCACCGGAACATTGGAAGTGTTGCACAGTACGATGACTGCTGCTTCTGCTTCGTAAGACCAGGCAATGTTGGAAGAAACACCCGGTAACGCGCCGCCGTGCTCAATCACCTTTAAGTCATCTAACTGCTTCATGGAAACGCCATAACCATAGTTGCCAAATGCTCCATATGCCTGACGTGGCTTGCACATCTCGCGAACCCCATACTCGCTGAGGATTCTTGTACCATCTGCGGCTTTACCAAGATTTAAGTACATGCCCAGATATTTTTTCAGGTCATTTAAGGTGGATTTCATCGCACCGCCGCCATTTAATACGAATGCGTTATCATGATAATCTCTGGAGCCTCTCATGACTCCATCTACCTTCTTATACAAAGTCGCTGCGTTCTCGTCTTTGCTTGGACGAACGAAATCACAGAAGCTTCTTTCCATACCTAATGGTTTTAATACATGTTTTACCAGGTAATCTGCATAAGATGGCTCGCCGCCGTATCTGCGGATAATGTCGGATAACAGACCAAATCCATCATTACAGTAGCTTAAATACTCACCCGGCTGACCGTTTAAGCCATTCTCCTTCGTCTGTGCATCCAGACGCTCTGCAACCAGCTTCACACCTTCCTGTGCCACTGCGTCATTGTAAGCGAAATCTCCATCTTTCTCTTCATCCAATCCCAGGCTCTCAGCTACATTGCCAACCAGGATACGTGGAAGTGGGAAGAAACCGCCTGCATGACTTAACAGATGTCTCACAGTCACCTTCTTGGACTGATTCTTATTCGTAAACTCTGGAATATACTGACTAATCGGCGCATCCAGATCAATCATTCCTTTTTCTTCCAGCTGCATGATAGACAGTGCTGTAAAGGACTTGGTCACGGATGCCAGACCAAAAATGGTGTCTCCATTCACTTCTTTGCCAGACTCCAGATCACGGACACCCCAGAACTTCTCATACTGGGTTTTTCCGCTCTTATCAATAATAGCAACGGCAATTCCACTTGCTTCATGATCTTTTTTAATGTCCTCTACAAGTTTTTCCGCCAGCAAACAGTTCAAATCATTCATGCGATTCATAATAAATCCCCCCTCATCTGATTTCGACAGAATTCTTATTGTACAAAAAAAACTCCTATTTGGCCATGGAACATAGCTTTCCCCTTTCGGATACATCTTCGTATCCTATCATCTATTTCCAGCATCAAACAGAAGTTTCTTATACTTCATCTCTGTGATTTATTGATAACAATCATACCAATTGTATTTTCTTATGTCCAATATAACATTCGTATTTCTTATATTCTTTTAAAGAATAAAGGAACCTATTTGTCTTGTATTGGATGTACACTTGTCTTTATTAAACGGACATTTATTGTTATCCATATAATTTTTGTTTATATAAGAAAGACAATTCTGACTTTTTTCCTTTAACCACCTGATTTCAGCTGCTTCATATAATCCTCTACATATTCTGCAAATTTCCGGACAATCGGTGCTGTCTCCGATGATCTTTGCTGTAACAGGAAAATCGAGCGGTAAAATCCAGTCTCCCGGATCCCCATTAAGTGAACATCTGCCCGTTTGCCCCAGGAATATTCTGGCCATAAGGTGATGCCCATTCCCCCGCTGACTAACTGGCTCACCAGATGGGTGGAATCACATTCCATGCTGATTTTGGGAAGAAAATGATTCTCCCGGAAGCGGACATCTGCCAGTTTTCGTAAGACCGTTCCTCTCGGAAGCAGGATAAAGTTCTCATTTCGGACATCCTCCAAAGACACCATCCTCTTCTCACTGAGCTTTGATTCCTTGGAAACGCCTAAAAATACCCGTTCCTTTAACAGTTCCACTCCATAAGTATAAGTGGTATCTGGTTCCGCGCTGCAGATGCAGACATCCCAGTCCGTCTTTTCTCTCTGATCGGTGATGATAAACTTCACATCAGGTTCTTCCTTTTTGAATTTTTCAATAATCGGAGGAAGCAGGGTGACCGCAGAAACAGCATTTAATTTGATAATATGGGCCTCTCGTCCCAGATTGCCAAGCTCATCTGGAAGTTCATCTAATTTCCAGATGACCTGGGATACTTTTTCCCTGAGGACTCTTCCCGTATAAGTCAGCTTCAGCCGTTTGCCGTTACGCTCAAACAACTCCACCTGCAATTCTTTTTCCAGTGCCTGGATTGCCTTGCTGACAGACGGCTGTGCTACACGGAGTTCCTGGGCAGCTTTTGAGATATTTTCATATTTTGACGCATATAAGAAATATTTTAACTGATATAATTCCATGCAGCACCTCCATTCAAGTCTCCCTGTTTTTACTTTTATAATTAGATGTTGGGGTCAAAAGCTTTTGACCCCTCTGATACCGAATTGCTCTGCACTGCGTGCTCCCGCAATTCTCAAAAATATTCGTAATTATGTATTATAACAACTGCAGCACAAACACCAGAATACAACTCCCCAATGACACCACAAATAAACTGGACCGGCAATACGCCAGCACCATGGCCACCAGAAATCCCACCCAGGAGATCCAGGGTGAGTCCGTGATGCTTAAAATCGCCGGAAATGTCATCACAGCCAGTGTCACATATGGCACATAAGTCAAAAAGGAACGGAAAGTCCGGTTTTTGATCTCTTTTCTCATCAGGGTGATCGGCACAACACGGATCAGATAGGTGGTCACTGCCATCACTAAAATATACATATAATTTCTCATGACTCTTCCTCCTGGATCGGGAATAATAATGCCGCCGCCATGGAGATCACCAACGTCAAAATGATGATCTTCATACCGGAAGAAATGAAATCAAACATCGGAAGCAGCTGGAATGCCGCGCTGGCAGCCATAGCGATGCCTATGATCGGCACCAGTATCCGGTTATCTCTTGCTGCTGGAACGAACACTGCGATAAACATACCATACAGCGCCATACTCATGGCATTTAACAGTGGCTGCGGCAGCACGCCCGTAGATAGGATACCCAGAACCGTACCGGCTACCCATCCTGGAATAGCCACACTCATGACACCGTACATATACCAGGGCTCCAGCTTTCCTTTCTGGGAAATGCAGAGACCGAAAATTTCGTCAGTAATACCAAAAGCCATGCACAACCGGTGCCCCATAGGAAGCTCATGATCGATCTTCTGGGACAGGGCACAGGACATGAGACAGTACCGCAGGTTGATCACCGCCTGAGAGATTGCCATCTCCACGAAAGACGCCCCTGACGCGATCAGGGTAAAGGAAGCAAACTGCCCCGCTGATGTTAAATTCGTCAGTGACATGACTGCTGCCTGCATCGGCGTCAGATCTGCCAGCCTGGCCGCGATTCCTATGGTGATCGAAACAAAGAAATATCCCAGGGCAACTGGAATTCCTTCTTTCATTCCTTTTAAATACATCTGTCCATGCATGACACAAATCCTCTTTTCTTGCCTTTCTTTTTATCCTCTGTAATCTTCCAATTTCAGGATCGCTTCGTGAATCATCTTCGCATCCACCGGATACGGTGTATGGGTCAGTTCCTGGTTCTCCATGGTGATCCGCAGCACGTCCTCCAACGGATCGTCCTTCTCCAGCTCCAGATCTGCCAGACAGGTTGGAAGTCCAACCTCCTTATTAAAATCATAAGCCAGCTTTAACTTCTCCATATTCTGATCCACCATCAGGTTCACCAGGGTTCCGTAGGAGACCACCTCGCCGTGCAGATGATGCTTTTCGATATGTTTCCGACAAGTCAAACCATAGAACAATGCATGGGCGATACCGCCATTGTAATACGGATGAACGGATACGGACACGATACCTGGGGAAATGGCTACATTCAAGATACAGTCCTCTAATTCCTCAGTGACAACTCCCGCCTCTGCGTCCTTCAGCGCCTTCTTTCCTTCTTTTAAGAATGGATAGAAGCAAAGTTTTCCTGCGGTGATACCCAGTTCACTGCCGTAATCCAGTGGCTCTCCCGCTTTGGCAGACCACTCAGACTCTACATTCTTCGCCATAGCGTCGCCGATACCCGCCCGGAAATACTTGATCGGAGCCGCCAGAATAATCCGTGGGTCGATAAAGCAATGCGCCGGTACGTGATGCAGTCTCGGAATATCGCAGAAAGAGCCGTCCTCATGGTACATGATGCTGATCTTGGTGATCGGCGCGCAGTTAGAAGCAATGGTCGGCACTGTAAATACCGGTTTTCCCAGGTGGTCTGCCGCTAATTTTACTGTATCTAAGCATTTACCGCCGCCAACTGCCAGAAGCATATCCGCCTCTTTGGCTCTCGGATTTTCACAAATCTTTTTTACATTTTCATGGGTGGCGTCATGGCCGTACAGCAGTTCTCCAAGCATGGCAAGTCCCGCTTTCTCAATGGCAGGAACCACATAGTCCTTGGCTGCTTTCCACGCTCGCTCCCCATGGATCACAAAAAGCTTCTTCCCGTATTTTACCATCTCACACTGGAAATGATCAAATGCATCTTCACCGATGGTGAATTGTGGCAAATAAATTGACTTTAACTGTTCCATATGTTCTCCCCTCATATCCCGGCGATCCACCTCTTATTTCTGTGGATCCACCAGCATCCTCACAAATCGCCTTGTTTCTTATCTGGTTATTTCACTAAATATCCGCCATCAACTGGAATGATCGCGCCATTTAAGTAATCAGAAGCTGCAGATGCCAGGAATACGCACGGTCCTTTCATGTCTTCTGGAGTTCCCCATACATGAGCCGGGATACGATCTGTGATCTCCTTAAATCTTGGATTGGACGGATCTGTCAGTGCGGTATTCATCTCCGTATCCATATAACCAGGCGCCAGGGCGTTGACATTGATGCCCTTGCCAGCCCACTCGTTGCACAGAGCTTTCGTCAGTTGGGCAACACCACCCTTGGAAGCTGCATAAGCCGGTACGGTAAATCCACCAAAGAAGGATAACATAGAAGCGATGTTGATGATCTTACCCTTGCTTCCCTGAGCCATAAACTGCTTTCCAGCCAACTGGCACAGACGGAATACTGCGTTTAAGTTGATATTTAAGACGAACTCCCAGTCCTCATATGGGAACTCCTCCGATGGATGGCGTTTCTGTACGCCAGCACCGTTGACAATAATATCCAGATGTCCGCCCAGAGACTTCACTGCGTCCTCAAAACCATTTTTCAGACTCTCCGCGTCTCCTAAGTTGGCGATCACACTGTGACAGGTAAATCCTCTGTCACAGAACTCCTTTGCCACCTCTGGAGTCTTTGGATTAATATCAATGATACACACCTCAGCACCAGCCTCCATCAGTCCCTCTGCCATACCATGGCAAAGTCCCTGTGCCGCGCCGGTTACGATTGCTTTCTTACCTGTCAGATCCGTAAAATTCTTCATGACAATCTCCCCTTTTCTTCTTTCATCACGGTAACTCCCGTGAAATCTGATCAAAATTATCCAGAAGTCTTTCTCCTGTTAAAAAAAGTCGGACGCACCTGTTCGGATACGCCCGGCTTCTATTTTTCAGTAATGCTGTTTCTAAAAATTATTTAGATGCAACAACGCTATCAACGTATGCTTTCAGTTCGTCATCTTTGCAGCCTGCATAGAAGCAATCTAAGAATCTAGGAATCAGAGCTTCTTTTACCATGTTCTGATCCAGGGATTTTAATGCCTCTACCAATGGTTTTGCAATCTGGGTCTTCATCGTAGACAGGATCGCAGCGTTGCGGTTCTGGCTCTCTTTACCAGATGCTGGATAACCCTGGCCCTTTGGTGAACCAAATGCCTTTGTGAAAATGTTGTTTAAGTTCAGATCTGCGCCCCAACCAAATCCCTTTGCGTAAGGAATGGATAAAGCGTTACCATTGTTGATCTGTAAGAACAGATATGCATCAGTTGGCTCGATGCAGTATCCGCAGACAACGCCTGGATACATATTTAAAGACATTAATGCGCCCTGGCCAGTACCGCAGCCTGTGATCACGAAATCAACAGCGCCGGAATTTAACAGCAGAGCTGCCTGGATACCCAGATGCAGATAAGTCAGTCTTGGGTTGTCCTCGGTATAAGCTTCCGGTACATCCTGAGGAACTAATGGAGCCTCCATAGCTGTGTTGTATACCGTATGTCCCATTGGCTCAACAACCTTCTTTAACTCGCCTAAGATCGTTGGGTTCTTGGAAGACTGGCTAAATTCGTTCATTAATGCAATTTTCATGATTTTATTCTCCCTTTCTTTTGATCCGGCCTGAAAAACCGGTCCTTTATAAATAATCAAATCACTGCTTTCTTATTATACTTGATTTAAACATGTTT
>ERZ773133.1828-NODE-1828-length-21876-cov-10.073507_pt1 | contig 21876 bp, 20 predicted proteins | sample MGYA00580861_ERZ773133 | MGnify/ENA primary metagenome ERZ773133 (study PRJEB29015, sample SAMEA2737844) | human gut metagenome | biome: human gut; feature: human-associated habitat; material: faeces | place: China | collected 2012 ...
ATCAGCAGATGGTGAAAAATGTGGCCGACGCCCGTATTGTAATCACTCACGGTGGTCCGGCAAGTTTTATCATGCCACTACAAATAGGTAAGACTCCTATTGTTGTGCCGCGTCAGCACCAGTTCAACGAGCATGTAAATAATCACCAGGTTGAGTTTGCAAGGAATGTGGCTCAGAGAATGGGAACGATTATTCCAGTGGAGGACATTAATACACTGGGAGATATCATAACGAACTATGATCAGATTGTTGCCGACATGGGACATGGTATGAGTAGTAATAATGCCAAGTTTAATGAGAAACTTAAAAAACTGGTAGACGATTTGTTTGGTGGGGAAAACTGATGAAAGAATTACTAATAATGGCAAAGTCACTAGGTGGCGGCGGATCTGAAGTGGCTTTGATAGAATTAATTAATGCACTTCCCGAAGAACTTTACAATATAACACTTGTATTGCTTGATTCGGACAATGAATATGCTTACCGTCTAAAAAAGAATGTTAATATTGTTCAGTTGACTTTTAATAGTTCTTTTGCAAAATCACTGGTTTCAATGTATGCTTTTCCGGCAAAGGTATTGAAAAAATTATCGGTTAACTCATTTATTGCATATTATGATTTTATTTCGAATTGTGTGACGAACGTTTTTGAAAAGACTTATGACATTGCTATTGACTTCTATGGATATGGTTCATTTGTGACAGCTTTCTTGGCGACGAAAATACAAGCAAAGAAAAAGGCAACATGGCTTCATGATGAAAAACCATACTGGATGAAAAGCGTTCAAAAATACTTATGCGAATATGACAAGATTTATGGCGTGTCCCAGGCAGTTGTTGATGCATTTTGTAGAGAGTATCCGCATTATAAAGATAAGGCTGCCGTATTTTATAATGTAATTGATATTGAAGAAATCAAGCGAAAGTCTGAACAAGATGAGATAATACCGTTCAAGGAAAGCTTCAATATTGTAACTGTTGGTCGATTGACAGAACAGAAAGGCTATGACATTGCTATAAAAGCAGCAAGCATTTTGAAGAAGAGGAAAATCAATTTTGCATGGTATGCTATTGGTGGTGGCAGAGATGAAAAAAAGCTAAAGAAATTAGTAGAGAAGTACTGTCTGGAAAATCAATTTGTGTTTCTTGTTCGTAAAAAAAATCCATACCCATATATGAAGCACTGCGATTTATATGTTCAACCATCTCGCCATGAGGGGTATGTAATTACTTTGGTAGAGGCACGTGCATTATGTTTGCCAATTCTGTCTTCGGACATTCCTTCAGCAAGAGAGCAGATACAAGATGGTATAAATGGATACGTTGCTGAACTGAGTGCGGAAGATCTGGCAGATAAAATTGAGTATTTATATAACAATCCTTCTCAAAGGAAAAAGACTGTTGAGTATTTGAAAGAACATCCGATTGATTTCTCTACGGAGTTACTAAAGCTAGAAATTATTTGAAAAGAGATTGTTTATGAGAAAATTTAAAGTAGTAATGATAACTTCATATTTTGATAGAAACGGTGTGACATCCCAAGTCATGAATTATGCTACGAATCTGGATAAGGATAGATTTCAAGTGTTTATTGCTGCCGGAGAACCTTATGATATCGGCTATGAAAAAATGTGCCAAGAAAACAATATAGAACTATGTAAGTTGCCACAGAAGCAGAAGAACGCTTATGCATATTATAGGACAATCTATTCTTATCTGAAGAAAGTAAAAGCAGATATTGTTCATGTACATGGCAGCAGTGCATTGATTGCCGTTGAACTTCTAATCGCTATGTTGGCAGGAGTGCCGGTTCGTGTTTCTCATAGTCATAATACAATTTGTTCTCATCCGCTGTTACATCAGGTGCTAAAACCGATTTTAAAAGTGGTGTCAAATTATCATTTGGCATGTGGAGAACTTGCAGGAAAGTGGATGTATGGCGATAGAGCATTTCAAGTTATTCCAAACGCTTTTGATACGAAAACGTTTGTTTTGAATTCAGATAAACGGTTTTCAATTAGGAAAAAGCTGGGGGTAGATGATAATTTAGTAATAGGACATATTGGCAAATTTAACAGTCAGAAAAATCAAGAATATCTAATTCGAGCCTTTGAAAAACTGTCGTATATAGATGATAAAGCAATGCTGCTTTTGGCGGGAAATGGGCCGGATTTGGAGAATATAAGGGGCCAAGCACAGCGTACGGTCTGTGCAGATCGAATTATCTTTTGGGGAGAAACTACGAATCCTGAAAGTTTATATTCTGCTATGGATATCTTTGCTTTGCCCTCCAGGTTTGAGGGATTACCTGTTGTACTCCTCGAAGCGCAGATTTCAGGATTGCCTTGCATTGTGTCGGACAAAGTAACACGAGAAGTTGATTTTGGAGATATTATTTGGAAATCAATAGAGGATGATCCACAAATATGGGCAGATACAATTTTATCAATGGGGCAAAGGACAGAAGTACAGAGAAAGCAATATCGCTTGCAACATGTAAAGCAAATTGCACGTTATGATATTAAAGAATCCGCAAAATTGGTTGAGAATATTTATGAGTGTAAATTACTAAAAAAGAAATAAAAGAAAAATTAAGAAAAAAAATTAACAATTAAGCTACATATAGTTTATGAAAGGGGATTAATATGCCAACATATGAAGGATTAAGGCTGAAAGTATTATGAAAATACTTCACAAGTTTTACATTGGTTTAGTGAGTGCATGGAAGATGTTCTGCGCCAAAGTTAGTGCTCATGGGAAAATCCAAGCAACATGGGTCAATTCAATCAGAGGAGACTTCAAGACTGAAATTATAGGCAATGGATCAATCACGATTGGACATTTTCTAATGTCCAGAGGTCCGCTATATTTAAAGTCTGTAAATGATGGAAAACTGACGATTGGCGACGATGTGTTTTTTAATCATAATTGCTCTATAACCTGTGCAGAGAAGGTAACGATTGGAAATCATTGTATGTTCGCCAATAATATTGTTATCATCGACCATGACCATGTGATAGGTGGTAATGGCGTGACAGGTGAACTTACTGCAAGGCCGGTAATTATTGAAGATCACGTTTGGTGTGGAGCCAATGTAACGATAACAAAAGGTGTTCATATTGGATCTGGTGCTGTTATTGGTGCGAATGCTGTAGTAGTAAATGACATTGAAGCCCATGCAATTGTTGCAGGTGTCCCAGCTAAAAGAATTAAATAACATAAAATAGTAGAGGAAATAAAATGATACCCAAAATGATTCATTATTGCTGGTTTGGCGGAAAACCACTACCGAAAGATGTTTTAGATTGTATTAAAACATGGGAAAAATATTGCCCGGATTACGAAATCAAACGATGGGATGAGTCAAATTTTGATGTGAATAGCCATCCGTTTATGAAAGCAGCGTATGAAGCAAAAGCATGGGCGTTTGTTTCGGATTATGCAAGATTGAAAGTGGTATATGATAACGGCGGAATCTATTTAGATACTGATGTTGAACTTCTGAAAAAACCTGATTTTCTGTTAGAAAATCAGTGTTACATAGGGATTCAGCAACCTGAATCCCTATGTAACACTGGACTTGGTTTTGGTGCCCAAAAATCAAGTTCAGTGGTACAAAAGATGATGGAATGCTATGATTCGATTTCTTTTACAGATCAGAAAAAAAGCACATTTGCGTGTCCGTGGCTTAATGATAAGGTGATTCGTTCATTTGGTAAGGTTAGCAATGAAGATATTACCTACCTAAAAGAAGTAACGGTATATCCGCCACGTTTTTTTGATCCGCTTTCGACGGGTAATACAAAGAATTTACTTTGTGATGAAACAGTGTCGATTCATCATTACGCAGCAACATGGGCGGGTAACAAGCAGAGATGGAAGAGAAAGCTGATTCGTTTTTTTGGGGAAGATAGATATTTTAAGTTAAAGAAGTTGTTTCGACGAGTACAGTAGCATTTGGGGAAAACAAGCAAAGGAAACGATGAAATGGAATGGTTGACACTATTTATATATATATTGATTATTTTTTTTAATATTTTTTTTGACAAATTTATTCCATATGCTAACTATACAGATGAGCTGATATGCTTGCTTTTTATGGCTATAGATATCGTATATATTTGTAAAGATAAAGGGAAAGTGGCTGTTAATAAGGAACAAAAAAATAGCATATTATGCATTCTGTTAGTGCTTTTTATTGGAATTGTGGGAAATGTTATGTATGGATATATGCCATCAGTTTCCGTAATTGGGAGAGATATAATAGGAACGTTTAAGTTCTTTATTATATATTTGGTCGGAATAAGAATTATTGTAAAAAATAATATTCGATTGAACTCGAAAAAAATAATAAGTACAGCAAAAATTATAATAACTGTTATTTTTGTTTTTGGAATAGTTAATTTGCTTGTAAATACTGGAATAGCAGATGAAGTAAGATATGGCCTTAGAAGTTATAAGTTTATTTATTCTCATTATACGTACCTTGTTTATAATGAAGTGCTCTTATACAGTATTCTAGCAACAGAGGATAAAAGAAATGCAGTGTTTAAGATAATGTCGCTGCTTTCAATTGCGGCAACTTTCCGAACAAAGGGATTTATTACGATTGCATTTATCTTAGCGTATTACCTCTTGAATTTTGCTAAAAAGAAAAGAATATCATTTAAAGATATTTTCAAACCGGTTTATATTGCTCCAATCGGAATTGTATGCTTTTTTATTTCAAAAAGCAAAATTCAGCAATATTTATCATGGGGAGCGAGTCAAAGCATAAGAGTTGGTGTACATAGCGTTGGATTAAAAATCGCAAATGATCATTTCCCTTTTGGAACAGGTTTTGGGACATTTGGAACGAATATCTCTTATAAAAATCAGTCACAACTATATAATATTTATAATTCGTTGAATTATTCTCATCTAATGAATTATGGATATGCTACAATGTCGGACGTGTACTGGCCATCAATTTATGTTCAATTTGGTTATATTGGAATGATTGTTTATGTGATACTGATTATACAAATTTGCAAAGATTTGTTGAATAACGCAATGCTGAATAACAGGTGTATATTTTCAATATTATTGATTCTATTTTATATGGTTTCTGCAAGCTTGAGTGAAGCTACATTTAGCAATGAATCTGGAGCGTTTTCGGCTGTGGTTATATTAATAATAGTTGCAATATCAAGAAAAAATGCGCTTATAAAGTGTGATTGCAAGGATAACGAGGGGATAAATTGTGGATGATTTAATAAGCGTTATTGTTCCAGTATATAATGTGGAAGATTATTTGGAAAAAAGTTTGTCTTCATTGTTAATTCAAACATACAGAAAGCTTCAAGTTATTATAATTGATGATGGCTCAACAGACAACAGTGGGGAAATATGTGATTATTATGGAGCAAACGATGGGCGTATTGAGGTTTACCATATACAAAATGCGGGGGTTTCCAATGCGCGTAATCAGGGGCTGAACTACGCAAAGGGAAAATACATTTATTTTTTTGATCCGGATGATTCCCTTGAGCCGGATGCGCTTTGGACGCTCTATAAACAAATAAAAAATGGAGCGGATTTAGTAGAGTGTTCATATTTTAAGGACTTCACAAATGTAAAGGAGGAAGTAATTCATCCGGAGAAAAAAATTTCCAGTCAAGAGGCTATCAGAAGTTTATTACTGTGGGATGGATATCTAACATCATTTTGCTGGGATAAACTGTATAATAAAGAAAAAATTGGAGATATAAGGTTTGACTCAAAATTAAAGATTGGCGAAGATAATCTTTTTGTGTTTGAGTATTTGCTCAAGTGCGAAAGTGTTATAGTGCTAGACTGCCCACTGTATAACTATCTGATAAGAGAAAATTCTGCTATTGGAAATGTGTACACAGAAAAAAAGAAAGATTCAGTTCGTGCAGCAGGAACAATATATGAAATATGTAGTAAGCGAAGTATGATGCACTATGAAGCTAAAATTCATGTTGGGTTGGCATCTTTTTTTTCATATGCGAATTTATTGAATACGGTTCCTTATGAGAAAATAAAAGAATTTAAAAGTGATTGCAAATTTTACATTGATTCTATGAAAGTATGTTCTTGTGGGCTCCTTTGGAAATTGGTTGGAATAAAAATGACTATTCTTTATAAAACGGCGCAGTACATTCCGTTTCTGTATAAGGCATCGGGCTTCATACGAAGGAAAAGCCGTTAATAAATCAGTATCATTCTTTTTCGTCAATAAAGCAACTGATAAAAAGGATAATATGTAAAGTATACTGGCTAGCTGTTTAAAAAGAAAATTACATAGCGTAGTTTATTAATGTCGGTTTATGTAAAAATTGTGGAAGGAGTTGAGAAAAAATGAGAAATCAAAGATCTATTGGTGTCAATGCAGGACTCAACATGATTAGAACGGCATGTCAGGTGATTTTTCCATTGATTACTTTTCCGTATGTATCACGAGTCCTTCATGTTGAAAATATAGGAATTTACAATTTTTGTCAGTCGGTTATTTCGTATTTTTCATTGCTGGCGGCTTTAGGAATTAGCACCTATGCTATCAGAGAGGGAGCAAGATATCGAGATAATGAAGAAAAGATGTCATTATTTGCTTCGGAGGTCTTTTCAATTAACTTTATTTCGACAGTTTTTTCGTATCTAATTTTAGGAGTGTGTATCCTTTTAGTTCCAAGATTTAACCAATATAGTTCAATAATGGTAGCGTTAAGCATAAGCATAATGTTTACGCTGATTGGAAGTGAATGGATATTTCAAATTTATGAGGACTATAAATATATCACAATTCGAGGCATTTTGTTTCAGTTTATTTCATTAATACTTATGTTTGTACTCGTTAGGAATAGCAGTGATTTGTTTGCTTATGTATGGATCACAGTTATATCATGCAGCGGCGCAAATATACTTAATGCTGTTTCTAGAAGAAAATATTGTAAGATAAGACTTACCATTAATGCAAAAATTCTAACGCATTTGGCTCCAATATTAGTTCTGTTTGCAACATCAGTAGCGACAACAATATATACGAATGCAGATACTACAATACTTGGTTTCTTTTCAGGAAATAAATCAGTTGGATTGTATTCTGTTTCCACCAAAATCTACACTATTGTAAAACAAATGCTGGCTGCAATTATTATTGTTTCAATTCCGAGATTATCTGCTTATCTGGGAGAGAAAAAAATAGACTATTTTAATAGAACAGCCAACCAGATTTTGAATGCACTTGTTGTTATTGTCGTTCCGGCAATGGTTGGATTGATTGCATTAAGCAAAAACATAGTTTTTATTATTGCAGGACAAGAATATGTTGATGCAAATATATCGCTTAAGATTCTTTCTGTTGCGTTGCTTTTTAGCATTTTTAGTTGGTTCTATACATCGTGCATTCTAATACCTTATAGGTGCGAAAATAAGGTGTTGATGGCAACGATTGTTGCGGCTCTTGTTAATATAGGATTAAATTTTATCCTTATTCCAACATTCCAGCAGAATGCTGCGGCATTTACTACTGTTATTGCGGAGTTACTGTCAATGGTTATAACATGGTGGTATGGAAGAAAATATTTTAGGGTCAGTTTTCTAAAAAAGGACATTCTCTCAGTTGCTATAGGATGCCTGGCAATATGGACTATATGTTCTATATCAGAAAAATATATTAGTTCAGTACTGATTTCTACAGTTTTTTCAGTGACTGCTTCGGTTGTTATTTATATGATTGTTCTGTTAATAATGAAGAATCAGGCGGTAAAATTAGTTTTAGAGATACTTCATATCAAAAAATAATTTTGTTTTTTTTACACACGAAAATACAGCCGGTGGATGCTTCTAATCACATCATCATGGACTACTCAATCCATGATGCAATCGAGGCTGGTACGGGATGACCTATCACGAAGATGTCGCAGCCGTAAAGGACAGCTTCAAGAAGATGCTGGAGAATGGCGTGTACAAGGCTGATTTATTTGCAGACTTGTGATATACTGGGAGCGGTAGCTCCCTGCGCTGCTTGCGCATTTGTGTTTGCTTTATTAACAACACAAATTGAAAAGGCAGGAAAATTAGATGTGCCTCAAAGTGGGTCTGAATTGTTAGGAATAATTATATATACAATCTTACTTGTTGTGGCTGTTATAAGTAATGTTGGAAGGCTTTATGTTCAACATACATCGAAGAACAATGCAGTATTAGAAAAAGGCTATACTGCATCATAAGGGTTTTAGCAATAACAAACGTGTCGACTTTATGTTCGGCTGAGATGTGATAAATATTGAAGGAAAGTGATGTTTATGAAGCAAAGAGTAAAACAACTTGCAATAACTGAGAGATCAGTGAAAATGAAAAAGATTTTTGCAGTAGTTATTATAATGTTTATTTTTTCGATAATAATTTTGGGGGTAGGAAGTAAATTAGTGTTCCAAAAAATTTGTGAACGAAGAGAAACAGCATGGCCAGATTTGGGAACAGCAGATGATGAGCAATATGAGTGGCTTACCGAAGCATATAAAATAAAGCAAAAAAATAATGAAAAAATTGTTATCTCGGCTTCTGATGGAACAAAGTTGGAAGGTCATTATTATGAGAGAAAGAAGAATGCTCCATTAGTAATCTTCTTTCATGGGTTTAGAGGTCATAGTTACGTGGATGGTGTGCCGATTTATAAAATTGCGCAGAAAGAAAAATGGAATGTTTTACTTGTTAGTATGCGTGCGCATGATGAAAGTGAAGGAAATATTTTTACATTGGGAGTGAAGGAACGTTATGATTGTGTAGATTGGGCTAATTGGGCTGCAAAACATTTTGGAAGAGAAACACCGATATTTCTTATGGGAATTTCAATGGGTGGAGCAGTGGTCACAATGAGTAGTAATTTGGATTTTCCAGATTCTGTTTGTGGAATTATTGAAGATAGTGGATTTACAACATCAACAAAAATGTTAGAGTTAAATTGTAAGAGCTCTTTGCCTAAAGGAATGCCAGTAGAGGTATTCAAAATTTTTGCAGATGTGGGAATAAAGCTTTGGGGAGGATTTGATTTAAAAGAGGCTGATGCTTGTAAGGCGGTATCACAGACAAAAATTCCGATTTTAATTATTCATGGTGATATGGATAACTTGGCACCATTATATATGGCAAAAGAAATTTATAATAGTTGTAAAAGCAGTAAAGAAATTTATATAGTTCATGGTGCAGGACATGCAGAGAATTATAAAAAAGATCCAGAGGGATATGAAAAGATAATAACGACGTTTATTAAAGAAAGAGTGCCATAAACGTAAGCGCTGAATTTTTAGGTATGATAGAAAAATCCCCGACTACTTTTCAGTAGCCGGAGCACCTTGACAATTTTACATCAAATCGTATAAAATGCACTGTATATACTCATGTATATGGGTTAGCAATGATTAATTTAAAGCGATAATATTGCGTAATATATGGTAGCACACGATATGGTGTAGTTTTGGAGGAAAAACAGACCATCGTGGCGTGCGGAGCAGGGGCAAGCACCAAGCGTGTCTGGCCTGTACCGAATCCGGATGGCACACACCGCATCGACAGATGCGAGAATGTCAAGGATGTAGGGCAGTATATTGCAAGGGGTGATGAGATGATAGAGAGGAAGCAGAGGCTGTTTGAGGAAAAATAAGCAGAATGACATATAAATAATGTATAATATTGAGCTGATAATACTATACAGATTGGCGAATATGTCAAAAATTGTAAAGAAAACCTAATATTCATTGACAATGAATAAAAAAAAGGTGAAAATAAGTCATTGGAAAATCCAATTAGATACAACAAAAGATACGCTAATCCGAATAAATATACAAAAAACAAAATAGACTAAAAATATTCGGGGGGGGGTACAAAGGTACCTCCCTCGGAGTGGGTATAGGGGAAATAAAAGATACCATAAGGAGAATTTGGAAAGAATGTACAGAAAGAAAGGCAGAGGATGGACAAAGCATATAGACTTTATGCTTATAGATATGGCATGCATTGTTATAGCATTTTTTATTTCATATGTGATACGCTTCGGCTTTAATAACCCATATGTGGACAAGGACTACCGTATACTGGGCGTAGCATTTCTTCTGATAGATTTCTTTGTGGAGATAATGGCAGATTCATTCAAGAATGTCCTGAAACGCGGATATCTGGATGAATTTATATCGACCTGCAAGCATGCAGTTCTTGTATTTATGGTGACAGCGCTGTTTCTGTTCACCACACAGATGGCTGATATATACTCGCGATTATCATTTTATATCATGTTTCCAATCTATGTGACGATAACATATGTAGCAAGACTGGCGTTCAAGAGCTTCATTAAGAAAAAGGACTTTGTTGCATCTAAGAAATCACTGTTTGTCATAGCACCTGATGCAATACTTCGAGATACACTGCGCACGGTGGAGAAAAGCTGTATAGGCTATACAAAGATAGTAGCAGCTTCACTGGATACAGACATGAAGGGTGAGACTATATGCGGCATACCGATAGTTGCAAATCACGATGGCATAATAGACTATGCGTGCGATGAATGGGTGGATGAGGTGCTCATTCCGCCTTGCAGCGAGGATGAATATCCTGAAAAAATGGCAGATATATTCCTAGAGATGGGAATTGCAGTACATACAGGAATAGCAAAAAACGGTACAGCCCAGGGTGGCTACAAGCAGATAGAAAAGATAGGCGACTACACAGTAGTTACATCAAGCGAGAACTATGCAAATCCAAGCGCACTTCTGGTAAAGAGAGGAATGGATATAGTCGGAGGACTGGTGGGCTGCCTGTTCACACTTATCATCATGATATTTGTGGGGCCTATGATATACATAGCATCACCGGGACCGATATTCTTCTCACAGGAGAGAGTCGGCAGAAACGGCAGAAAGTTCAAGATGTATAAATTCCGCAGCATGTATATGGATGCCGAGGAGCGAAAAAAGGAGCTTGCGGCACAGAATAAAGTGGGCGACGGAATGATGTTCAAGATGGACTTCGATCCTAGAATCATAGGCAATAAGGTGCTGCCAAACGGAAAGAAGAAAACCGGAATCGGACAGTTCATCAGGAAAACAAGTCTGGATGAATTCCCACAATTCTTCAATATACTAGTAGGAGATATGAGCCTGGTAGGCACCAGACCACCGACACTCGACGAGTGGGAGAAGTATGAACCACACCACAGAGCCAGAATGTCATTCAGACCGGGACTGACCGGACTATGGCAGGTGAGTGGCAGGAGCAATATCACGGACTTTGAGGAAGTGGTGAAGCTGGATACTAAGTATATTAGGGAGTGGAGTGTTAAGAATGATTTGAGGATTATTTTCAAGACTGTTGTAAGTATTATGCAAAGTGATGGAGCAATATAGAAAACCATCGCATTGGAAAATCCTATCCATACGGAAGTGTACATAGAAAATTAGAGGACGAATACACACATAGAGAATAGAGAAATATAAGTGAAAATTAAGAGATTTTTATTGTAGAAAGATGGGACTAATTTATGAAAAAATATAATAAAGATAAAGTCAAAGTGTGTTTAGTAGGTTCTTCAGGAGGACATTTAACACATTTATATATGTTAAAACCATTTTGGGAACATAAAGAAAGATTTTGGGTTACTTTTGATAAAGAAGATGCAAGAAGTTTACTTGAAGGTGAGAGAGTTTATCCTTGTTATTATCCTACAAATCGTAATATTAAAAATCTGCTTAGAAATACAGTAGTAGCTTGGAAAGTGCTGAGAAAAGAAAAACCAGATTTGATTATTTCAAGTGGAGCAGCGGTATCTGTTCCATTTTTCTATTTGGGTAAATTATTTGGTGCAAAATTGATATATATAGAAGTATTTGATCGTATTGATAAACCTACATTATCTGGAAGATTAGTTTATCCAATTGTAGACAAATTTGTTGTGCAATGGGAAGAACAAAAACAGGTTTATAAAAAAGCAATTAATTTAGGAAGTATATTTTAAAGGTAGGGATTCAATATGATTTTTGTTACAGTAGGAACACATGAACAACCATTTAATAGATTAGTACAAAAAGTAGATGAATTAAAAAGAGATGAAATTATTAAAGAGGATGTTATTATACAAACAGGATTTAGTACATATACTCCTCAGTATTGTCAATGGAGTAAGTTAATTCCTTATCAGCAGATGGTAAAAAATGTAGCAAACGCAAGGATAATAATTACGCACGGAGGTCCGGCTAGTTTTATTATGCCACTTCAAATTGGAAAGACGCCTATAGTAGTGCCACGTCAGAAAAAATTTGACGAACATGTAAATGACCATCAAGTTGAATTTGCGAGAAATGTATATGAGCGAATGGGAACAATTATTCCAATAGAAGATATTGGAAAGCTAGAGGAAACAATTGTAAATTATGAGCAAATTGTTAGTAAGATGAGTCATGGAATGAGCAGTAATAATTTAAATTTTAATCAGAATTTGGAAAAAATAGTAGAAAAACTATTGAGTTGAGGATTAAGTATGAAAAAAGTTGGAATTATGTCAATGCAACGTATTGCAAATTATGGCTCATTTTTACAAGCGTATGCATTAAAACAATTGATTGAAGAATTAAATTGTGAAGTTCAATTTGTAGATTATCATGTTGGAGCACCAATAATTGCAGATGAGGCGGATAGTAAAAATAAACTAGTACGAAAATTTGAAAAGGGGATTGAAACTTTTCATTATCAAGCTCCATTTTTACATAAAATTTCATTTATTCGTTATAAGCAATCTTTTAGCAAGAAATATATGCCTTTATTAGGTATTTCTAATGAGATGAATTATAATCCATCTTTAGACTGCCTTGTAATTGGTAGTGATGAAGTTTTTAATTGTATCCAAAAAAATTCTAATGTGGGATATTCACTGGAGTTATTTGGAGAAGATAATAATGCAAAAAAATTAATTACTTATGCAGCTTCATTTGGAAATACAACTTTAGATAAGCTGAAAAAGTATAAGAAATCAGATGAAATTAGTGATTTATTAAAAAAATTTAATGCAATATCAGTAAGAGATACGAACTCAGGAATTATTGTAAAACAACTTACAGGAAATGAACCCGTATATAATTTAGATCCTGTTTTGACATATGATTATATGAAATGTTGTGACAAAATTCCTAAGGTTAAAATACAAGAAAAGTATATGATTCTTTATGCGTATGCAGGACGAATTTCTGATAGAGAATCAGACTGGATTACTAAGTATGCAAAGAAGAAAAATTTAAAAGTATACGCTATTGGTGGAATTCAAAAGTGTGCAGATCGTTTTATAGATTGTTCTCCATTTGAAGTGTTAGCATATTTTAAAAATGCGGAAGAAGTTATTACAGATACATTTCATGGAAGTATTTTTTCTATTATTACGCATCGACCGTTTACTACGTTGGTTAGAAAAAGTGTAGGAAATAGTTATGGTAATGAAGAAAAATTGGTTGATTTACTTAATCGTTTGGGGTTAAGTTTACGAATGACGGCTCAAATTGCAGAAACAGAAAATATTAATGCTCAATTAATGGATTATGATAAAGTTGAAAAGATTTTGTCGATTGAAAGACAAAATGCTCGTCAATATTTATATGAAAATATTAGAATTTAATGTATTAAATAATAAGTAATTTGGAGAGTATATATGAAGGATATAGTAGTAGGGGTTATTTTATTTAATCCTGATATAGATATACTGGAAAATAATTTGGAAACAATATTAAAACAGTTTAATCAAGTAATTCTTTTTGATAACTCTGAAAAGTCGAATGAAACAGCTATTAGTGCTCTGAAATATAAAGAAAAAGTAGTATATAAGTCTGAAAATAAAAATTGTGGAATGGCGTATGCTCTGAATCGTATTATGGAAATAGCTGGACAGTATGGGTATTCTTGGGTTATCACATTTGATCAAGATTCAAAAATTCCTAATAATATATATCAGGAGTATAGTAAATATTTAAATAAGATGAATGTAGGAATTATTTGTTCGCAAGTGATTGATAAAAGAAGAAAATACATGGAGTTAGATGGAAATCATAAGGATTTCGAAAAAGTAAATAAATGTATAACATCAGCTAGTTGTACGAAGATTGAAGCTTGGAAACAAGCGGGGAAATACGATGAAATGTTATTTATAGACTTGGTAGATAATGATTTTAGTAAAAGAGTAAAATATATTGGATATGATATATATAGAGCAAATAATGTTATATTAGAGCAAGAGTATGGAAACATTGAATATAAAAATATTTTATTTGCGAAAGTAGTTTTATGGATTGGAAAAAAAATACATAATAATAATATAGCTAAGCTTTCGTACAAAAAAAAGGTAAGTCCGATGAGAATTTATTATACAAATAGAAATGTATTGTATTTGAATAAAAAACATAAATTATATGGTGGAATAGGATATGAAAGTTATTACTGTAATAGCTATATTGAATTTTATTTGTTATTTAATTTAGCAAGTATCTTTCGCAGTGATAAAAAATTAGAAGTATTGAAAGCAGTAATAAAAGGAACTTATGATGGTATATTGCTAAGTAAAGAGGCAATACCTTATAGTTTTAAAAATGTAAAGGTGAAAAAATGAATTTAAAAGAATTAATGAAAAAAAAAATAATATCTGCATATACCACATCGGTGGATAAATATGAATCGGAAATTGTTAATTCAGTGTTAGAATATGAGAATTTTGAAGTAGAACAGAATGCTAAACCTCAAAAAACATCTAACATAGGAATTATAGTTGGTTCAATTGTTAGATATTCAGGTGGACATACTTCTATACTTAGATTGGGAACAGGATTATCTAAAAATGGAAAGACAGTGACTTATATTAGTTTTAAGAATCAATCTTTAGAAAAAATGCAAGAGGCAGCGAAGGGAAATTTACCGTCAGTAGAGGGTAAATTTGCAAAATTACAAGATGTAAGTCCGGAAACGTATGATATTATTATTGCTACCTCATGGCAAAGTGTTTATTATGCAAGAAGGTTTGAGGCATATAAAATGTATTTTGTTCAAGACTATGAGCCGTATTTTTTTAAGTTAAATGAAAGATATCTTCTTGCAAAAAAAACATATGAATTGGGATTACATATAGTTAGTTTGGGAAAATGGAATATCGAACAAATAAAGCGGCTGGGAAGTGTAAACGTAAAATATAAAACAGATTATATTGATTTTCCTTATGAACCCTCTGAATATATATGTTATGAAAGGAATTATGATAAATATATTGGAAAAAAAGATATTTCCATAGCTGTATATTCTAAAGAAGATGGAAAACGCATTCCTAATATGTTGCAAATTATTTTAAAAAAAGCTACAAAAGAATTACAATCAATGGGCATTTCTCTTGAAATTTATTTTTTTGGATTTGATAAAAAAACAAAAATTAAAATAGGAAAAAATTTGGGAAAACTGAACCGAAAAGAAATGATTGAATTATATAAAAAAGTGGACTTTGGTATGGTTGCGTCTATGACAAATATTTCATTAGTTCCATATGAAATGCTTGCAACGGGTTTACCGATTATTGAATTTATAGAAGGGTCATTTACGTCTTTCTTTCCTTCGGGAGCAGCAACATTAGTTGATTTTAATTATAAGATGTTGTGTGATGAATTAGTGAAATGTATTACAGTGAACAATATTGTTAAAAATCAGATACAATTAGCACAAAAATATTTAGAAACTCTTAGTTGGGAACATTCTTGTAGACAGTTTATTGATATCTTAGAAGAATTATAAGAAAGGGATTATTATGGAACTTATTACGGTAATAGTACCAATATATAATGTAAGTCAATATTTGGATAGATGTGTAAATAGCATTGTTAATCAAACATATAAAAACTTAGAAATTATTTTGGTTGATGATGGCTCAAGAGATGATTCATCAAAAAAATGTGATGAATACGCTATCAAATATAAAAATATAGTAGTTATACATAAAAAAAATGAAGGACTTGGTTTTGCTAGAAATAGTGGATTATCAATTGCAAAGGGAAGTTATATAGTGTTTGTTGATGGGGATGATTATATAGAGTCTACTATGATAGAACATTTATATAAAGATATGATTTTGCATAATGCAGATACATGTATTGGAGGTTTCAAACGTGTCTATAAAGATAAAATTGTAGAAAATAAAAATCCTTTTGCAGGACAAGAGTATGAAAACGATGAAATACTAAAAAAAGTATTAGTAAAAATGTTTGGAAAAAAGCAGGATTTGACAGATTTTATAGAGATGTCGGTATGGAAAGTATTATTTTCATCAAAAATAATTAACGAAAATAATATCAAATTTCCTTCAGAAAGGGTTTTTATTAGTGAGGATATTATATTTGATACGAATTACTATGTTCATTCAAATAAAGTATATATAAGTGATAATATTGGATATTGTTACTGTGATAATGAAGGCTCATTAACTACAAAATATCGATTTAATAGATTTGAATTACAAAAAAAATTATATGTGGAGTTAGTTAGGAGAACAAAAAATTTAGGAATTTATTCAGAATCTCAACAGAGATTGATTACCAGTTTTGTATCGGTTACAAGATATTGTATTAAACTTGAGCAAAAATTTTGTATAAAGAATGGAATCGTAGAGTCATTTAAAAATATAAAATATATTTGTAATGATTTTATATTACAAGATGCATTTAAAATTTATAATCAAGAAAAAGTTCCATTGAAATCAAAAATAATAAATAATTTAATTATAAAAAAAAGAATTATTATATTATTTGTTATTATGTGGATAAAAAATGCTTTTAATATTTAGATTCATCTTGAGTAGAGTGGAGATTATATGAAAAATGAAAGTTAAACATACGTCGATTTTGATATTTCTAGTATATCTTATGGTTTTGGATATTCCATATTTGAGTCAAACAATAAATAATATAATCATGTTATGCTGTGAAGCTTTAATCATATATGAATTATGGAATTTAAAATGTTTAGATAAAAGTATTTTTGAGAATAAATCAATTCTAGTTTATTTATGTGTTGTTTTAATAGCTACTATTGTTAATATGGGAATATCAACTAGATTAATGACTGCGCTTGTAATAGGAATAGAATATGTTTTACTATTTGTAGCGATGAAAGCTTTAATTATGATAAGAGGAACTTCTAGAACGTTAAACGGTATTTTAAAAATAACAGTATGGATTGTGCTAATAGTAGATTTATGTGTAATAGGTACACGTGGAAAAGGAATCGGTGGTAGTAGTATTTTACCATATTATTTGATTGGAAATAAATTTGCCGTTAGTTATTTACATATGTTTTTTTTAGGAATATTTTTATGCAAACCTGCAATTTCAAGGAACTTTATAAGAAGAATTATTACAAATATTATAGTGACAGCTTTTTGCGCATTTATATGCTATATGGTCGATTGTAATACAGGAATTGTAGGATGCATTGTTATTGGAAGCTTGACTTTTTTAATAGGAAGAAAAAAGAAAATTAGTGATTTTCTGCTAAGACCAGCCACATATTTGATAATTTTTTGTGGACTAACATTTTTACTTGTTGGAACACAGGTATTGTTGAATAACGTTTCATTTCAAAATATTATATCAAATGTATTTAATAGAGGAGTTACGTGGACAGGTAGGCTTGAGATGTTTCAATTAACATTACAGGCATTTTATAAACAACCGATTTGGGGATATGGAATAAATAGCACCTATGTTCAGCAAATTCTTGGTTGGGGAAATGCCCAAAATGGTATATTAAAAATTATGTTAGACACAGGTATTATGGGGATTATTAGCTTTTTAATTGTAGTATATTCAGTATTTTATAAAGCAAGAAAAAAAGAAAATATGATAAAAATTTTCCCTATAGTTTCGTTTTTATATGGAATGGCGGTTTGTTCTACTGTAGAAATTAATATTTCTGGACTGTATTTTTGGGCATTAGCTCTTGTATATAATGTAAAAGAAAGTAGAAAGGATAAGCAGACTTATGAAAGTTGATATTTTGTCAATGCAAAGGATATATAATTATGGTTCGTTTCTTCAAGCATATGGGCTTATGAAGCTTATTGAAGAAAGAGGACACGATGTTGAGTTTATAGATATAGAAACTGGAGAACATGAGGGGGTTCGAGTAGAAAAAGGGACTGTATTAGCAGATCATAAAAGAACATTTGATAGATATGCATTAAAGAGATTTATATTTAAAATAAGGGCAGAACAAAGAAATAAAATGTTTGAAGAACAGAGAAGAAAATATTTGAAACTTCCGGATGAAGAATGCACTAGTATTCCGTGTGACTTAGCTGTTATTGGAAGTGATGAAGTTTTTAATTGTAATAAAGCGAATCCATATGGAATTTCTTTACAATTATTTGGAAAAATTGACTGTGCAAAAAAAGTGATAAGTTATGCTGCATCATGTGGATATACAGATTATACAGATGTTCCTGAAGAATATAAAATATCTATTAGAGATGCGTTAAATAATTTATCTTTAATTTCTGTTCGAGATAAAAACACCTTTGAGTTTGTGGAAAAAATGACAGGAATACAAGCGGAATATAATCTTGATCCAGTATTGATTTATCCATTTAAAAAAGAAGTAGCACAAGTAGAAAATAAAGTATTAGGCTTAAAAAAATATATGGTAGTATATGCATATAAAAATAGATTTAAAAATGTGAGAGAAATAGAGATTATAAAAAAATTTGCTAGAAGTAAAGGGTTAAAAATAATTAGTTTAGGCGATTCTCAATATTGGGCAGATGATTTTATGATACCTACTCCATTTGAATTATTAGCATACTTTAAAAATGCAGATTATGTGTTGACAGATACTTTTCATGGAACGATTATGGCAGCAAAATATCATAAAAAGGTGGCAGTAGTGATACGACCGAGTAACGAAAATAAACTTGGAGATTTAATTTCAAGAATAGGTCTTGAAAGACGAAAAATTGAATCATTTAGTGATTTTCAAAAAGTAATAGAGTCTGAGTGTGACTACGAGAACTTTGAAGTTATTTTGAATAAAAATAGAATATTGACGGAAAATTATTTAGATAAGGCAGGATTATAAGTTGGAGAATCAAAAAAGAACAGAATATTTGGCTAAAAATACTGTTTTGTTTGCAATTGGAAATTTAGGAACAAAATTAATTAGTTTTTTTTTAGTTCCATTATATACGAATGCTTTATCAACAAATCAGTATGGAATTATTGATTTAATTGCATCAATATGTACAGTTCTTGTACCAGTTCTTACTTTTAATATTGGGGAATCTGTAATGAGATTTTCGTTGGATGAAGATGCTGATTATGATAAGATTTTTTCAGTTGGAATATTATTTATGGGAATGTGTATTACATTAGGAACTATTTCCATTCCTGTGTCTAATTATTTTGAATCAACAAAAGAGTTTGGGTGGTATATTTATTTTTATAGTGTTTCATTAGGAATTTGTCAGTTAGCAAATTGTAATTTAAGAGGACGGGAAAAACTTGTAGAATACGCTATTAGCAATATTTTACATTCTTTTAGTATCGCTATTCTAAATATATTTTTCTTAGTGATTTTAAAGAAAGGTATTCCTGGTTATTTTTATGCATACATATTGGCAAATATAATTACTGCAATATACGCTTTTGGAGTTGGAGAGGCTGTTAAATCATTGCATAAATTTAAAATAGATAAATGTTTATTAAAGGATATGGTATCTTATTCAGTAGTACTTATTCCTACTTCATTTATGTGGTGGATTATGAATTCATCAGATCGTTTGATGGTTTCAGCAATGGTGGGAATTGATGCAAATGGTATATATGCTATATCCTATAAGGTACCAACTTTATTATCAACGTTATCTATTATATTTAATCAAGCTTGGTCTTATTCGGCAATTAAGGAAGATTCAAGTGAAGATATAACAGAATATAGTAATAATATGTATAATCAAATGGTGCAAACAGTTGTTATCATTACGGGTGGACTGTTAATGGTAATGAAACCTTTTTTAAGTATTTATGTAGAAAAATCATATTATGCTGCTTGGAAATATACTCCTTATTTAATGATAGGATTTATGTTTATGACATTAGGAACTTTTTTGTCGACATCATATACAGTAAATAAAGATAGTTGGGGATTTTTAATATCTGGTACATTAGGGGCAATAATGAACTTAATTTTAAATTGGTTTTTAATTCCTATTTTTGGAGTAAGTGGGGCTGCTTTTGCAACTTGTATTAGCTATTTTACAGTTTATATTTTCAGAAGTTGGCATATTAGAAAATATATTATAATTAATATATTCAAAGTTAGGCATTTAGTGAGTTTTGCTATTGTTATATTAATGGGATTTACAATGTATATAGATAATATAGTAGGACAAGTTTTTCTCTTAATTGAATTTGTATTATTATTAATTCTTTTTAAAGAATATATTGGGGCAATGTATAATATGTGTAAAAATATACTTTTGAGGAATAAACATAAAAGGTAGGATATAAAATGAAAATTGATTTATTTAACGGTGAGGAACAATGCTGTGCTTGTGGAGCATGTTATAATATTTGTCCGCAAAATGCGATTGAAATGGTCGAAAAAGAAAATGGTTTTATCTATCCAAATGTAAAAGAAAATAAATGTATTAATTGTGGTTTATGTAAAAAAGCTTGTTTGTATACTAATAAAGAAGTAAGATTTTATAATGATAATAAAAAAGTTTGGATAGCTGTCAATCAAGAACAAAAAACACTAAAAAAGTCATCTTCAGGAGGAGCATTTGCTGTTTTTGCAAAAAAAATTATAAATGAGGGTGGTGTTGTATACGGAAGTGCTTTGATTAGAAACAGCAACAATATAGATGTCAAGCATATAAGGATTGATAAAAATGAAGATATTTGTTTATTACAAGGTTCAAAATATGTTCAAAGTCGAATAGAACAAAATTTCAAACTAGTAAAAAAAGATTTATTGGAAGGCAGAAAAGTATTGTTTTCGGGTACTCCTTGTCAAATTGCTGGTCTTAATGGGTTTTTGTTAGGTAAAAAATTTGATAATTTAATTACTATTGATATTGTATGCCATGGTGTTCCAAGTTTAAAAATGTTTCAAGACTTTATTGCAGGTTTAGAAAAACGTTATAATGCTTCAATAATTAATTTTAGTTTTAGAGATAAAGAAAAAGGTTGGGGATTAAATGCCAAGATACTTTATGAAAAAAATGGAAAAGAATGTAATAAAATAATTGATTCTGCATTATTACCATATTATAAATTGTTTCTTGATTCAGATATTTATCGAAAAAATTGTTATAGTTGTCCTTATGCATGTAAAAATAGGCCAGCGGATATTACATTGGGGGATTTTTGGGGTATAGAAAAAGAACATCCAGAATGTTTAGCTCAAAATGGTGGAGATATTGATACTAAGAAAGGTGTTTCTTGTATTATTTCAAATAGTTCTAAGGGAAACGAATTGGTTGAAAACTGTAAAGAGAATTTTCTATTAAGAGAATCTACATTTGAAAAAGCAGCGAATGGAAATGCACAATTAAGAGGTCCTAGTAGATATAGAAAAGAAAGAGAAGAATATATTAGTGAATATGAAAAAAATGGATATCAGGCAGTTGAAAAATTATATAAAAAAAATCAGGGATTTAAATATTATATAAAATTATTATGGGGACATACGCCTAGAAAGATTAAAAGATTGATTAATAAAGCAAGAAAATAGAAATTAGGGATAGTTGTCAGTAAAAGATGCACTAGTCAACATATTTTGGACACAAAATTATAAAAATTATTCAGTTACAGCG